>Ga0137403_10001522_pt1 | contig 29059 bp, 30 predicted proteins | sample CZOMad2_1_16fung_FD_122057 | JGI IMG/M metagenome (GOLD analysis project Ga0137403, IMG submission 122057) | Vadose zone soil fungal communities from Angelo Coast Range Reserve, California, USA - CZOMad2_1_16fungal (Hybrid Assembly) | ecosystem: Environmental > Terrestrial > Soil > Vadose zone... | reverse complement strand
CGATACCCCTGTTGGCGAATTCGCGTTGCAGGTGGTCGACATGCCCGGCCATCTGCGGGCGGGTATAGGCATTGACGACTGTCGTCGAGGCACGGTCGAATTCGCGCACCTCCGGACAAACCTCCGAGGAAAGCGACACAAATATGTCGGGGCTTTCTTTCCTTAGCAGCGCGGCAATGCGCTGTTCGTGCTTCGGGTATTTGTAGGCGTGCAGCAGGCAGACCGCGACGGATTTGATGCCCTTGCTGCGCAGTCGCCCGGCGATCTCCCGGATGGCATCTTCCTTTAGTTCAGTGACGACAGCGCCGTCGGCAGTCATGCGCTCCTCGGCGCCAAAACTGTTGGCGCGCGAGACCAGTGGCTCGGGATATCTGAGGTTCAGGTCATAGAGATCGTAGCGGCCCTCGTTGCGGATGCGCAGCATGTCCTGGAAGCCGGCCGTCGAGATGAAGCCGGTTTCCACGCCCTTGCGTTCGAGAACGGCATTGGTGACCACAGTCGTGGCGCCGAGCACCTGGAGTTTTGCCAGATCGATAACGCTGGCAAACCGGTCGAGCAGCTCGGTTGCGCCCTGCACGACCGCTTCCGCCGGGTTCTTCGGCGTGCTCAAAACCTTGTGCAGATGCAACTCGCCGTCGTCGTCGAGAAGGGCAAAATCGGTGAAGGTGCCCCCGGTATCAAATGCGAGCTTGGCCATGGTTTCCTCAGGCAGCGACAGTTCTGCAGGCAGCGCGGGAACAGTCCCGATCGACCCGATGAATCATCGAGCCCCGGTTACCGGAATCCCGTTATGGTTGAAGGGTACGAGATGCAGCCGGAGCCAGCCAACACAAGTGCGGTCTGCCGCTATAGACTTTGCTTATGGCGCCGACCGAATTCCTTGCGGGTGCTTGCGCATAAGCTTCTCGACCACATCGAGAAGCACCGATCGGACTGCCACTGCGGGTTCCGACAGCGGAAGGTGATCCGAGGTGCAAAGCGAGACCGTTGCCTCGATCACCGGGCGCGCCAGGCGCCTGATGTCGGCGCCGGCAAAACTCGAAGCGCTGGCGGCAACGGAAGCAGGAAGTATCGTCGAACCAAGGCCGTCCATGACGGCCGCGCCGAGCGACGATACCGACTCGATTTCGGAGACCACGTTGGGGACGACACGCGCCCGGGCCAGGGACTCGTCGATCAGGCGGCGCAGGAAGTGGCCCCTGCTCGGCAAAAGGAGCGGCAGATCGGCGAGCGCTGAAAGCGGCAACGCTTCGGTTGACGGCTTGTCGAATGCAGTGCCCGGAGGAGACACCAGAAACAGTTCTTCCCGGAACAGAGGCCGAAGCGTCACCCCCTTGATCGGTTCTGAGCCATAGATGATGGCCATATCCATTCTGCCGGTCATGATCAATTCGCTCAGCACATGGCCGAAGCTATCGTTGATATGAACGATGATCTGGGGATGAAGCGCTTTCATCTCCTTCAGGATCGGCAGCGACAGCGCACTCGAAGTCGAATAGGTCGCAAGGCCGATCGAGACTCGCCCGGCCAGCGATTTCGACGAGTTATCGATGTCGATCTTCGCCTGCTCGATCTGCTTCAGCAACAATTGGGCGTGCCGATACAGAACGAGACCGGCCTCGGTCGGCGTAATGCCAGTATTGCTGCGCGTGAGAAGCTTGTGCTTGAAATGGCTCTCCAGCGCGGCGATCTGCTGGGACAGTGCTGGCTGCGCAGTACGTAAAATGCTGGCGGCGCGAGATACGCTACCAGCATCAACAATCTTCACGAAGCTCTTCAGTTTAGTGAAATCAACGCTCATGGCTCGCCGTTTCGCCGTGTAATCCGAAGACTAGGGCGATCACGGCAAGAGAACAAGGCACTGTCGGCCAGGGCACTGTCGGCCAGAGCGCTCCGGCTGCCTCAGCGCAGATCGGAGCAGGCCTTCTCGATGCGGTCGCACGCCTCTTTGATCATCTCCATCGATGTCGCGGTCGAAAGCCGGAAATAGGGAGAAAGCCCATAGGCCGCTCCATGGACCGACGCGACCCCACCCTTGTCGAGGAGATAGAGGACGAAGTCGAGATCGCTATCGATCGTCTTCCCTTCCGGAGTGACCTTGCCGATCGCACCCGCGCAGCTCGGATAGAGATAGAACGCACCGTCCGGCACGAGGCAGCGCAGGTGAGGCACGGCGTTCAGGCGCGCGCAGGCATAGTCGCGACGCTCCCTGTAGAGCTTGACGCTTTCCCCGACGAAGGTCTGCTCGGCGATGAGGGCATGGGCCGCAGCTGCCTGACTGATCGATGACGGACAGGACGACATCTGCGACTGCAGTTTGTTGATGGCCGCGATCAGCCCGGCCGGACCGGCCGCATAGCCGATGCGCCAGCCGGTCATCGCGTATGACTTCGAAACGCCGTTGGTGAGAAGGATGCGATCCCTCAGCGCCGGCACGGCTGCCGCGAGCGTCGTCATCGGCTCGTCGCGGAACCAGATTTGATCGTAGATGTCGTCGGACAGCACCATGACATGCGGATGGCGCAGCAGAACCTCTCCTAGCGCCTCGAGTTCGGCGCGATCATAGGCGGCGCCCGTCGGGTTCGAGGGCGTATTCAGGATCACCCACCGCGTCCGCGGCGTAATCGCAGCCTCCAGCGCTGCCGGAGTCAGTTTGAAGCCAACGTTCTCGGAGCACGCAACGATGATTGGCTTGCCGTCGTTAGCGATCACCATGTCGGGATAAGATACCCAATAGGGTGCGGGAATGATGACTTCCGCGCCCTCCTCGACGCTTGCCATCAACGCCAGGAAAAGGATCTGCTTGGCGCCACCGCCGACACAGATTTCATTTTCCGCATAGTCGAGTCCGAGGCGACGCTTGTAGTCGGAAAGGATTGCGGTGCGCAGGGCTGGCGTACCATTGACGGCAGTGTACTTGGTCTCGCCCCTGTCGATCGCCGCATGAGCGGCAACCTTGATGTGATCCGGAGTGTCGAAATCCGGCTCACCGATCGTCATATCGACGATGTCGTGTCCGGCGGCCTTCAACTCGCGAACGCGAGCGGCGGCGGCGGTGGTCGGAGAAATCTTGATGCGCGACACGCGCGCAGCGGGTACGAAGGCGGTCACTGTATATTCCTCTGATTGCGAACGGTGTCGGGTTCGCTTCACCCGAACGGCGAATGCGACGATGATCAGTGTTCGGCTTTGGCCTCGCCCCGCATCCTACCGGTGAGGAAGAGTTCGCCGAGTTCGTCATGGGTGATGTCCGCGGGCTTGCCATCCCAGATCACCTTGCCGAGACGCAGGATGACTGCGCGATGCGCGACCTCCATCGCCTTCTTGGTGTTCTGCTCGACGAGCAGGATGGTTTGTCCACCGGCGTTGATGCGCAGCAGCTCGTTGAAGACGATTGCAATGGCCGCGGGAGACAGGCCGACCGAAGGTTCGTCAACGAGCAAGATCTTCGGCCGCTGCAAGACGGCCATCGCCACTTCCAGCAACTGCTGTTCGCCGCCGGACATGTTGCCCGCCAGCGTATTGCGGCGCGTCTTCAGGATCGGAAACAGGTCATAGACATAGTCCCGGTCGGCCTTCACCCTGGCATCGCGAAGCGTATAGGCGGCCATTTGCAGGTTTTCGTCGATAGTCATGACCGGAAAATTACAGCGGCCCTGCGGTACGAAGGCGATACCTTCGGCCAGGATCGCCTTCGACTTGTAGCCGGCGATATTCTTGCCCTGCCATTCGATGCTGCCGTCCTTGATCGTCGTCATTCCGTAGAGCGACTTCAGGAGCGTCGACTTGCCCGCGCCATTCGGTCCCATCAGGGCGACGAACTGTCCCTGCGGCACGTCGAGGTCGACGCCGTTGAGAATATCGAGGGAGCCGTAGCCTGCGCGAAGGCCCTTGATCGAGAGACTGGGATCAACCACCGAGATAGGCCTCCCGCACCGCCTGGTTGTGAACGATCTCGTCTGGTGTCCCTTCGGCCAGCTTGCGCCCCTGATCGAGCACGACGATGCGCTCGCAAATGTCGGTGACGACATCGATGTTGTGCTCGATCACCAGGAAGCTGACGCCAAATTTCTCGTTGGCGAAACGGATACTCTCGACGACGCGCTCGATCAGCTTGGGATTGATGCCGGCCATCGGCTCGTCGAGCAGGATCAGCTTGGGCTCTGGCATCAGCATGGACGCGAACTGGATGAGCTTCTGCTGGCCGCCGGAGAGTTTGCCCGCCGGCTGATGACGCACATCCCAGAGCCCCGCGATCTTGATCAGCTCGTGCGCACGTTCCCTCAACGCCTCGACACGATCACGCGCCGCAGGTCCAATCCCGAATGTGGACCACAGGCCCGGAAAGGTGAACATCTGGCCCGCGATGACAAGGTTCTCCTCGACATCGAGCGCACCAAACACCACGGTCTTCTGGAACGAACGCAGCATGCGGCCTTCCCGGGCGATGCGGTTGAGCGACCATCCCGTGATGTCCTGACCGTCGAGTTTCACCGTGCCGGCCTGCGGTTTGGTCAGGCCGGAGGCGCAGTCGAAAAAGGTCGACTTACCCGACCCGTTCGGGCCGATCAGCCCACAGATCTCGCCGCGATTGACATGCAGGCTGACGTCGTCGACCGCGCGGACCGCGCCGTAGGATTTATTCAATCCGGAGATTTCGAGGATCGGCAAACCGGTCATTTACGCTCCCCCAGAAACGACCAGACGCGATCGATCAGCGGCGCGAAACCCTTCGGGAACCAGAACACCAGCGCCAGCAGGCAGAGCCCGTAGGCGATCATCCGGACCTCGGGTGCGATGCGCAGGGCCTCGGAGAGCCCGACGAACAGCAAGCTGCCGAAGACGACACCGGAAATCGTTCCCGCACCGCCGCCCAGCACGATGATGAGCATCGTCGTCGAATAGTACATCTGGAAGGTGAGCGGACTGACCACCGTCAGGTAGTGCGCATAGACGCTTCCGCCGAGGCCCGCGAAGGCGGCGCTGATCATGAACACCACCAGCTTGTAGCGCCAAGTCGGAATGCCGACGGATTCGGCCAATGTCTCGTTCTCACGGATCGCAACCATGTTGCGCCCGGCCGCTGACCGCACGATCAGATACGCCGCTAGCGTGCCGATCACGGCAATGACCAGCACCAGATAATAGAAACTTGTCGTTCCCGAGATGGTGAACGATGCCGGCCCAAGCGCGAAATAGGGCTTCGGAATGCCCGACAGCCCCATGTCACCCCGAGTGAGGCCGATCCAGTTCTTGGCGATGGCTTGCCCAATGATGACGAAACCAAGCGTGCACATCACGAACGACGTGGCACGCAGCCTGAGCGCCGGAATGCCAAGGGGCAGCGCAATCGCGCCAGCGACGGCGCCGGCCGCAACGAGGTTCAGATAAAAGGGCGTGCCGAAATGCACCGCCATTAGTGCGGAAGTGTAGGCGCCAATGCCGAAGAACGCCGCCTGTGCCAGGGACAACAGGCCGGTATAGCCGACCAGCAGATTGAGGCCGTGGGCCGGCAACAGGAAGATCAGCGCGATGATGATCGCGTGCAAGGCATAGTTGCCGAGGAACAATGGGGCCAAACAGGCGGCCACCGCCAGCGCGACGCCGAACGGCAAGCGCAGATCGCGTCTGAGCGCCGAGAGTGAGAGATCGTTGGGTGACATCATCTGTGTCCTCGAACAATCAGAACCGGGCTTGCGCGGAGAAAAGGCCGTGGGGACGCCACATCAATACGAGCATCAATGTTGCAAAACCGACGGTGTCCCGGAACTGAAGGCCGACATAGGTCGCCACCAGGCTTTCCGCGATACCGAGGATCATCGCCGCGAAGAACGTGCCGCGCACGTTGCCGAGCCCGCCCATGATGATGACCGGCAAGGTCTTGAAGGTGATGATCTCGCCCATACCGCCATAGACGCTGACATTCACCGGCGCCGTCAGCACGCCGGACAGCGCAGCCAGACACGCTCCCAGAATGAACGTCCGAAGCGCCACCTGCGGCACATCGATTCCGACCACCGCGCAGCACTCGATGTTTTGCGATACCGCGCGCATGGCCTTTCCCATGCGGCTGTAGGTGACCATCAATTCCAGTCCGACGAAGACCAGAATGCAGACGATGATGATCAAGACGCGCTGCTCGGCCAGGGTGAAGCCGAAGATCGAAACCGGCTCGATGTAACCGCCGTTGAAGAATTTGTAGCCACCGCCAAAGACGAGGATCACGGTGTTCTGCAGCACCAGCGCAATGCCGAGCGTCGCCAGCACGCCGGTTTCGGGCGGCGCGCCCACGATGCGCTGCATCACGAACCTGCCGACGACGACGGCGATGACCGCGGTCGCGATCACGCCGATTACTATCGCCACCGGATAAGGCAGATCGAAATACTCGATTGCGAACCAGGCGCCAAAGGTGCCCAGCATGTAGTATTCGCCATGCGCGAAATTGATCGCGCGCAGAACGCCAAAGATCATCGTCATTCCGACGGCGACGATGGCGTAGACGGAGCCGGAAACGATGCCGTTGACGATCTGCTCGAAGACCGCGGACAACATTTCGGTTACTCCCCTCTCGCGTTCACTTGGCGGGATACTTGATTTCGGCTGAGTAGGCCCCCTTGATGGCCGGCTTGCCGTTCTCGATCTGAAGCAGGATCATTGGCAGGCGAGCCTGATTATGATCGTCGAACGTTACCTCGCCCATGGCGCTGTCATACTTGATCTTGGACAGCGCGTCGCGAACCTTGGCACGGTCGGCGCTGCCGGCTGCCTCGACGGCCTTGGCCAGCAGGTGAACCGTTTCCCAATGCACGTAGGCGTGATTGTTGGGAGTCTCGCGATATTTGGCTTTGAACTTCTCCACGAAAGCGAGGCTCTTCGGAGCGTCCCATGCCGGCAACCATGCGGCGGCCTCCACGGCGCCTTCGAGTGCCTTCGGCGCTGCCTTGATGGTGGATTCCGTATTGAATTCCGCATTTCCGATCAGCGGTATCTTGCCGGCCAAGCCGACCTCGATCATCTGGCGCGCGATGATCGGCGTCGTGTCCGCCAAGCCGTACATGATAATGGCCTGAGCGCCGGAGTCGCGAATCTTGGCAAGCACACTGCGAAAATCAACCTCCCCTTCCTTGTAGTAGTCTTCCGTCAGGATCTCGCCTTTGAATTGGGGAAGATATTTCTTCGTGAACTCGATTGCTGCGCGCCCGTAGTCGGTATCGACGGTGAGAATCGCAAACTTCGTAAAACCTCTTTTCTCTGCGGCATACTGGATGACGACAAGAGCGCGGTTCTCATCGGTCGGATAGTTGCGGAACGTCCATTTGAATCCACCCGCACCCGCACCATAGGTGATCTTCGGATTTGAGGAGGCAGCATTCAGGAGCAGTACGCCGGCGTCCTCGGCGACGGGCTGCATGGCGAGCGTCACCGAGCTCGACACGTCGCCGATGATGAAGTCGACTTTGTCCAGGTCGATCAGGCGGCGCGTGGCCGAAACGCCTTCGACCGGTGTTCCCTGGCTGTCGCCCGACGTGATCGCGATCTTGCGGCCACCAACGCCGCCGGCATTGTTGATTTCCTCAGCAGCCAGCTGAGCGCCGCGCAGCGAGAAGGAGCCGTAGCGGGAATTGGGTCCGCTCATCGGAGCAACGATGCCAAGACGGATCGTCGCATCCTGGGTCCAGGCATCGGTGGATGCCGCCCCCAGCCCGATCAAGCCCATAACGAAGCAGAATGCCCTGCGATCAAGTGCGTTCATCATGATCTAAACTCCGTTCTAGACTCTGGCCCGTTGCCACATCGTCGCTTTGCGATCAGGCGCATCCTGGTTTTCGTGGTTTTCATTTCGGCCCGGAGATTTTTTCTCTGACCGATGACCAGAAGAGTATGTTCGTGTGCCGAACCGAGGGAACCACAACTGCAATCTGCCGCTATACCGTTTCCTTATGGCGAGCGCGTAGAGAGGCACGCGTCCCTGTCGGAGACCTCATTTGGGCCTGCCGTCGCGCGCCGCGCTCGCAGCGAGCGTCAATGGCAGGCGCGCTCATAGAGCGGCCCACGACCCGCGAAACAACGGCATTTGCACCAGAACTTGTCGTTCTAACCACGATTGCCCGACGCCGTGCCGACGAGCTAGAGATGGCGGCCGCCATCGACCACGATGGTGGTGCCGGTGCTGACCGTGAGATGGGTAACACAGGCGAGGACCGCAGCGGCAACGTCGCCGGGCTCGACCACGCGCTTCAGCGGGGTCGACTTGGCGCCAGATCCGAGCGCTGCGCGGTCGCGGCCCTGCACGAAATCGGTGGCCACCGCGCCCGGTGAGACACTCAGTACGCGGATTTCCGGACCAAGCGCGCCCAAGCGACATACTGATATTGTCGAGGGCGGCCTTGGCGGCGCAGCAGGCCACGTTGCTGCCTGAAGCAGTGAAGCCCGAGATCGATGAGACGTTGACGACGACCGCATCGCCCGATGCCCGCGGCAGCGGACGCAGCGCGCGGATCGCAGAATAAGGCCCGCGCACGTTGGCGATCAGGGTGTTGAAAAACTCCAGACTCGCGGGGCTTCGAAAATCTTGCAAATGTCGCATGTGGGTGAATTCAGCCACTGCAAGGCTCCTTAAAATCGGTACGAGCGCCGGCGGGAATTCCTGCAGAGATTGCCGTGGTCCCTCGCATCGAACCGGGTAAGGCGCACCAGCGGCCCTGAGAATTTTCAGTCATCGGCGAAAACGGAGTTTTTCAACCAATCCGCCTGGCGCGATACAGCAGCGTTGCTCCATCGTTCACCAGAGTGCCGGTAGAAGTCAGCACCTTGCCGGCTGGACAGACGTAGATATCGGCTTCCTGATTGTAGTTGAAGTCTCCGCGCGAGAACGTCCCATCGTCGCGGGCGGACTTGTGGAACACCGGAATGTGCGGCTCGATCGCGCGCTCGTTGACCAGCCACCCCAACATCTCGGCTGACCCGTAGGCACTGTCGGCGGCCAGACGCTCGGGATAGAGTCCGAGGCAATCTTCGGTGCGCTCAATCATTGTGCGTGCCGCACCGACCTCGGCCTGCCGGATAGCTCGCGTCGCCTCGACATCGACGATAATCGCCGCCTTCAGGTCGATCAGGTAGTTGTCGGCGTAGGCAAAGAAGGCATGCCCTTTGTGGGCGCCGGTCCATTGCGCGGCCGGATCCGACCTGGAGATGAACTTCGGTACCGTCTCGCTGGCTGCGCCCCAGGCAGCCTCATCCAAGGTATCGAGATATTCCCGGACGGATCGGCGCGTCCTGGCGACGGCCTCCCAGTCGACATCATCAGACCCGGCAGCAGAGCGCTGCTTGTTGGCATCGGCAGCAATCAGGCTGGCATCGACAGCAAAGGCCGTCCCGTCAACCAACCCTTCGGCCATGCAGCGTCGGACCACGGTCTCGAACAGCTTGCGTAGCAGATCGCGATCGCGGAAGCGGCCATGCCTATTCTTGGAGAAGGTCGAGTGGTCCGGCACCTCGCCATCGAGGTCGAGCCGGCAGAACCAGCGGTAGGCGAGGTTCAGGTGAACTTCCTCGCATAACCGCCGTTCCGAACGAATGCCGTAGCAACAGCCAACCAGCAGCATCCGGACGAGCAGTTCGGGATCAATCGAAGGCCGGCCGGTCGAGCTATAAAATGGCGCCAGATGGCCGCGAACCTCTGACAAATCGACAAAGCGATCAATCGATCTCAGCAAGTGGCCAGCCGGAACATGTCGCTCAAATGAGAATTCGTAAACCAGTGCCGTGATCGACCTGCCGAGGACCCATCATCGATTCAAGTCTCCACCCACTAAGCGAAATGAATCAGCGATCTCCTTCGGCTTCAACAGTCGAGTTTTTCAACAAAATCCGCCATAAGCAGTCGTCGATACGAAACAAAAAGCAGCCGTCTATCTTCTAATGTTTGGCCCCCCTACCCTCAAACCATAGACAAGGAGATCCGAGATGACCAACGCTCCTTCCGCAAATTCTCCGTCAGCTTCCTCGATCCCTGCCGACGATCCCGGTCGCACCCTGACGGTAGCCGATCCCGACGGCGTCGGCGTGCCGCATATCTCGGTGGCCGGCGGCACCTACACGGTCTTGGTATCGGGCGCGCAGACCGCGGGACGCTATTGCCTGGTCGACATGCTGGTGCCCGCCGGCGGCGGGCCCCCACCGCACCGCCACGACTTCGAGGAAATGTTCACGCTGCTCGAAGGCGAACTTGAGTTCACTTTTCGCGGAGAGTCGTACACCGTGCGCGCGGGATCGACCGTCAACGTTCCGGCCAACGCCCCGCACGCGTTCAAGAACGTGTCCGGCAAGACGGCCCGCATGCTCTGTATGTGTACGCCGGCGGGACAGGACGAATTCTTCCTGGCGGTCGGATTTCCCGTCGAAGGCCGCACATCGCCACCGCCGAAGCCGACCCCAGAAGAGATCGCCGAGAAAGGCAAACTGATCGCAGCGCTGCTGCCGAAATATCGCACCGAGATGGTGAAGATGTGAGGCGCGACGGACGCAGCCGATGTTTGGAATGGCCGCTTCGCGCCGATTGTGTTGAAAAACTCCGTTTTCGCCGATGACTGAAAATTCTCAGGGCCGCTGGTGCGCCTTACCCGGTTCGATGCGAGGGACCACGGCAATCTCTGCAGGAATTCCCGCCGGCGCTCGTACCGATTTTAAGGAGCCTTGCAGTGGCTGAATTCACCCACATGCGACATTTGCAAGATTTTCGAAGCCCCGCGAGTCTCGAGTTTTTCAACACAATCCGCCACGAGCGGCCGTCCAGCCCAGATCATGCGTTTGCATCCTAGGGTGCGCTTTGCAATATTCGAAAAAATCAGGCGTTCCGCTGCCTGATTCCTCAGGCAGCTTCGAAGAAGCTATCCGCGGTGTTCGCAGCGCCTGAGCAAATCAAACTTTTGCTATCGCCTATGATGATTTGGTCGAGGTCACCCGCTCGGAAATGCTCTTGCCCGCCGCATCGACGACGCGGCCGACTTTTGCAGAGATATCTCCGACCGCCGATTTCGCGCCCTCTACGGTGAGGCCCTCTTTGCGGGCTTCCTCAGTGACGGCGCCCATCACGCCTTCTGCAACCGTCGTCGCACGAGCGGTTTGTTCAGCGACGAACTCGGCGGCCTTCGCTTTAACTGTATCGCTGGTTTCGCCGAGATAAGCCGCTTCAACTTCACTCGAAGGCAGGGCGGCTGCAATCCCCGCACCGATCGCGAACCCGATCGCGCCCAACGCCAATGGCTGGGTCCTGAATAGCTCGGTCAAGTTGGAGCGGGCCGCGTCGAACATCTCTGCACCGGCACCAGGAATAGATCTGGCATAATCGGAACCAGCGTCGGCATAATCCCGTCCGAAGCGAGTTGCGCTATCGAGAGCGTCGGCGCCGCCGTCTCGCAGCGCGTCCTTTGCTGATGTGACGTGCTCGCCGATGGAATCGGCGCCGGACCTAAAGGTCGAACGGGCGGCTTCGAAAGCATTGCCGGCCGCATCCGGAATACGGTCAAAGCGAGCAGTGCGCCGGACAATCTCCTCGGCCCGTTCAACAGGTCGGCTGCCGGTGAAGAGCCACAACACACCCATTCCGATCAGCGCGGTAGATAAGGGGTTCTTGCGCGCGGCATTGCCCAGATCCCGAAGGAAGTCCGATCCTTTTTCGGAAATATCACTCATCGTACCATCTCCTTCGCCGCGGCCTTGTCGCGTTGCACCTGATCAAGAGTGACCGAGGGCTTGAGGGCATCGTCGGAAAGCCGACTCAATCCGATTCCTATCAACGCTCCCGAAACCAGCGCCGCGCCCGCTCCTGTGAACAGATAGGCGACGGGCTCAGAAAACCCGCCTCGAATCAATGCCGCCGAAAGCGCAAATAACAGCAGCACCAGCGCCGGCATCAGGATGACCGCGCCCGCGCCGATCATGGCGGCAGCCCGGCCGACCTGGCTTGCCTTTTCCGACAGCTCCACCCGAGCGAGTTCGAACTCGTTGCCGACGAGTTTGGCAAGCTGTGCGACAGCGTCGCTGAAAAGCTCGGGTATCGACCGGCTACTTTGTGAACTCATCGCGATATCCTCTGTTATCTGCATTCGATTGACTCGCACTGTTTCGCGCAAGGGTGTTTCCGTCGCTCAAGCCAGACCAACCGCCTTCGGAAGTCTCAGCTGAGCTCTTTAAGAACCGGACGACGCCGAACCCGGCGAGCACAGCCATTCCGAGGAGCGCTGTCGGCTGCCGACGCGCAAAGGACTGAGCGCCTCGTATCAGGTCGTTGAAGTTACCAGTCCTGATGGTATCGGCGACCCCTTCGACCTGAGCTGCGGCCTTCCGGATGTAGGTGCCGGCAATCGGGAGATCACCGTCAAATTCCCGCGCGGCGCGGCGGATCGTCTCAGCTAGGCTTCCGACGTATTCCGCGCCGGCATTCTTCTGACCGTCGACCGTCTGCTTAAGCTTGTCGGTTGCCTGCGATGCGACATCCTTCGCCGCATCAACGAATTCCGAGGCCTGATCCTTGATCGCGTCCGAGGACGAGCCCGCCAGGCCGATCGCCTTGTCCTTGAGATCGCGCCCTACAGAAGGTGCCTGGTCGGTCACGGCCTTTGCCGCGGTGGCGGGTGTTTCGAAGCCATGAGGTGCCGTGCTCGATCCCGTTTGATCCGTGCTCCTGAATTTTTGGTCAGCCATGGTCGGTCGCTCCGTGAGTGCTTGGTTGATGATCGTCTTGTGTCGGTTCGAAAGCGGTCGTTACCGCAGTTTCCGCAACGCGCCGCACCCGCTGTCCGACGTCCTGTGCGGCCTTACCTATGCCGTCGGGCGTAAGGCCTTCCTCTTGAGCCCGCCGGGTCGCTTCGTCGACGACTTCACCGACGGTGTTCTTAGCGGTGTCGAAACCTTGCGATGCGGCGGTTTGGCCGCGTCGCTTCACCGCGGTGCTGGTGTCGCCAACCAGGTCGTCCTCGATCTCGGAGCGGGGCAGCGCGCTCGCGATCAGACCGCCGACCAGCAGGCCGACGCCCGCCACCAGCAGTGGATTTTGTTCGATTGTCTCGAAGATCGCCTTTCCCGCGCGCTCGGTGAGATCGGAGGCCTTGTCACGGAGCGCCCTTGCAGCATCCTGCCCGGCATCTGTGGTGGTGCCGATCGCCCTCTGACCGACGGATGTTGCGCCGGACGCAATGTCCTCGACCGTCGGGGCGGCCGAACTGGCTGTACGGGTGCCTTCGTCCCTGAGAGCGGTCGCACGATTGGATACTGAGGCTCCGAACGACGCCGCTTTTTCTTGAAGCTTCTGTGAATTCGAGGCGAGCGTAGCCCCCGCTGCATCGGCCGCTCGGCTCACCCGATCGGTTCCGCCGGACACGGCGGCGCTCGCGCGATCAAGCTGGTCGGATGCGTACGCCTTCGCAGCGGATGCAGACTCTTCAACTTGATTTCCGAAATCGCGGGCCCGACGTGCGACCTCATCCGAAATGTCGGAAGCGATTTCACCGGCCTTTCGTGTAGCGGATTGTTCCGTTTTGGAGCCCGCAAAAAACAGACCAGCCCCCACCATCAGCACCGGCAAGGGTATGGTTCGCGCCAGCCGCAGGAGCGGATATGCGACGCTGGCGCCGACTGCCACAGCCTGCATCGGATTCCTGCGGGCAGCGGCGGTGACGTCGTTCATCAGCCGCTCACCCCTGCTTTTTATGTAGTCGGACACCTCGGCCTTGATGGCGTCGGGACTGATACGCTGGCGAATGTCGCTCGCAGTCTCCGCCACGCTCGTACGGAGCTGCTCGACGGTATCGGTCAGGCCGGCCCGCGTTTTCTCTGTTTCGCGTTTGATCTGGTGCAGCGAACGGGTGTCGGTCTGTGGCATGACGCAATCCTCTTTCACCAACTGTTTGAATTGAAGCCTGAACTCCAATGATGGCATTAGTTTCCGGCGCTTCCGGAGGGACACTTGCCGCGGCCTAATCGTCCTCGATCGCCGTGGTAGCGTCGGCTACGCGGGCATTGATGCCTTCGCGCTTAAGTGCGCCCGCGACGACAAAGGCCCCCTCGTCCAGCCGGCCCAATCCAGGAACGCAAAAGACCGGCTTTCCGAAATCGCCACGCCTGAGGTAAGAACGGGCCCCGCAATTCCACAAGTTTAGAAAATACTAGAAGAATTGGTGCTTTGAAACTGCCTCACTTCTCGCGTCATTTCCTTTTGACGATTCTATTGCGCCCAAACGTTGGCCCGGTCTTTGCCAAACACCGCGACGTACCGCTGAGGTGGGCGGCATGGCCTGAGATTGACTCGCTTTGCTGACGGCAAGCGAGTATCTACGCCGATTGTCCAAGACGTTGAGTGCCTAGTCATCTGATGGGCCCGGCCGGCTTAACGGCGGCGATCTATTTGGTTCGCTACTGCCGAAAAATTAGCGTGACGAAAAATGGCGGCAGTCGCCGCTTCCCTCATTCCCGAACGCCACAACTATTCAGGATTTGCGGAAGTATTGGGCGCGAGACACGCTGCGGGTCTGCGGACGCCGGCCGAAACATATGGTGTATCGATCGGCCATCGTCGCGTGTACCAACTAAATCTGACAAGTCATAGTTTCGGCGCCACTGCAGGCGGTGTTGAGATGCAAGCGAGGCGCGCGCTCCTCGCGACCTGCGGTCGCGTCTTAGAAATCGTTATCTGTTGATGTGCACAGTTGATCCAATGGCGGCGCGGAAAGATATCGGGCGAGGAGAACGCGAAGTGAAACAGCTAAGCCTTGGAAACATCGTCAGACTCAGCGCGGTCGGAATACGCTTTAGTGAATTCAGCGCCGAGCAAAAAAATCTGAGCTGAGTAATACACCCAGAGCAACATGGCGATCAGTGCCCCTGCGGCACCATAAGCAGAAGCCACCGCGCTGCTGCCGATGTACCAGCCAATTAGCGACTTTCCAGCGGTGAACAAGAACGACGTCACGATGGCTCCAACGATCACGTCACGCCATTCGATATGTTTGTCCGGCAGAACTTTGTAAATTGCTGCGAACAAGATCGAAATCAGCAAAAGAGATACTGCCCCGGTCACAATCGTGAGGATGACCTGACCAAACGCAAAAACAGAGTTCAGGTAATCGCCAAATGCGGACAGGCCCGCGCTTATCGCCAACGATACCATCAAGAGAAATCCCAACGAGACCACGAGCCCTAAGCCGGCCGCGCGTGCTCTAATCAAACGGGATATTGGTGTGCCCGTCGGGCCTGCTTTCCAGATGACGTTAAGCGCCGTTTGCATTTCACCGAATACGCCTGAAGCGGTAACGATAACCATGACCACGCCAATAACAGTGGCAATCTTGCCGGAGGTCTTATCCTGCGCGCTCGCGACAGCGGTCTGCAGAAGTTCGGCACTTTGTTGGCCGATCAGGCCACTTAGCTGAGCAATAATTTCATTTTGCGCAGCCTCCCGCCCGAAAACCATGCCTGCGATCGCGACGACGATTAGCAGAACCGGAGCAATAGACGTCACCGTGTAAAAGGCTATTGCCGCGCCCCTTCCAAGCGCCTCGTCATTGATGAATGCAGTAACCGTGGTCTTCAACAGACGCCAGGCTTTTTGCACGAGTCATACCCGCCGGGTCATTTTTCGATGATTACCAACACATGTCGGCAGCGTTCAGCACGCCTTCTCCATCCACGATCGATTTCCTCAGCTCATCTTCGTAATCCGGCATCCAAAGGCGATTGTTGCGCATCATACGTCCTCGATGAAAGCAAAAACGCGCTGCTCTTTTAATATGCAAGATTTTACTATCATGACGGCATTTCTGCCCATGGCGATGCCGCTATTTCTCGAGCTCTTTCTTCACGGCCGCAGCCGAGTTTCCGACCTTGTCGACGACGCGCTGCAGCTCCTCCTTTGAAACTCCAAGATGTTTGGTCCAGTAACGGACCTCAAAAGCCTCATTCATCGCAATCTTCGATCGGTCCGACTGGCCTCTCTTTGAGAAATTGTCCGGCATCGCATCCTCCTGTTCCACAGCCTTCGACGGCTTTTTGGCACCATCGATCTTTTGGTCATAATCAAAGCGATTTCTTTCTAGTTCGCGTAACCAAAGATCAAGCTCGGCGATGCGTTTCCGAAGCTGGGCTGGTGTTTGGTCAGCATTGAAACTGCCGGAGCGATTCTTGGATAGGTTCTTTCTCCGGCCCTTCAACTCCCCTTTGATAGGACCACGCGGATTCTTCGCGCGCGCTTCCCTTCGGATCCAGGGGTGGTCGTTTTTCGTGCGCTCGGACTCCTTTTCCTCATGCCGATCAACAACGTTCCCAGCAATCCGATGCGCGCGAACACCATCCATGGCTCGCCATCCTCGGCTGCGCGGCGAGCAACAGCGGATCAGAGACTCCGGTGCGAGCTACCGTAATAATCGTCGATCTGACGAACGTAACTGTGATCGGCCCAGCTCGGCTCCTGGCCTTGCGCAAAGGTGGGCGCCTTCTCCAGCATCTCCTTGTTAACATCGACGACGTACCCGCTTTGGGATTCGTCGTAGTCGAGCATGCTCCAGGGAACCGGATGGTAACTATTTCCAATGCCCAGGAATCCGCCGAATGACATCACCGCATACGCAACATCGCCGGAACGCTTGTCGATCATCACGTCATAGACGGAGCCGAGAGCTTCGCCTTGACGGTTATAGACCGCTGTCCCCTCGACCTTGCTGGCTGCGATAAGAGTTCGTGTCTCACTCCGAGAAGCGTCGCCTTCGCGTCCGCGATTTGAACTTTGCAAAACTGCCTCCTCTTGATCCCTAAGTGTGAAGGACGAAAATGGGTTCGTCGTCCTGATTAAGGCTATTTAAGATGCCGGCACCCTGGATGTCACTGGCAAGAAAGGACTAAGCTAAGTAGTAAAAACAACCCTTTCCCTAAGGAGCCCGGCGGCGATGCTTCGTCCCTAACGAGCAAACGTGAACCGTGGAGCTTGCAGATGCGCCCAGTCAGCCCGCGTCGTGACCGCAGCCAGTTGCAGCAGATCGTATCTGGAGTGAGCGAAGGGATAATCATCATAGATCCGGATCGGACCATCGTCTGGGCTAATGATGCGGCACTTGCCATGCATGGTGCCCATCAGCTGGCAGATCTCGGCAAGAACGTTGAAACGTACCGAAAACGGTTCCGGCTACGGTACCGTAACAATCATCCTCTCAGCCGTGGCGAGTACCCTATCGAGCGTGTGATCGCCGGCGAGCGCTTCGACGATGTCACCGTCCAAGTGACCCGCGTTCGAAACCAAGATCAAGCATGGGTCCACCGAATTCGAAGCCTTGTCATCACAGAAAGGTCAGGTGAACCGGACTGCTTTATTCTGATCACCCGTGATGTCACGGAGCAGTATGAGGCGGAGAAGAGGTTCGAAGCAGCGTTCAACGCAAACCCTGCTCCCGCGATCATTTGCCGTCTTGCCGACCTTCGGTACGTGAAAGTCAATCAAGGCTTCACCGAGATGACAGGGTACCCGAGTGAAAAGATCATTGGCCGTTCAATTAACGATATCGATGTTTTGGCCGACGCGGAGCAAAGACAGCTAGCGCTCGAGCGCCTCAAGGAAGGCCGAACGATTCCCCAAATGGAGGCTCACATTCCGCTACCTGGAAGGGCTCAAAAATTCGTCATCGTCGCCGGCCAGCCGATCGAGATGGACGACGAGAACTGCATGCTCTTTACCTTTGCGGATATCGATTCGCGCAAGAAGGCAGAGACCGCGCTGCGCCAAAGCGAAGAGCGTTTCGCGACATCCTTTCGGCTCGCGCCCGTGCCAGCCACAATCGCCAACCTTGCAGGATTCAAGATTCTTGAAGTGAACGAGGCGTTTCGACAGATCACCGGTTATACGGAGGAGGAGGTTATCGGCCGTAGTGCGACTGAGATACACCTGTGGGCTGACAGGGCTGCACAGCAGCAATTCGAGAAAGCCCAGGAAGAGACGGGAAGCATTCGCAACCTAGACCTTCAAATGAAAGCCAAAGATGGAACGATCTTGGATTGTCTTGTCTCATCCGAAATCGTGAGGATCAATGATCAGCGGTGCGTTCTTTGCGTGATGCTTGACATCACAGAACGCAAGCGATCCGAGGAAGAGCTGATCGAAGCGATTGAGGCGGTCATGCAAGATACTTCGTGGCTCAGTCGAACCATTGTCGAAAAGCTTGCCGCGCTTCGTCAATCGTCACGTGCTTCACATTCCACCGCAGATCTGGACGACCTGACCGATCGAGAGCGTGAGATCTTAGGGTTGATTTGTGAGGGTATGACGGACGCGCAAATGAGCGCGACGTTGAGCCTCTCGAAAAACACGGTTCGAAATCACGTTGCCTCGCTTTACCGTAAGCTCGGAGTCAATCGGCGCGGCGCGGCGATTATTTGGGGACGCGAACGCGGAATTACGCGCAATAGAGTCGTCAAAAGGAAACGACGCGAGAAGTGAGGCAGTCTCAAAGCATCAACTCTTCTAGTATTTTCTAAACTTGTGGAATTGCATTGCCCGTCGTTATCTCGGGGCAAGCCCGGACAGGCGCAGAGCCGGCCGCGGAGAGATAGGTGAACCGCTTACGTCACCGCCTTCGAGATGGTGGCCTACCAGACACACCCAATGGGGTTGCGTGTTTCGGGCCAGCGTTGCACCGCGGACTTTCGGCTGTCGACGGGATGACTCAGGTTAGCACAAAGGAGTGAGCAATGGCTGCCAGACCAAAGACTCAGAAGACGCTCGAAGATCTATTTTACGAAACACTCAAGGATATCTATTTCGCTGAAAAGCAGATCCTGCGGGCCTTGCCGAAGATGGCGAAAGCTGCTGATTCTGAAGATCTGAGGAAGGCGTTTGAAACGCACCGCGATGAAACAGAAGGACAGATAGAGCGTCTAGTCCAGATTTTCGAATTGATCGAAAAGCCCGCGCGGACGAAGACCTGTGATGCTGTCCTCGGCATTGTCGAGGAAGGCAAAGAGGTAATGGAGGATTTCGATGGGTCGGAGGCCCTGGATGCCGGCCTTCTGGCCGGTGCTCAGGCCGTCGAGCATTACGAGATCTCGCGCTATGGAACACTTAAAACCTGGGCCTCGCAGCTTGGGCTGCGGGATGTTGCAGAGCTGCTCGATAAAACGCTGCAAGAAGAAAAGAAGACGGATGATCTGCTCAGCCAGCTTGCAAAACAAGCGATCAATCGGAAAGCCGCCTGAGCCATCTCAGAAACCCCACTGCCCGTTTCAGGGCTCCAACCAGGAGGAACATCATGGGCCGTAGCGTACTTCTTTGGCTAATCGGAGTTCCCATCCCGGTGATTATCCTGCTGTGGTTCTTGATGCGCTGAGCGTCAAAATCCTCGGAGCCTGCTGCAGTACGGAGGAGTGGAAGGAGTGCGGGTCCTAAATGCAGAAAGAGAGCTCAATGCATTCACGATCACAAGACATTTTGGACAACGAGCTCCTCGCGGCACTCCCACACGAACGGATCGCGCATGACCTGCCCCTTACAACTCGCCGGCAAAAGGGCATCTGTGTCATCGAATAGCCGGGACGAACTTCCCTACCGCCTGCGTCAGCAATCTCTTCTCGGCGAGTTTGGCCGCTCTGCTTTGCAGACGCGTGATTTCCGACAAATTCTGCAGCGCGCGACCGAACTCTCTGCTCAAGGACTTGAGGCTCCTTTTGCCAAGGTCCTGGAATATCTACCGGATGAAAACCGTCTTCTCGTGCGCTCAGGCGTCGGCTGGGCCCCGGGCGCGACCGATAATACCGCACTGGGAGCCGACGTCGAATCGCCGGCTGGCTTCGCATACCATACCGGTAAAGCGGTCATCTCGAACCATCTACATGAAGAAACGCGGTTTCGCACGCCTCAGCTCCTAGCCGACCATGGCGTCAGGCGCGCGATCAACGTCCTTATCGAGCGAGGCGGTGAAGGCAACCGCCCGTTCGGTGTGCTCGAGGTCGACAGTCCGGACCCCGGTCAGTTCGACCGAGCGGACGCCGACTTCCTTGCGGGCTTCGCAGGACTTCTCGGCATCGCTATCGAGCGTCAGCAGGCCGATGCCCGGCTTCAAGAGGCGCTTGACTATCAGGCCCTGCTAACGCGGGAGATGAGTCACCGTGTCAAGAACAGTCTTGCTGTTGTCGTTGGGCTACTTCGCGTTCAGGCGCTCAGCGCGCAGTCAGAGGACGCGCAAAGCGCACTAGCGGACGCCGGCTCGCGTGTCGCAACCATAGCCCAAGTTCATGACCACCTATGGCGCGGCACGCAAATCGGTTTCGTCGAGCTTGCCGACTTTATGGGCGAGCTTTGCAACAAACTCCAGGAAACAACACCTGGACACACCGTACTCTGCCATGCTGACCGGACGGGGCTTTCGGCCGACCAGGCCATTCCGCTGGGGCTTCTGGTCAATGAACTCGTGACCAACGCGGTCAAGTACGCCTACCCTGATCGCGCCGGCACAATCCAAGTATCCGCCCGCGAGATTGGGGGGCGCCTCCTGGTCGAAGTCTCCGACCAAGGCATCGGGCTCCCGGAAGGTTTCGACATCGATCAGCCCCGCAAGAGCCTGGGCCTCAGGCTGATCAATGGCCTACTCAGGCAACTCAACGGCCAACTGAAGATGGCATCGAATGAGCCGAAAGGCTCACGCTTCACGCTCGACATGCCACTTCTAGTCGGCACGCCACATACGGGAGGTTGATCCTCGTCTCAGTCAGGGCAAGAGAACCCGCTTCTGGACAAATGATCTGTCCGCCTCGCCCCGGAGAATCAGCGTAAGCTATTTGCCGGCCCCAATGAGTGATCCGATTGGAATGTTAGGGCAGATTTTCTACTCCTGCGAATGATCATTCTGGTTATTTTCGCAGCGTTTGGCAGCATCGGCTTCGGCAGAAGTCTTGCAGCGTTGCTATGGATGTCCACGATCCTAAGCGCTGTCGTTGGAGCCATGAGGCGCGAGCCTCCGCTCGACACCGTTCTCAATCACTGGATGAAACGGCGGCTTACGCGGCTCTGTGCTGCCTGGTCAGCGTGATCAACCAGGCTGCCCCATTTTGAGATGGCAACCCGCGATCTTATGCGGCTCCTATGAGATCGCTGTCTGGACGCCCTCGGTACGATCGCCGAGCGCGTCGGCAATCCGCATGACACCGATCCCTGGGAATGGAGCTGCGGTTTTTATCCGGGCTCGCATCCAGGCGAACACCAGTCCGACACCGCTGCGACCTTCGACGATGCCCGCGCGGATTTCGAACGCGCGTGGCAGGTGTTCTTATCGAACCGCACCGAGGCCGATTTTCAGAAATGGCGCGATGAGAGAGATTGGACCGAACGGAAATATGCGCTGTGGGACGCTGGCAAGCGGCTGGAGCCGCCAAGCTATGGACCGGGCAAGCCAGCCCATCGATTCCGCAAATGCCCTTGCGGTGAGGTCTTCGACATGCACGGCCCCGAGGCGGTGTTGGTGCACGTTCCCCACGTTACTGCGGCGGGGCCAAACTCAGTCGGGCACCAAGTTTGCTCGCATTAGCCAACCGTGAACGATCTGCCACTTGTCGCCCGAGCCTCGAAAATCAAGCAGGTCGGGCCGGTCGTTTTGAAGATGATTGAAGAACGAAAGGCCGTCTAACCCGCTCGGCTGCTCTTGCCCGTCGTCGGCCACCACCTTCGCCATTCCGCCAGAATAGCCGGTCGCGCCTCTTCCTGTTTCATAGGTGTCTCTTCCCCTATTTTGCCGGCGAGTTGGTCGTCAACGTATCGACGGTCTCACGCACGAATGCACGCACCTTCTCCTGTCGCATTGGAGACATCGGAGCCAACGGCACGGTGTCGGCCATCTCGAGCAACTTCTTCTTGAGACCCGCGCGATATTTGTCGGGGTCATCCGCCATCGCGCTGATGATCTCGACGATCGTTTTCAGCATCAACTGAGTGGATATGTTGCTGGCAACATATCGTGCGGTTGCCGTTTCGTCGTCCTCTACCATCGGTTTCCTCTGCGCTATCTGGTTTGCGACTGCTGATTATGGGGCTTCGCGGGAACGCTTTCGAGCCCCGGAGCAGCGTGAGTGATCGGAGGTAATCAACTGCGGTTTCAGCGGGTCGCTTTCGTGCTTAAATTCCCCGTATTGCGTCTGTGGAGTATTGCCTATGCCTCGAAATTGGACCCCGTCGATCGTGCCGACCGATCACGATCAAACCATTTATCTTGTCGTCAATAATTTCGGGCACCTTGGCATCGCCACCGAGACCGATGTCGAGCGGGCCGATCTTGAAACCGTCATCACCGATTTGATGTCTGGCCAGTACAGCGACCCGGTTCGTGTGGTCGCATTCAACACCGCTGAGCACTGGGCGGAAGATGTTTCGGAAGATGTCGCGCTAGAGATTCTGCGGCGCGTTGACGAGCTGCCGTCATCGATCGAAGCATTCATTGAGATGCACGCCGGCCCGTCACGTCAGCTGTCGTTACGACTCAACTAGGTGTCCTGGGATCAAGAGTTTTTTGATCCGATCATATTGCCGGGCCGAAAGCAGCCGCTGCGCACGTTGCGCGATGCCGCCCAGTACATCACTAAATTGCCGAAAGCGGAACACGATGCCGACGAATGGCAAGCCGCGATGGAAGCGCTGTTGCTGGTTGCTGAGCATGACGGGCCACCGATGTTTGCGCGGATCGGGATCATGAGGGCATTGAACCGGGGCCACATTCGCGAGTTTGATACCACGCGTAAGGATCATCAATGGGGAAAGCGAAAATTGAAGCGAGATCGATGACCGACAATCCGCGCAAAGACACGATGGACGGCTATCGGTGCGAGCTGTGCGGCGCGTGGGTTGAGTACCGCGACCTCGGCAAGGTGTTGGCACACGAAGGTCCGCTGCCGCACGTTGATCAGGATCGGCCCGCTGTAGGGAATCGTCCGCGCTGTCCTAGATGCCAAGCCCGCGTGACGGTCCAGCGCACTGTCGCGTCGCGTCCCGGCTTTGAGCATTGGACCTTGCGGTGCGCCAAATGCGGCCATATCCATGAAGCGCAGGTCAAAGTTGACCCCAAGTGAATATTTTCGAGCACGGTCCCGCGTCGGGTTGGGGGGTCAGCGGAACCGTGCAGGCCACGCATCACTCCGGCGACGTGACCCAATCTATAAAACTGCAATTTTGGAATTCGTTCCAGCGACACCGTTAAGCATGCGCGCGGCCCTTACTTTGGCGACGTGCCTGCATTCAGAAGTTGGGAAACGGCAGTGATAAGTTGCGCCGGAGCGAACGGCTTGTTCAAAAGGATGCTGTTGGGAACGCCCTGTGAACCATAGTCGTCTGCGCTGGTACCGGTCATGTAGACGACAGGGAATTCCGGATCAATCTCTCTGGCGCGCTTAGCGACTTCCCAACCGTCCATCCTGCCACGCAGATTGATGTCGGTCACAAGCGCGCGGTATTTGGTCAAGCCACTCTTTAGCAAGGTCACCGCCTCTTCCCCTGAGGGGGCGATAGCCGGTTCAAAACCGCCGTCAGTCAGGGATTCTTCGACGATACTCTGTAGCGACTGGTCGTCTTCCACGACCAAAACAACCGGCAACTCTTCCACGCCAAAACTCCCCCGACTACCAACCCCCATACATCATGCGGAAGGCGGCGGATTGGTTCCGGTAGAAAAGTTCAAAAGTGTACCAAAGTACGGTTGATGACCTGTCTTCAGTTCCCCACTGAAGCCGACCCATCGCCTTACCCTGCGGATGAACGCAAGCCTAAAACAGCTTTCATGCAGCGTTCAGGAACACTGAGCAACGATGGCCCGCAAACCCTGCCTTGGGAACATCGGGGAGCGACCCATGACCAAGAAAATAACGCTTGAGCAGAAGTGGCGTGAGCTATCGGAAGCCGCCAAAAAAGAGGCTGAAAAACTCCCTTACGGGGAGGAGCGCGAAGCTCTCTTGAGAAAGGCCCGGCAGTTAGAGACTGCCTCGCAAATCGATCAATGGATTTCATCGCCAGCGCTGCAGCCGCCGACGTAAGCCGACCCGTCTCGGTCAAAGTTTACTTGCCCGGCGTTTATGTGCCGATCACGCAAGACGGCAAGGTGGTCGTGAGCCTGGGGTATATACTCGACCCGGAGGATGAATGATGACCGGTGATGTCTGCTTTCGGGGGCGATACAGACATCCGATTCCAAGGACGTCACGTCTGCTTTTGACCCGAACGGACCTTCCATCGAAATGTCGGTTGAATTACCGTTCGCGAACGGCGGCATTGGGGTCAGGTCATGTCGGATGATTTTCGGCTGAATAGCTATCTGGCGCGCATCGGCTTTGGCGGAACAGTTGGCCCGGATTTTGCGACGCTTGCGGCAATTCATGCCGCTCATATCCATGCAATTCCGTTCGAAAACTTCGACCCGCTGCTACGCCGCCCGGTCAAGCTCGATCTTCCCTCGGTGCAGGCAAAGCTCGTCGACGGTCGACGTGGCGGTTACTGTTTTGAACAGAACTTGTTGCTGAAGGCAGCGCTTGAGGCGATAGGCTTCAGCGTTACCGGGCTCGCCGGTCGCGTGCGCTGGATGTCGCCGCCGAACAGCCCGCTGGGTCCCAAGACGCACATGCTGCTCAAGGTTGATCTACCCGATGGAGCGTACGTTGCCGACGTCGGGTTTGGCGTCTGCGTGCTCGATTTTCCATTGCGATTTGAGACCGATGTCGAGCAGCGTACGGCAATGGGTACATATAGGTTGAGCGAAGCCGACGGCCTTTTCTTGCTGAGTGCGACACAGTCGGCTGGTTGGAGGACTATGTACGCCTTCAACCTGGAGCCTCAAATTCAATCAGACTATGAGATTGGCAACTGGTTCACATCCACCAGTCCTCTCGTGCCGTTCACAAGCATGCTGATCATGGAGCGCGTCAGTAACGATAAACGCTACAAATTGGTCAATCGCAGGTTCACGATTGAGGCGCGCGATGGTCAGCTTGCCGTTGAACGCTTAATCGATAGCGCCGACGAGTTGCGTCAGGTTCTCGATGAAACCTTTAACGTAACGCCGCCCGCGCCGGTCGAGGAGATTTTCACTCTGATCCAGGCCTAGCTCCGGACAACTCTGACGACGACGCCTCCAGTTTCTCAGCCAAAAAATGCCGCCCTTTGGCACTTTTCGGACCTGAGCGTTCCGGCTGAGGATGTCCGTTTACGAGGGCACAGCGGACTTCGTTTTCGGGCGCGTCTAGGTCCGTTGCTGACCCAACCCAGACATACTTGGTGTCGTGCTTGACCGAATAGGGGTAGTAAACGGTACCGACTTTCGCGTCATGAATGATCCTGGTCGCGTGGAACCCGGCGGGGCTTCACAGCAACGCCGAGATCAAACGTCGCAGCTGAATTTCTTGCGCGGAGTTCATGGGTGAGGCAAGCTCCCCATAGCTGCCGGCCCGGACACTCGGGGAACTGAAGATGAGGATTGTTCCCGCGCTGCTCTCGTCTGTGATCGTTTGTGGCTTGCTCGCGATACGGATGGCAACCGCCGCAGACGGTCCTCCCGCTTGGGCCTATACGCCGAACAATCCCGATTACAAGCCTCCCATCGATGACGGAAAGCCAGTTCGCGTGCCAGACAGCACGGCCGGCTATACTTGGAGCCAGTTGCGTGATCGTTTTCTTGCGCCCGTTTGGCACCCCAGCGACCACGGCGCGCTGCCGGACATCGTCGCGAACGGCCGCAAACCCGGTGTGTTCGCATGCGGATATTGTCACCGCGCCACCGGGCCTGGTGGTCCGGAAAACGCGGACCTTGCAGGGCTGCCGAAGAGCTACATTATCCAGCAGATGGCCGACTACAAGAGCGGGGCGCGAGGTACAGCCCTCCCCGAGCGAATTCCGCCAAAGCTAATGATCGAGCTTTCTAAGCCGATCACTGACGCCGAAATCGAAGCCGCGGCAGCCTACTTTTCGGCCTTGCAGCCGCACAAACGCATCAAGGTGGTCGAGAGCGACACCGCGCCAAAGACCTATGTGGCGGCTGCGCTTTGGGCTGCGGTGGAAACCGGCGAGCGCGAGCCGATCGGAGCGCGGATCGTGGAGGTCCCCGACGATCTGCTCCGCTTCGAAAGCCGCGACCCTCGATCGACCTTCACAGCGTATGCACCAATCGGGAGCCTCGCCAAAGGCGAGGCGCTAGTCATGAAAGGTGGGTCGGGCAAAACGATCCAATGCGCGTTGTGCCATGGCGCGGACCTGAAAGGGCTTGGACCGCTGCCAAGCATTGCTGGTCGTTCACCGAGCTACATGTTCCGGCAGCTCTATGACTTCCAGCACGGCGCCCGAACGGGAGAATGGAGCCCGTTAATGGCCCAAGTCGTAGCCAATCTCGACGAGCAGGACCTTCTCGCGATTGTAGCGTACCTCGCATCTCGCGATCCGTGAGCGGGCACGAAACCGCGCCACGCCATTACCGGGACAAGGTCATGCTCAGGAGCGTCGGGCCCAACTCCTGAATGTGCTTTGAGTAGGCATCGGAGGCGCCGGCCGTAGGCGAGCCTGAATAGTCTGGCGGCTCGTGTCGCATCGCTCTCTTCATAGAAGGGCGTATGAGGTCCGGTTCTGTGAAGGTTTGCGGATGGCGGCCCCCATGAAGGTGGTGCCGCGGGCACGGGGCCGGCGTCCGCAAACCTCCAAAGGAGGAAACCGCGGGAGGTCGGGCGAGGTGGCGCGTCAGACGCTATGGGATTTTGTCGCTGGCGGTGTGCGTCCGGCCTTGGTTGAGCGCGTTTTGCGGACGCGAGTCGAGAAGGTTGACGGGCTTGATGGTGCGATCACGATGGGTAGAACCGGCATTGAGCGGAGATTGGTTGACAAGCCAGTAGCCCAAGTTGCCGTGACGGCGAGCGATTTGGTTGCCGGTCGAGAGCCGGCGCAATTGACACGCAGGTTTGTGATGTTGCCGCGCACCGCCTTGATCATGATGTGTCGATCCTGATCACGGCTGGGGATGCCGCCGGCCGGCAGCGCGGCGAGCAGCCGCGCTCGAACGTCTCGATGATGACCATGCTGCCGCCGCAACACGGACACGGGTGTGCGAGCGGCTTGGGCTCGTTGGCCTCGGCGCAGCTGTCATCCCCTGCCGCAGGCACGTCGAGCAGTTCGCGTGCTCGGGCGATGTTGTCGGCGCGGGTGCCGCTGGCGAGCAGGCCGTAGTGGCGGATGCGGTGGAAGCCGTGCGGCAGGACGTGGATCAGGAAGCGGCGGATGAACTCGCCGGTTGAGAGTGTCATGACCTTCTGGCGACCATCGGCGCGATAGTCCTTCCAGCGAAAGGTCACGCTGGTGCGGTCGCAGGCTATCAGCCGGCTGTTGGCGATGGCGACGCGGTGGGTATAGCGCGACAGATAGGCCAGCACGGCTTCGGGGCCGCCAAACGGGCGCTTGGCATAAACGACCCATTCGGTTCGACGCAGCGGCGCCAGATGCGTCGCGAACGCCTGCGGATCGGCGAGAGCGGCATGGCCGCCGAAGAACTTCAGATGGCCGGCTTTGTGGGCCGCGATCAGCTTCTCCAGGAACAGCCGGCGGAACAGGCGCGAGAGCACGCGCACGGGGAGGAAGAAGCCGGGACGGCACGCCACCCAGCGCTCGCCGTCGAGCGAGATGCCGCCGCCTGGCACGATCATGTGAATGTGCGGATGATGAGTGAGAGCCGAGCCCCAGCTGTGCAGGACGGAAGTCACGCCGACCCGGGCGCCGAGGTGCTTGGGATCGGCCGCGATCGTGGTCAATGTCTCGGCCGATGCCTTGAACAGCAGATTGTAGATCACGGTCTTGTTCTGGTAGGCGATATCGGCGATGGCCGCCGGCAGCGTGAACACCACGTGATAGTACGGCACGGGCAACAGGTCGGCCTCGCGCGCGGCGAGCCATTGCTTCGCGGCGGCGCCCTGGCACTTCGGGCAGTGCCGGTTGCGGCAGGAGTTGTAGGCAATCGTCGTATAGGCGCAGTCCTCGCAGCGCGCAACATGGCCGCCGAGCGCCGCCGTGCGGCAGTTCTCGATGGCCGACATCACCTTCAGCTGTTCGAGGCTGACATGGCCGGCATTGGCGCCGCGCCATGCCGGTCCATGATCGCGGAAGATATCCGCGACCTCCAGTGCCGGGCGCGGCACGCGTGCCTCAGCCGGGCGGCCGGACCTCCTTGAGCTTGACCGCGATATGCTCCAGCGGGCTAATGACCTCGCTGATGGTCTTGGTGGCGACGCGGGTATAGAGCGCCGTGGTGTCGAGCTTGGCGTGACCGAGCAGCACCTGGATCACGCGGACATCGATGTTCTGCTCGAGCAGGTGGGTGGCAAAGCTGTGCCGCAGGGTGTGCAGCGAGACGGGCTTGTTGATCTCGGCCATCTGGGCAGCGGCGTGGCAGGCGCGATTGAGCTGGCGCGTGGTCATCGGCTGCGCCGGATCGTGGCCTGGAAACAGCCAACCCCGAGGCCGCGCCGCCCGCCACCAGGTCCGCAGCAGGTCGAGCAGGCTCGGCGAGAGCATGACGTTACGGTCCTTGCCGCCCTTGCCTTGCTCGACCCGGATGATCATGCGCTTGCTGTCAATGTCGGAGATCTTGAGCGAGACCACCTCCGCGGCGCGCAGGCCGGCGCCGTAGGCCACGCTCAGCGCCGCCTTGTACTTGAGCCCCGGCGCAGCATCGAGCAACCTCGCGACTTCCTCGGGATTGAGAACCGTCGGTAGCTTGCGCGGCGCGTGAATGAAATGGGTGTACTCGACGATAGCGTGGCGCCTGAGCGTGACCCGGAAAAAGAACCGCAACGTCGATACGGTCTGATTGAGCGTCGGCACGCTAACGCCGCTCGCTGCCAGATGCAGCTGATAGCGGCGCACGTCCTCGAAGTTCGCCGTATCCGGCGATCGCCCGAGAAACGCAGCGAAGTTCTTGACCCTTTGCACGTAGTCATGTTGGGTCTTCGGCGCGAGCTTGCGGATCGTCATGTCTTCGATCATGCGCCGGCGCAACGGGCTTATGGCCTCGTCGGTCAT
>Ga0137403_10001521_pt1 | contig 29060 bp, 22 predicted proteins | sample CZOMad2_1_16fung_FD_122057 | JGI IMG/M metagenome (GOLD analysis project Ga0137403, IMG submission 122057) | Vadose zone soil fungal communities from Angelo Coast Range Reserve, California, USA - CZOMad2_1_16fungal (Hybrid Assembly) | ecosystem: Environmental > Terrestrial > Soil > Vadose zone... | reverse complement strand
GCAGGCGCGCGTAACGGGAAACGGTGTCGAATCCCATGCGGCGGCCGAGTTCTTCAAAGAAGACGTTGTTGGAATGCGCCATCGCTTCGGTCAAATTCATGTATTTGCGGCGGCCCACTTTGAGCATGGTGTCGCGCGTAATGACGTTTTCTTCAAGGGCGGCGAGCGCGACGGTGGGCTTGATGGTGGAGCAGGGAATATAGCCGGAACCGAAAGCGATTTTCTGATTGACGACCGTGAGGATGCGGCCGGTGTTGGGATCGACGGCGACTACGGCGCCGTTGTAGCGACCAAGGCCTTCCACAGCGGCGGCGCGAACGATGGGATCGTCAAAGGTGCCGATATCGGCGAGGGTGGAATCCGCGAAGGTCGGGACGCCGCGAAAATGCGAGACACGGTGTAACGAAGCGCGACGCAGCGAAGCTCTTCGCGGCGCACGCGCAGCAGGCGCGGCAAGCATCGGCGCTACCATCGGTACAGCAAGGACTGCGGCCAGGAAAACACGTCCCAGTTGCTTCACATTTGCTCCGGACTCTTTATTGCCGACCTTGGATCCGTATGATGAACGGCTTTGTATCCCAGGACGTTGCCCGGGGTCAACCATTCATTCACAAATCCGTTCCCGCTCCGCAAACGCTCGCGAGAAGTGGTCGAACTGCCCAGCTTTGTAGCACCCTGCCGGCCAAAAGACAGACCGCACATTTGACGCTATTTAGCTGCTAAAGGTTTTGCTGCACTGTACCTGAAAAAAACACACCCTCTCAGGATGAGACAGATTCTAGGGACTTGAGCCAGCGGGGGCAATAGGCAAAGCGGTCCAGTACGAGGCTATGTGCTTTATTTTGAACGGCTGGCCGGGAGGGCAGATGAAGGACAGGGATGGGCGGAGTGCCTGTCCGATGGTGCGGAAGGCAGGGTGTTCAGTGGAGCGGGCCGCAGGTTAAAACGGGGTCTGTGCCAGCGGGGGTTGGAGGGAGCGGTGGCTAAACTCTGCTTGCATTTTTCCCTCTTGACATCAAGCATCGGTAAGCTGTAGCTTACCGTTCGTGCAGACTTACGTACAGGCGGGGATGGAAGCACTGGGTGATCCAACACGCTTCGCCATCTTAGAAAGCCTGGCGCGGCGGCCGCTGGCGGTGAGCGAGCTGGCAGAGACTTTGCCGGTGAGCCGGCCGGCAGTGTCACAGCATTTGCGGGTGCTGAAGGACGCGGGCCTGGTGAGTGACCGCAAGGCCGGCACGAAGCGGATCTACGAAGCGAATCCTGCGGGCATTGCGGCGCTTCGCGAGCACTTTGACAAATTGTGGGAGCAAGCATTGGCGGCGTTTCAACTGAACGTCGAGAGAACCAAGGAGGCACAGGATGGCCGAACCGGTGGCAGCAAAGGCAAACAGCGTCCGAAAAACGCTAAACGTAAACGTTCCCATTGAGCGGGCATTTGCGGTGTTTACGGAGAAGATGGACGCATGGTGGCCGGCGACGCACCACATCGCGAAGCAGGCGTTTACGGAGATTGTGATAGAGCAGCGTGCGGGAGGACGATGGTTCGAACGTGCGGCAGATGGCACCGAATGCGATTGGGGACGGGTAGTGGCTTGGGAGCCACCGCATCGGGTGGTGTTTTCCTGGCATTTGCAAGGGGATTGGAAATTTGATCCGAACCCGGAGAGAGCGAGCGAAGTGGAGGTTCGATTTTTCGCGGAGGACAGCGGGACGCGCGTGGAACTGGAACATCGCAATTTGGAGCGGCACGGCGCGGGCTGGGAGCAGGTGCGCACCGGCGTGGATTCGCCCGCCGGATGGAGCGCGGTCCTGGCGCAATTTGCGAAGGCTCTTGCGGCGTGAGAGGCGGAGCGATTTGAGCTGCGCGGCAGCCGGGGTCAATCGATATACGATTTCGTTACAGGGAGGATGTATGAGTAGAGCACTCAAGTGCACGAAGAACGTGGTGTTTGCTTTGGTGTTGCTGCTGGCGGGTGCGGCAGTCGCTCAGACGCCTGGGGAATTCCCGCAGGGCGCGAACATTCCGAAAAATATGAAGCAATATTTTCTGTGCTTGTTGGAGAAAGGCGAGAAGTGGACGCCGGTGCAATTCGCCGATCCAGCGATGCAGGAGCATCTGGCGTACATCCGCGAGCAGGTGGAAGCAGGAAAATTTGTAGTGGTGGGGCCGGCGCTGGACCAGGGGCGGATGAGCGGCATAGCTATCATTAATGCGACATCGATCGAGGAGGCGCAGAAGATTGCAAATGCCGACAAGATGGTGCAAAGCGGGCGGCTGGTGGCGGAAATTCACCCGGTGATGCTGGCGGATTTATCGGGGCTGCGCATCGAGTATCCGGCGAAAGCAGCGAGGTAGGCGAGTAAAAAAGTTAAAGAGTCGAAGAGTAAAAAAGTATAAAAATAAAACAGGCTCGGAGCAAAAGGAAGCCTCTGGCTCGCGGCGTTCGCCGGAGTCAGAGGCTTTAATCTTGCACGCGAAGCTCCGCCAAGGTCGCACATCGGCGCTACGAACGCTTGCCCGCTGCAAAAGCTTGCTTAGAAGCGGATATAGGGTCCGAAGGCGATGCGCAAGTTATTGTGCGCGCCGCTGTTGAAGTACAGCTCATCGCCGATATCGAAGCGGATGCCCACTGGGCCTAGATGACCCTCGAGACCGCCGCCAGGATAGAGCACGCCGCTGACATTCTTACGACGGAGATTGTCTACGCTGCTGAAAAAGGTTCCGATGGTGGCTGGCGCGTTGTTAACGCGGAAATCAATAAAGCCGCCTTTGAGAGTTACAAACGGATGCACGTGCCAGTGTTCGCCGAGATTCACCTTAGGGCCGAATTCGCCGTGCAGGGTTCGCAAACCGGAGCGGCGAACAGTGACGACGCCGGTAGTAGAGTCGCGGAAAGACTCGGTGAAAGCCTGATCGAAATCGTAACTCATTTCAGCTTCGAGCTTAATGTTGCGATAAGCAACGAAGCCCAGGCGCGCACCGAGACCACCAAAGTTCGTTTCGGTTTGCGACAAGCGCAGATAGTCAGCAAAAATGCCGACCTGAACGTGCTCTGTTTCTTGAGCCGATGCCAGAGGGACAAGCCAGCCGGTGAAAATTAGAAAAAATGCGAAACGCTTCATGGTTCGCGTTCTCCTTGCAAATTAGGGATTCGGATTACAAGACAGAGGGCTGGCCCGCGGACTGGTGAGGTCTGTGCTCGTCGGTTGGATGCCCAGCGATAAGGGGCAAGTTGCGAGAAAAGTTGAATTTAGGGGAAGGTGAAGCGCGAGAATTCACGAGGTAGGTAGGACAGAAGTGCGTCCATACAGGGTTTACTGTAGAAGGGATGCGAAAATTGCAAATAAAATGGGCCTTCTGTGCGGTGGGGCATTGTTTCCGCTGGACGTGTGCGGATAATATGGCTGATCAGAGTTTGTCCAATCTCCGCTAAGTCAGTGCGACCTTAGGAGCACCAAGCGAGTGAGTTATGCATAAGAACCGAAACGGCCACGCGCCGGCGAGGGCGGAGCGACTGGAAAAGGCGCGCACAGGAATAGCCGGCTTCGATGAAGTGACGAATGGCGGAGTGCCGAAAGGGCGACCAACCATTGTGTGCGGAGGCCCGGGCTGCGGCAAAACCATGTTTGCAGTGGAATTTCTGGTGCGTGGGGCGACGCAATACAATGAGCCGGGCGTGCTGATGACATTTGAAGAGACGTCGGAGGAGATGACGAAGAATGTGGCGTCGCTGGGCTTCGATCTAAAAGGGTTAGCGGCGCGAAAGAAATTGGTGCTCGAGTATGTGCGCATCGAACCCGCGGAGATTCACGAGACCGGCGAATACGATCTGGAGGGATTATTCATCCGGCTGCAGCACGCGGTGGACAAAATCGGAGCAAAGCGCGTGGTGCTGGATACGGTCGAAGCGATTTTCTCGGGATTTGGAAACACCGGAGTATTGCGCGCGGAGATTCGCCGGCTGTTCCGGTGGTTGAAGGACCGTGGGTTGACCACGGTTGTGACCGCCGAGAAGGGTGACGGAAACCTTACGCGGTTCGGGTTGGAAGAATATGTATCGGATTGCGTGATCTTTTTGGATCATCGGGTTACCGACCAGCTTTCCACCCGGCGGATGCGGGTGGTGAAATATCGCGGGGCATCGCACATCGCCGATGAGATCCCCTTCCTGATTGATGAGCGCGGTTTCTCCGTGCTGCCCAGTTCGTCCATGACGTTGGACCATGCGGTCTCCAACGAGCGGGTTTCATCGGGGGTCAAAGACCTGGACGACATGCTGGAAGGAAAGGGATTTTATCGCGGCTCTTCGGTTCTGGTCTCCGGAACGGCCGGATCCGGAAAGTCGACGCTGGCGGCGCATTTCGCGCAGCAGACATGCCGCGGCGGTGAACGTTGCTTGTACGTGGCCTTTGAAGAGTCCGCCGCGCAAGCGATGCGGAACATGCGGTCAGTGGGGCTGGACCTGCAGAGGCAGGCGAGGAGAGGGCTGCTGCGCTTTGAAGCGTGGAGGCCGACACAGAGCGGACTTGAAATGCATTTGTTGCAGATTCATAAACTGGTGGAGCAGCACAATCCCGCGGCGGTGATAATCGACCCGCTCACAAGCTTGATGGTTGGCAACATCAATCAAACGCATTCAATGCTGATGCGGCTGATCGATTTTCTGAAAACGCGGGGGATCACCGGCTTTTTCACGGCGCTCACGTCGGGTCGTAACAAAGAGATCGAGGAGACAGATGTAGGCATTTCGTCCCTAATCGACACTTGGATTTTCGCGCGCGACGTAGAGTCGAACGGCGAGCGGAACCGGTGCATTCACGTGTTGAAGTCCCGTGGAATGGCTAATTCCAATCAGGTGCGTGAGTTCTTAATGTCGAAAGACGGGATTCGTCTCCTGCCTGTCTACGTGGGCGGCGGGGCGGTGCTGACGGGTTCGGCACGATTGTCGCAAGAAGCTCGGGAGAGAGCGGAGGGTGTGCTGCGCCAGCAGACCAAGGAGGAACAGCGGCGATCTCTGGAAGGCAAGCGAAACGCGTTGGAAGCGCAAATTGAGGCGATGCGATCGGAGTTTGCGCAAGAAGAAGCGCGCATTTCAGTGGCGGCAAAGCAAGACGACCAGAGGGAGCGCGACCTGTCGCAAGATATGCTGGAGATGGGGAGTCTTCGAGGAGGAGCGCGACAGGGAAAGCCCGGAGGTCGAAATGGAAGGGTGAGTGATGAGCATGGCAGCTAGGGCGAATATGACAACGAAGAAAGCCAAAGCGAATGCGAACGGGAAAGCGAATGGGCGATTGATGGAGCTGCGCTTATACGTGGCGGGGCAAACGCCGAAATCTCTGGCGGCATTGGCGAACTTGAAGAAAATCTGCTCGGAACACCTGGAAGGGCAGTACAAACTGTACGTGATCGACTTAATGAAGACGCCGCAACTGGCGCAAAATGACCAAATCCTGGCCATACCGACGCTGGTACGCAAGCTGCCGCAGCCGATACGAAAGATAATCGGGGATCTGTCGGACCAAAACAAAGTATTGGTGGGCCTGAACCTGCTGGAAACTGAAGGTGTCGAGTGAGCTCAAACGGACATAAGACAGAGGCGAATGACCACAAGGTGAAGCAGAGGTACCTCTTGCGGCTGTTTGTGACTGGGCAGACACCCAGATCTGTGAAGTCGATCGAGAATCTGAAGCGAGTATGCGAAAGATACCTGAAAGGGCGGTACGAGCTGGAGGTTATCGATATCTATCAGCAGCCCGATTTGGCGACGGAGAATCAAATTATCGCGGCGCCTACGTTGATCAAGAAGCTGCCATTGCCGTTGCGCCGGCTGGTTGGAGACTTTTCGAATCAGGATCGCGTGGTGGTAGGTTTAGATTTGAGTGTCGCCTAGGATGGGAGCGGTGAAGAAGCAAAAGAAACAGAGTCCTTCCGACGTTATGCAAGAGACGCTGGCATTGAAGGCGCGTGTGGAGGAGCTGGAAGAAACGCTGCGTGCGATCCGTATGGGAGAAGTGGACGCGGTATTGGTGTCCAGTTCCCAAGGGGATCAGGTGTTTACGCTGCAGGGCGCCGAGCATCCGTACAGATTATTGGTCGAGACGATCGAGGAGGGCGCGGCGACGCTGTCCGATGACGGCACGGTGCTGTATTCAAACAAGAGCTTCGCGGCCTTTTTTGGAGTGCCGCTGGAGAAATTCATCGGGGCGCCGCTGCAGAGCTTGCTTTCCGGAAATGACGCCGAGTTCTTGAAGACGCTGATCATGGGAGCCAAGCTGGCCAGCACGCGCGGCGAAATCCGGTTGAACCGGAAGAATGGGAAGCCACGGACAATCCGGCTAACGCTGAGCCCGAACCGCGAACTGGGGCTGGAAGCGATTTGCGCGGTGGCCACGGAACTCACTGAAATCGTGGACGCCAACCAGGCGCTGCGGGTGACCGAGACATCACTGCGGCAATTGTCCGCGCGACTCTTGCAATTGCAAGATGAAGAGCGCCGACGCATAGCGCGGGACTTGCACGACATTACGGGGCAGAAGATCGCGGTGCTGTCCATGTCATTGGACCGACTGGCGCGGCTTACGGAGCAACGCAAGCCGGAGGCGAAGGACTCCATCAAGGAGAGCCGGGACATCGTCACTCAGATTGGGGAGGAAATCCGCACGCTGTCTTACATTTTGCATCCACCGTTACTCGATGAATGCGGGCTGGCCTCGGCAGTCCACTGGTACGCGGAGGGTTTCCAGAAGCGAAGCGCCATCAAGCTGGAAGTGGAAGTCGATAGCGATCTGCCGCGCTTGCCCGCGGACGCTGAAACCACGCTATTTCGCGTGGTGCAGGAAAGCCTGACGAACGTGCATCGGTATTCCGGGAGTTCATCGGCAAAAATCCGCATCTCGAAAACATCAGGGGAAGTGCTGCTAGAGGTCATCGATTACGGCCATGGAATCAAGTCGGGGACCGCGCGGGGAAAGTTGGACGGACCGGCGCCGCTGGGTGTCGGCATTCCAGGAATGCGCGAGCGGCTGCATCAATTGGGCGGAGATCTGAGCGTCGATTTTGGAACAACCGGAACGCGAGTGATGGCTACGCTGCCGATTAGAAAATCGGCGGAGAGTGATTCCGACGAAAGCGAATCAGCATTGAGCGTTACAATTCGCTCGGCGGAAGATGCGCGACGGCGGATTCTGATTGCGGACGATCATGAACTGATGCGGCGCGGACTGAGGGGACTCCTGGAGAGCCACGACGAATGGGCGGTCTGCGGCGAGGCGGTTGAAGGCAATGAAGCGGTCCGCAAGAGTACAGAGCTAAGACCGGATTTGGTGATAATGGATGTGAATTTGCCGGGGCTTAGCGGGATTGAGGCCGCACAACAAATCCGCCTAGAGCGCGAAGCGGCCAAGATTTTGTTCTTTACTGTGCACGATTCCGACGAAATAATCCGCGAGATTATTGGTGTGGGGGCGCTGGGATACGTAGCGAAGTCGCGAGCAAGCCAGGACCTGATCGAAGCGGTGCGGATCGTGCTGGGCGGAAAGACATTTTTCCCGAACGCGGTAGCAGCCGCGGCGGCTCGGAGATAGCGGAACCTTTCCTGCTTATTCCGCGGGACTCACGCATCCACATCTCTGTGAACGTTCCAATCCTTTTCAACTAGAGATTACTGCTTAGCGGCGAGTGTTTCGCTCGATTCGACGCGGTCCGGCGCGTCTATGCGGATATCGGTGAGATCGGAGAGCAAGCTAGCAGCCCAGCGATAGACGTTGTGCTCGCGGACGGACGAGCGCATGTGTTGCATGCGGGCGGCTTGCTCGTCGGAAGGCATGTTTAAAGCGCGATGAATGGCGCCGCCCAATTGCTGGACATCGTAGGGGTTTATGAGCAGGGCGTCGGTCAATTCCAGAGCGGCGCCAGCGAAGGTGCTGAGAATCAGGACGCCTTGATTATCTTCGCGAGAGGCCACGAACTCCTTGGCAACTAGATTCATTCCATCGTGCAGCGATGTCACCATGCATAGGGACGCAGCGCGATAGAACCGCGCGATTACTTCATGCGAATGGTGCCGTTTGAGGAAGACAATAGGTTTCCAGCGGCCGGCCTGGAAACGCGCGTTAATGCGCTCGGCCTCGATAGTGACTTCGTCTAGCAGACTCTGATAGCGCTCGATGTTGGTGCGGCTAGGCGCTCCGATCTGGATAAAGGTAAAGCGGCGTTGGTAGGAAGGGTAAAGCTCGAAAAAAAGCTCGATGGCCCGGAAGCGCTCAAGAATGCCCTTGGTATAGTCGACGCGATCGACTCCGATCCCGAGAAATTGAGCCGTAATGTCCAGCTCATTACAGATCGCGGTAGCCTCTTCGCTCATGTTGCGGTGCGGCCGCACAGAATTACCGTTTTCTTGCGGAGCAACGCTAATCGGATAAGGGCGCACGCGGGTGACATGGCCTTGGCGATTCACGGAGAAGCGGTCCCATTCGGTGAGCGCCTCCACGGCGCGGTCTACTGTCGAGAGAAAATTGTTACAGTGCGATTGAATATGAAAACCGATCAGGTCGGCGCCTAGCAGGCCATCGATCAACTCACGTTGCCAAGGGCAAATGCCGAAGACTTCGGGATTGGGCCAGGGGATGTGCCAGAAAATGGCGACGCGGGCGTCTGGCCGGGCTTCTTTAATCATGCGCGGGAGCAAGGCGAAGTGATAATCCTGGGCCAGGACAATGGGTGATTCGGTCGATTCCATCTCCGCGAGGGCCGCGTCGGCGAATCGCCGATTGACCTCCTGATAGGCAATCCAATCCTCAGGACGAAAGACCGGGCGAGTGTGGGCGATGTGGCAGAGCGGCCAAATTCCCTCGTTGGCAAAACCTTCGTAGTAGCCTTTCTCCTCCTCGGCACTCAACCAAACACGACGTAGCGTGTAATTCGGGCGGTCAGGAGGAACGCGGATATGATCCTTGGCGTCGACCGTTTCACGGTCGGCATTGCCGGACCCGTGGGCGATCCAGGTACCCTCGGTAGCGTGGAGCACGGGTTCGAGAGCGGTAACCAAGCCACTGGCCGGAACGATTACTTCCACAGAGCCGTTGTTGTTGCCGCGAACATGCATGTAGGGCTCGCGATTGGCGATGACGAAGAGCGGCTTGTTCTGCAATTTGTTGCTCAGGCTGACGCGCAGGCGTTCGGCGGTCCACAGCGAAACGTTGGAATCGCGCAGGCGCGCTTCTTCCTCGGCAGTTGCGCGCGCGGCGTTGAGGTCGCGTGCGAGATGAGTGACTTCATGATGAAGCTGATCGAAAAGTTCGCCCTCTGGCAGGGAGGGAGCGGCATGCGATTGCCCGGTGCGCAGAGTTCGCAACCACTTCGCCGTGCGGGTAAGCGGGCCTGTCAGCGTCCAGCGAACGAGAATCAGCGCAAGGCCCGCGATGAATAGCGTTTGCACGAGCGCGTTAACGAGAGAATCGCGCAAAGTATGAGCGACCTGGCGCTCGATATATGTGGCATCGTGCACCAGTGCTAACGTTCCGACCGGTTTTCCGTTGCGATGAAGCGGCAAGGCGTACACATGGATGGACGTATCGTTGATACGCAAGAACTCGCCGTAGCCGGCATCGCGCTGGGCGGCTTGGGCGGCCGCGCCAGGACGAAGTTGGAAGAGGGAAGTTAGGCCGGATGTTACGGCGAGCGCGACCCCATTGGTGTTGTAAACAGCGACGCCCTTCAAATGTTCGCGCTGGCCGAAGCGGTCCACCAGGCGCTGCAGATTTTTGTCCGGCGCCGGTTTGTCGAATTGCGGCTCAGCATTGTCTTGCAAGCTTTCCGCGAGAATCTCCGCGCGGCGGGAAAGGTCATTACGCAGAATGCGACGGTCGGTGCGTACTTGGTAGGCAGCGAAAAGAAGGGACACTACGACTACGCTGACAATAAGAGGTAAAACGAGTTTCAGGGTCGTACGCATCAATGCTTCCCCTTGGGCAAGAGCGAAGAATCGTTTTCGGATTCGCGAGGGCGATGCGAATCCACATGGTTGAAAAAAGGAGCGCCCGTCTATCGCGACGAGTTCAGTGCTGCACGACTACGTGAAGAGCGATGTTGTTTCCCTCATCAGTTCGGTAATCGACAGTGGCAATCGAGCCAACTTCCAATCGTCCCTCGACTTTGGTGGTGTCGTCGATCAAGAACTGAAGCGTGACCTGGTCCTGGCTCTTCTTTACGTCGACGGAAAAGGAAGCGTCCCCGATGGCTGAGATTTTGCCGGAGACCGAGCCGTGCTCGGTGGCTTCCTTGAACAGGCGGCTATGCGGCTGGGAGGCTAGCGCGTCGGACGAAATCGCGACACCTAAGCATGCCACAAATATGGTGAGAATGAACAGCGTTACCAGAGTCAAGATGGCGCGGAAGCGCATATACCCCTCCAAGTCACTTCCGGCTGGTGCCAATACAGATGGCACGATGCGTTCCAAAGTCGCACAACTACAGAGCCTTTTTAAACGAAATCAAATGAGACAGATACCTCTGGCAGATGTAGGCCAGGTTTGGAAGAGATGTACTAGGACCATGCAAATTTTCCCCGCAGGTCACCTTTGCGCGACCACGAACAGTCGACGGAACGGAAAAAGCGTTTGACCGTTGGCTTGGGGCGGATAGGCTGCGGCCATGCGTTCAGCGAATGCCTCGACAAACTTCCCAGCTTCTTTCTCCGGCAGAGCCGAAAGGAAGGGACGCAGTGCGGTACCGCGCATAAAGTTGACCACCGGATCCTTGCCATCCAGCACCTGCAGATAGATCGTTTCCCAAATGTCGAGATTGCGAGCGTGCGGCGATAACCAACGCCAATAAGTCTCCGGTGGCGGAATGGGAGAGAGCAATAGGGGCTCCAATGCGGTGCGCCATTCACTTTGCATGACCAATTCTTTCAGGCCGAGGTGCGAGGGCGATTCAAAATGTCGAGGTACCTGCATAGCCAGGACGCCGGCCGGCTGCAATCTGCTCATTAGCGATGGCAGCAGAGTTTCGTGATCCGGAACCCATTGCAGGGCGGCGTTGGTGTAAATGAGATGGGGAGGAGCAGGAGGGCGCCACGATGTAAGGTCTGCTTGCTGCCAATTGAGCGCGGGGAATTCCCGCCGTGCCTCAGAAAGCATTTCGCGGGAAGAATCGATGCCGGTCACTTTGGAACTGGGGAAAGTATCGGCGAGGATGCGGGTCAGATGACCGGTGCCGCAGCCGAGGTCGTAAATTACCTGGTAATCGAGCTTAGGAATGCGCGCGATCAGATCGATGCCGGCGCGAAAGCGGATGTCGGCGTAACGGAGGTAAGTTTGCGGCTCCCAGGTGGTCACAGAAGTTCGCGGGGATCATATCATCGCGAGCCGGCTTGCCGCTGAGTTGGCAAAATTACACTAAGAAACCTTGCGTGCGATAGAGCTGCACAATTTCCAGGCGGTCTTCCGCGCCGATTTTGTGCTTCATACGGTAGAGATGGTTCTTGACGGTCTGCTCGGACAGCGAAAAATGAGTGGCGATTTCCTTGTTGGTGAGTCCTTGCGCAATTAAAGGGATGATTTGCAGTTCGCGGCGGCTGAGGCCCAAGCGACGGCGTCCGCTTACACATGGAAGGCCGGCAGCATCCGACTCGAAGTACCGGAAAAGAGCGGCGCATAGCGTGCCAGGACATACGGCTTCGCCTGAGGACACGGCCTGCACCGCTTGCAGAACTTCCGCTGCGGAGGCTTCGCGCAACAAGTAACCGCTGATTCCTGCCCGGACGCACTGGAGGAATTCACGCTCGTCCTTGGCCATGCCAATCAGCAGAATACGGACCGCGGGAGCGGCGGCGCGTACCTCCTGAATCGCGGCCAGGTCTTCGTCCAGGCTTCCGCGAGAGGTAAGGAGAAGAATATCGGGATTGGCTTCGACCAAAGCGTCGGTGTGGAAGGGTGCGGTGGAATCGGTCGCACTCACCTCAATACAGCCGCCTTTGCAGAGCACGCGAGCCAAGGCTTCACGCAGCAGGCGGTTCTCCGCGGCCACAAACACGCGAATTTTTCCGCCGGCTACTTTGTGAGCTTCCGGGCGTCCTGGTTTTGCGGCGCGCCGCCGGGAGTCCGTTGTTGGCTCGCTGGAGCGAGCGGCTTCTTTGACAAACGTGTCACTCATTGAAACGCAGCCTTTCTCTCCCCGGTCCTTTCGCCATCAAGGGAGTGAAAAGGAGATGTCAATCTATACCTCAGCAATGCGATTTCAAAGCCTTTCCGGTCAACTCGGCGAGGGGGTCTTGCCTCAAGATCCACATTGCCCGTTGAGGCGCGATTCCTATACCTATAACTCTCCCGGCGCGTGAGATACGGTGGTCCATACAGGAGCAAAGAGTGAGCCGGGTGGTTGCGGCTGAGGAGAGGCAACCTGTTATCGGGGAGCAGCCGATACAGCCAATAGCCGGCGAACTCCGCCACTAGGAACGAACAGATTACGGATTCTAACACGCCCGCCGCCGATAACGCCGCGCAGAACCAAGACATTGTGGTTTCTCCTCTGGTACGTGCACGCTACTGGGAGAGTGGACTTCTCTTCAAGCGACAAGGAGCGATTCTGGAGGAGCGGCGCTTAATGTCGTTGATTGTCGTGCCACTGCAGACAAAATGCGGGGGGAGGCCAGCGCGCTTATATGGGATTGCAGTTAACCACGGAAGAATGTGCGTGTTAGGGCAGATGAAGGCGGGTCATCAGATCACGAAATCGCGGCTCCGAACGCAGTGGGTCGGCCATCGGGTCCACGTTCAGGTAGACCAGGCGGTCATTGCGCTCTTTGTAGGCTTTATCGAGCCAGTCCATCGCCATCTTGTTATCGCCCAGACCCGTATAGATGCACGCGAAGTAGATTGCCGAGACATAGCGTTTTTGCGCAAGCTGCTTGAGGTCCGCAAGTGTTTTACGAGCGCCTGCTACATCCCCCGAAACAGCGAGCGCGTGTCCATATAGAGCCGCGATTGCGGGCTGATTGCCGGAGAATTTGAGGCCCTGCGAAAATTGCTCCAACGCTTCTTTGTACATCTTTTTTTCACGGTATGCCGACCCTAGCCAGATGTAAGCCAGGGGGTAGGTCGGATATTGCTCTATGGTGCGGCGCGCCTGGGCAATGGCGGCATCGTACTGACGCGCATTGTAAAGGATCTCAGCCCGAGAGGTATTGAACAGCGGCGAAACAGGATCCAAGCCGAGTGTGCGCGAGTTTTCTTCCAGAGCCTCTTGGAGTCGATTGCGCACGATGCAATAGTGGCTGAACCACTGATGTGCGGTGGGGTCATTCTGGCCGAGTGTTAGTGCGCGCTGAAACTCGCGTTCCGCAGCCTCGAAGTCCCAATCATAGCTAAACGAAACGTTGGCCAATACGGAATGCGCTTCGCCCGATTGCGAGTCAAGCTGCAGGGCACGTTCGGCGGCCTGACGGGCCTTTGGCTTGGCGTCAACGGGAGGCGTGTCGTCGTAAGGCACTTGGCCCAACAGCGCGTAAGCGCTGGCCAGCCCCGCATACGCCAGGGCGTAGTTTGGTTCTTTCTCGATGGCTTGCCGATAGGCGTCGATGCTCTTGTGCAGGTCCCCGCGATTGGTCCAGTAGAACCGGCCGCGAAGATAAGCATCGTAAGCTTCGGGATTGATGGCGCGCGCCGTTCCTCTGGCCCCGTTTACGCCGGGAGCGCCCACCGGAAGCGCTACGCGAATATGGCTTGCCACGGCGGCGGCAACTTCATCTTGAACGCGCAGGATATCGCCAATGTTGCCGGTGTAAGAATCGGCCCACAAATGCGTTTGGTCGCTCACTTGAATGAGCTGGACATCAATCCGGATCTGATTGCCGCCTCGACGGACACTGCCTTCGAGGGCGTACTGCACGTCCAGTGTGTGGCCGACATCGGCAATCGGTTTGCCGGCCACGAGCTTTGAGGATGTTTGCGCAATCACGCCAAGGCGTTCAGGGTCCAATCGGCCAAGCTGCGTAATCATTTCGTCGGTCAGACCGGCACTGAAGTAATCCTGCTGTGGATCTCCGCTCAGGTTTGCAAACGGGAGAACAACCAAGCGAATCTTTCCACTTGTGGAAGGGGCTCGAAAATGGCCGCCGACCACAAGATAAGTGGACGGAATCACCACGGCAAGAACAATCAGGGCTAGCAGCGTGATGGTGATGTGTAAGCGAGTGAAGCGCGGACCTGGAGGAGGAGCTTGGCCGCTGGATGTCTCGCTATGTGATTTCTCTTCCTCTCGTTCGGTGGAAACCGTGACCTGCGTCGCAATTTCGCCGTTTGTGCCCTTCTCGACCTCTTCTTCGCTATTTTCCGGTGCGGGCTGGCGTTCCCGAAACCACTTGTCCAGCTCCGAGCGATAGGCATAAACGGAGCCCAGCTTGCCGATTACCAGCCGGCGGACCGGCAATCCTTGGTACCTTTCCCAGCGCTGCACGGTTCTAATTTCGCGACGAAGGTACGCGGCAATTTCCCCCCACGATTCGAGCCGAGGCTCGTCTGTGGGAGGATCCGGGATCGTGCGTCCGCCAGGGGAAGGATCCGCCATTTAACTCTCGTTGAGGAAGTACCGAACTGGGCGGGAGTATACACCCGAACCGCACGGCCCAAAAGAAGTACCAATCCGGCTGGGGAGATAGTTACCCGATGGAAGCGGAGGTGGGCCAATTCAGCAGCTTTTGAGTCGAAGCAAGAGGCGGCGCTAGCGAACTTCCCAAGTATCGCCGGCGTGCAAGAGCTTGTTCAGGTCGCCCGGGCCGCGCTTGGCAATTACATCTTTAATTTGTTGGTTCATCACGTCTTCATAGCGTGGCAGATCGTCCCAGGCACGAAACACGCCGATCGGGGTGGGGAAGCCAGGCCGATGCTCCATGTGTGAGAGCAAAAAGGCGTAGGAAGGCCGGGGATGATGCGCATCGTGAATAATCAGGTCGGATTCTGTAACGCCGTTGCCTAGGGGTACGACCTCGATATCGCCATCGGGTTTACGGCGAATGCCTTTGTCGCGGTTCTTGCCGAAGACCAGCGGCTTGCCGTGCTCGAGTTGTATGACCTGCTCGCTGCGCGCGTCGCGCTCGGTGAGCGAGAACCACGCGCCATCGTTGAAGATATTGCAGTTCTGCAGGATCTCCACGAACGCGGAGCCCTTGTGCACGGCCGCGTGCTTCAGCGTGTCCTTCAAGTGTGACTGGAAGACATCGACCGAACGGGCCACAAATGTGGCTTCCGCTCCGATGGCCAGAGAAACGGGATTGAATGGACGATCCACGGACCCAAAGGGCGTCGACTTGGTCTTTTTGTTAAATTCTGACGTCGGCGAGTACTGCCCTTTGGTCAGTCCGTAAATCTTATTATTGAAGAGCAACACTTTGAGTCCGACATTGCGGCGCAACATGTGAATCGTGTGATTGCCGCCGATAGAAAGCGCATCGCCGTCACCTGTAGCCACCCACACTTCCAGGTCCGGGCGGATTGCCTTGATTCCGGTGGCTACCGCAGGCGCGCGCCCGTGGATGGTATGGAATCCAAACGTATTCATGTAATACGGGAAGCGGCTGGAACAACCGATGCCGGAGACGACCACAAAATTTTCCCGCTTGATGCCTAGCTCCGGAAACACGGATTGCACCGCGGAGAGAATGGCGTAATCGCCGCAGCCGGGGCACCAGCGGACCTCTTGATCGGTCTGAAAATCTTTTTTCGTCAGCGGTGGCGGCAGTGTTGCGGTCGACATTTCTTATTGCTCCCAGCTCTTAGGCATCGAGCATTTCTTCGATTTTTTGTTCCAATTCGCTTTGCTTGAATGGACGGCCCTGAATCTTGTTCAGGCCGACCGCATCCACCAGAAACTTGGCACGCAGAACCCAAAGCAATTGGCCCATGTTTAGTTCCGGCACGAGAACCTTTTTGTAGCGCTTGATAACTTCACCCAAGTTGGAAGGCAGCGGGTTCAGGTGCCGCAGATGAACGTGCCCAATGCTGCGCCCCTCGGCGCGCTGCGCCTTCACAGCGGCGGTGATTGCGCCATGCGTCGAACCCCACGCGATAATCAGCAAATCGCCTTGTGTATCGCCGGTCGGTTCGATATCGGGAATGTCTTGTGCGATGGCCGCGACTTTGGCCGCGCGGATAAGCACCATTTTTTCATGATTCAGCGGTTCGTAGTTGATATTGCCGCTGACGTCTTGTTTCTCCAGGCCACCGATGCGGTGTTCCAAGCCCGCCGTTCCGGGGACCGCCCAAGGCCGCGCCAATGTTTGCGGATCGCGTTTGTAAGGCAGGTAGCCATTTGGAGAATTTGGCTCGGTAGCAAACTTCACTGGGATCTCCGGAATGTCCGCGGCATCGGGAATACGCCACGGCTCCGCTCCGTTAGCAAGATAACCGTCAGAAAGCAGGATGACCGGAACCATATATTTGACCGCTATCCTGCTGGCCTCCAGAGCAGCCCAGAAGCAATCGCTCGGGGTGGCTGCTGCCACGATCGGGATCGGTGCCTCCGAGTTGCGCCCGAACAACGCTTGCAGCAAGTCAGCTTGCTCGGTTTTGGTGGGGAGCCCGGTTGAAGGGCCGCCACGCTGTATGTCGCAAACGACCAATGGGATTTCCACAGCCACAGCGAGTCCCATAGCCTCAGTCTTCAGGGCCATGCCAGGACCGGACGTGGTCGTAATAGCCAACGCACCTGCGTACGCCGCTCCGATCGCCGAGGTTATCGCCGCGATTTCGTCTTCCGCTTGGAACGTCATCACGCCAAAGTCTTTATATTGTGAGAGTTCATGCAAGATGTCCGAAGCAGGCGTAATCGGATAGCTGCCTTGGAATAGCCGTAACCCAGATTTCTGTGATGCGGTGATAAACCCAAGCGCCAGTGCCTGGTTGCCGCTCAGATTGCGATACACGCCTGGAGCCAGCTGCGCGGGCGGAATCTCATAGCTGATCTGAAAGGCTTCCGTGGCTTCGCAGTAGGAATATCCGGCCTTCATGGCCAGCTTGTTGGCTTCCACCAGCAGCGGCTTGTGCTTGAACTTATCTGCAATCCAGCGCCCGGTGGAGTCCATCGAGCGGTTGTAAAGCCAGTAGCACATCCCGAGGGCGAAGAAATTCTTGCAGCGGTCCATGGACTTGGCGTCCAAGCCCAAGTGCTCCAGAGCTACGCGCGTCAGGCGCTCCAGCTCCACGGAAAAGAGGCGAAACTTGTCCAGCGAGTGGTCTTCCAGTGGATTGGAGGTCATCTGCGCCTTGCGCAGGTCTGTCTCTTTGAAGCTGTCGGAATTGACGATCAGGATGCCGTTGGCCTTCAGGTCTGCGACATTAACCTTCAACGCTGCGGGGTTCATTGCAATCAGGACGTCAACTGCGTCTCCCGGTGTATAGACGTCGTTTGAGGAAAAGTGAAGCTGATAACCGCTTACCCCTGGCAAAGTGCCGGCGGGGGCGCGAATCTCGGCAGGGAAGTCCGGAAACGTAGCGATATCATTACCATACAGCGCCACGGTGTTTGTGAATTGGCTGCCGGTGATCTGCATTCCGTCGCCGGAATCTCCGGCGAAGCGGATTACGGCCTGCTCGATCTTTTCCCGCCGGCTCTTGCTCAGCGGAGCATCAATGAGTGTCGACATAAACCGCCTGACCCCGTTTTGTACAGCTCCTCTACGATTTCCCCCGCGAGGAGCGCGGCTCTACCCATACGATGACGCGGTGCAAAGAACAGGATGGATGCTGATTGCGCCCGCCGCGAGCCGGCATAGCAAGGATACCATACCGGCTCGGCCACGGCGGGGAGAGAGTCCGCCGTGCGGGCAAAGTGCTCTATGGAAGAAGACGTCTACGGAGCCTGTCGGGTTGCATGAAATTTTTGAAAATTCGGAAGGGGTAATTTTTTCGGACCTTGCGGGCATCTTGGTGCTAATTGGAGAACGGCATCGAGGAAATCGTTTAGCTCATTCACAAGTTTGAATACTTCTAGCCGGTGCGTCACGATTCCGCGCAGGAATCGCCTTTGTTTTAGAAGTAAGTGTTTGTCGAAGCTGCTTGAAGCATTTGGATGTCGCTGGAAATATTCGTGGGTAGCTCAGAAACGCACGTCCACTACAAGTTCTGCTTGACACTTCGCTTTCTTTTCGCCTAAGGTGGTTGCAACGGCCGTGAATTTTGCGGCTACGAAATTGGAGGCTGCGCCCATGGCCCTGACCAAACGACAGAAAGAAGTGCTCGACTACCTGGTTGCCTTTGAGACCAAGCACGGTTATGCGCCAAGCTTTGAGGAAATCGGCAAGGGCATGAAGCTGACCTCGCTGGCTACGGTGCACAAGCACATCACCACGCTCGAGAAAAAGGGCTTTATTCGCCGCGGCTATAACCAAAGCCGCTCCATCGAAATTTTGCAATTGCCAAAATCGGTGAAAGACCAGGTGATTGAGCGCAAGGTGCAGGAACTTCCGCTTGTCGGACGCATTGCCGCCGGCCGTCCCCTGGAAGCTGTGGAAGAACGCGAGACTCTTTCTCTTGGGGATTTCGCTCGCGGTGGAAATTCTTTCGCGTTGAAAGTGAAGGGCACGTCCATGATTGAGGATCACATCATGGATGGCGACTTTGTGGTCTGCGAGCAAACGCAAGTAGCGAATTCCGGCGAGATCGTGGTTGCTTTGATAAACGGAGAAGAGGCCACGCTGAAAAGATTTTATCGTGAAGGCCCCGGCAAGATTCGCCTGCAGCCCGCAAACTCAGAAATGGCGCCCATCATCGTTCCCGCAAACGAAGTCAAGATACAAGGCCGGGTCATCAGCGTGTTACGCAAGTACTGAACCAAAAGCGTTTTAGAGCGCCGCCCTATCAATCACGGATCTGCGCGCGCGAATCGCTCCCCCTCGTTGTGCGTTCTTTTGTGCGGCTACCTACATCAAAGTAACAATGATTCCTCGGGCTGAGCGATCGCGCTATCGTGCGCACGTTCGACGCTCGGCTGCTCCACTAAAATTGCCGTCGGTTTTACGAGGACTCATCGGAGGGGCGGAATTGCTCTCAAAGACTGGCGCGGTACTTCTCATTCTTGCCTGCATCGGTTTTTGGCCGCTACGCGCCGCAGCTTACTCGGTACTTTCCCACGAAGCGATTATCGACTCCGCGTGGGACACCAATATCAAGCCTCTGCTGCTGAAGCGTTTTCCCGACGCTACCGCCGACGAATTGCGCGAGGCGCACGGCTACGCCTATGGCGGCGCCATCATTCAAGACATGGGTTACTACCCTCATGGCAGCATGTTCTTTAGCGACTTGGCACATTATGTCCGCAGCGGCGATTTCGTCGTCGCGTTGTTGCGAGATTCCAGGGATTTGAATGAATACGCTTTCGCGATCGGCGCGATGGCCCATTACGCCGCCGATACCGACGGTCATCGGCTCGGAACAAACCGCGCCGTGCCCATCCTTTACCCCAAGTTGAGAAAAAAGCACGGCGACTCGGTAACCTATGAAGATGACCCGCTCGCCCACGTTAAGACGGAGTTCGGCTTCGACGTTCTGGAAGTTGCGAAGGAACGCTACGCGCCCGACAGCTATCACGATTTCATTGGTTTTCAAGTTGCGGCTCCGCTGCTGGAGCAGGCTTTCCGCGAGACGTATGGGTTGGATCTGAAAAAAGTACTCAGTAACGAAGAAAAGGTGATCGGCTCCTATCGCCGAGACGTAAGCCGGCTTATTCCCAGGGCCACGCGCATCGCTTGGTCTCTGAAAGAAAAAGATATCAAAAAGGATGTACCGGGCATAACGCGCAAGAAATTTCTATTTAACTTGTCGCGTTCCAGCTACGAGCGCAACTGGGGAAAAGAGTACCAGCGGCCGACTTTCTGGGATCACTTCCTCGCGTTTCTTTATCGGCTGCTGCCAAAGTTTGGGCCCTTGCGGGTCTTGCAGCTCAAGACTCCGACTCCAGAAACCGAGCGCATGTTCCAAGCCAGCTTTAACGCCACCATGGACCGCTATCGAAATCTGTTGAAGGAACAGGGAGAGGGACGGCTGAAGCTGCCCAACAACAATTTCGATGTGGGTGAATTCACCCCTCCAGGCAAATACCGAATGAATGATGATGCGCACGCCAAGCTGCTCGACAAGCTCGCCGAGCAGAATTTTGCCGACATGACGCCGGATTTGCGTGCCGACCTGCTGGACTTTTTCTCCGATCCCAACGCTCCTTATGCTACCAAGCGCAATCCGAAACTGTGGACCAAGGTCGAGGCCGAGCTGCAACAGTTAAAGTCGAAGACGCCGCAGCCGGTGAGCGCTGAAGCCTTACCAGCTGCCTTTTAGGCCATCGCCTACCTTCAATAAATTTTGTTTGCCCTCCGCATTGAAAAAATCCCTGCGGCATCGCGGCCCGCTCGTGTGAAAATGTAAAGTTTCGCGCGAGCATTCATTCGCCCCCGTGATGACGAAGACAAAAAACATCCAAAAATTGCTGGCTGCCAACCGCAGCGAAATCGCCATTCGCATATTTCGCGCCGCCAATGAACTCGGCTTGCGCACCGTTGGCATTTATTCCCAAGAGGATCGCCTCGGGCTGCACCGCTTCAAAGCCGACGAAGCCTATCAAGTCGGCGCGGGCAAGGGCCCGGTCGAAGCCTACTTGGACATCGCGGGAATCGTGGCCCTCGCGAAAGCAAAGGGCGTCGACGCCATTCATCCCGGTTATGGGTTCTTGTCGGAGAATCCCGCCTTCGCGCGCGCATGCGAAAAGGCCGGAATCACTTTTGTCGGCCCCACGCCGGCGCTGCTCGAGCTGTTGGGCGACAAGACCGCGGCGCGAAAACTAGCTGCATCAGCAGGCGTATCTGTGCTGCCGGGCACGGAAGAGCCGGTGCAATCACCAGCCGAAGCGCAAAAAATCGCGCGCGAAATCGGGTATCCAGTAATCGTGAAGGCCGCTATGGGCGGCGGCGGGCGCGGAATGCGCGTGGTGCACGATGCTGCGCAGCTCGATTCCAGGCTGGAAGAAGCGCAGGGTGAGGCGCGCTCCGCCTTCGGCAATGCCTCAGTTTTCCTGGAAAAATTTCTTCCTCGCGCTCGCCATATTGAAGTGCAGATTCTCGCCGACCATCACGGCAATTTGTTGCATCTCTGGGAGCGCGATTGTTCCGTGCAGCGGCGTCACCAGAAAGTTGTAGAGGTCGCTCCCGCCGCAAATTTACCCGCAAGCGTGCGTACCGAACTGTGCGAAGCGGCTCTGCGCATCGCCCGCAAGGCGAACTACCGCAACGCCGGCACCGTCGAATTCCTTTACGACGTTGACGCCGGCAAATGGTACTTCATCGAAGTAAACCCGCGCATTCAGGTCGAGCACACCGTAACCGAAATGGTGACCGGTATCGATCTAGTGCAGGCGCAAATTCGTGTGGCGCAAGGGCACCATCTTCACGATGCCCCGCTGTCTCTGCCCAAACAGGAGAGCCTGCCACTCTACGGCTCAGCCTTGCAGTGCCGCGTAACCACTGAGGATCCCGAGAAGAATTTCGCACCCGACTACGGGAAAATTTCGACTTACCGTTCACCTGCGGGATTTGGCATCCGTCTCGACGGTGGCACCGCCTATGCCGGCGCGGTCCTCGCCGCCTATTACGATTCTCTGCTCGTGAAAGTCACCGCCTGGGGGCTCAATCTTCCCGAAGCTTGCCAACGCATGGATCGCGCCCTGCGTGAATTTCGCATTCGCGGCGTCAAGACCAACATTCCTTTCCTCGAGAACGTCGTCAATCATCCGCGGTTCCGCGCCGGCGAAGTCACCACTTCCTTTCTCGACGACTCCCCCGAACTCTTTCGCATTTCTAGCCGCGGCGATCGCGCCACCAAATTGCTTTCCTATCTCGGCGATGTAATCCTCAACGGCAATCCGGAGGTAAAGGGCAAGAAAGTTCCCGAAACTTTCGAGCCGCCGGTCCTCCCCAACGTACCTGGAATCGAGCCGCCTCCTGGTTCGCGACAACTGCTGCAAAAGCTTGGCCCGAAAAAGTTTGCCGCCTGGGCGCGTAAAGAAAAACGCCTTCTGATAACGGACACAACCCTTCGCGATGCGCACCAATCTCTCATGGCCACCCGCGTGCGCACGCACGATCTCTTAGCCACTGCCAACGCCATCGCGCGGCGGCTTCCCAATCTTTTCAGCTTGGAAATGTGGGGTGGCGCCACCTTCGACACCGCGCTCCGCTTCTTGCACGAAGATCCCTGGCTGCGCCTGCGCGAGCTGCGCCGCCGCGTACCCAATATCTGCTTCCAGATGCTCCTCCGCGGCGCAAACGCTGTGGGCTATGCGTCCTATCCCGATAATGTCATCGAAGAATTCGTGCGCGAATCTCACGCTCAAGGTATCGACATCTTTCGCATTTTCGATTCGCTCAACTCCATCGAAAACATGCGCGTGGCCATTGATGCTGTGCTCGAAACTGGCGCGATCTGCGAACCTGCCATTTGCTACACCGGCGACATTCTCGACTCTGGCCGCCCAAAATATTCGCTCAAATATTACGTCTCCATGGCCAAGCAACTGGAAAAGCTCGGGGCGCATTTCCTGGCCATCAAAGACATGGCCGGCCTTTGCAAGCCGTACGCGGCTTTTCAGCTCGTTCGCGCCCTTCGCGAAGAAATCGATATTCCCATTCATTTTCATACCCACGACACTAGCGGCTTAAACGCGGCCTCCGTCCTGAAGGCTGCCGACGCCGGGGTGGACGTTGCCGACGCCGCAGTCGCCGCGATGAGCGGCGGCACCAGCCAGCCGAATCTGAATTCCATCGTCGAAGCTCTGCGCCACACCCCGCGCGACACGCAGCTCGACATCAACGCGCTCAATGAGTGCTCCGATTATTGGGAGACGGTACGCACCTACTATTTGCCTTTTGATTCCGCGCCCAGATCAGGCTCCGCCCGCCTCTATCAACACGAAATTCCCGGTGGCCAGTACACCAACTTGCGCGAACAAGCCTCCGCCATGGGCCTCGGTCAACGTTGGCGCGAAGTCGAAACCATGTACGCTCGCGTGAACCAGCTTTTCGGCGACATCGTTAAAGTCACGCCTTCCAGCAAAGTTGTCGGAGACATGGCGCTTTTCTTGATGGCCAAAGAAATGACGCCGGAAGACTTGCTGAAGCTCGACGAGCACCACGATCTCTCGCTTCCCAATTCCGTCGTCGAGATGTTTTCCGGCGTACTCGGGGTGCCCCCCGGTGGCTGGCCCAAGAAATTGCAAAAAATCATTCTTCGCGGCGAGCCGCCAATGCGCGGCCTGCCTAGCGATAACCTCCCTGCGGCTGATCTGGACCACGAGCAGCAAGCGCTCGAAAAGAAAGTCGGCCATCCAATCCAGCGTGACGATCTATTGAATTACTTGCTCTATCCTGATGTCTTTCTCAAATACGATAAATTCCGCCAAACGTATTCCGACGTCGGTGTGCTGCCCACGCCAGCATTTTTCTATGGCTTGAAATCCGGCGAGGAAATCACCATCGAGATCGAACAGGGCAAAACGCTCATCGTCAAATTCCTCGCCGCTGGCGATCCGCATCCCGATGGCACCCGCACCCTTTTCTTCGAACTCAACGGCCAACCTCGCGAAGTCAACGTTCGCGATCGCGCATTGCGCGTTGTCGAGCGCGCTCACCCCAAAGCCGATCCCGCCGATCCCGGTCAAGTTCCGGCGCCCACCGCCGGCGTAATTTCCGGCGTCGCTGTCCAAGCCAACCATCCCGTCGAGCGCGGCGCCAAGTTGCTCACCCTCGAAGCCATGAAGATGCAATCCAACATTTACGCACCCATTACCGGAAGGGTCGCCAAGCTGCTGGTAGCCCCCGGCCAACATGTGGAAGCCAAGGATCTGCTGGTGATGATCGTTCCGTGAGCGCACCCGACCTTCATCGACACGAAAAATTTCGCTCACGTTTCCTCCGCAATCAGCGCGATCTCATCGTTTATCTTCCACCTCGCTATCACGAGCAACCGCAACGCCGCTTTCCCGTTTTGTACATGCACGACGGCCAAAATCTTTTCGATGGCGCCACCTCCTTCGTTCCCGGAATGGATTGGCACGTCGGCCACACCGCTGACGATTTCATTCTCACCGGCGCCGTTCAGCCGCTCATCATCGTTGGAATTTACAACGTCGGAAAAGTCCGCATTAATGAATACACGCCCACTAAAGCGCCGCGCCTCGGTGGCGGCCGCGCCGACCGTTACGCAAAATTTCTTATTCAGGAAGTAATGCCGTTCATCCACCAGGAGTATCGCGCTCTCCCCGATCCGCGCCTCACGGGCATGGGCGGTTCATCTCTGGGCGGATTGTTGTCCCTCTATCTTGGATTGAAACATCCGCAAATCTTCGGTCGGCTCGCAGCGCTCTCTCCATCTGTATGGTGGAATCAGCGTGTGATCCATCGCTTCGCCGCCGCCGCTCCTGTCGAGCCCCGCCCGCGAATCTGGCTCGACATCGGCACCAAAGAAGGTCCCCGCATCGTCCCCGATGTTGAACAATTTCGCGACATCCTCCTTCAAAAAGGTTGGCAGCTCGGCAAAGATCTCTCCTACCAACGTATCGAAGGCGCAGAGCACAATGAAGCCGCGTGGGCCCAGCGCGTCGGCCCTTTCTTGCAATTTTTGTACCCCGCGGCGGAGTCCACAGTATAATCCGCGATATTTTGCGTAGGGGCGCAGCATGCTGCGCCCCAAACGCCCAGACTTAGGCGTCACGCAATGGCTGGTTCGACGTTGCAGAATCGCACATGGACAACACTCGCCCGCTCACCATCCTCTGCGTAAGCTCCTACGAAAAAGGTCAGGAATTCCTGCGCACCTGCAAATCGATAGGCTGCCGCGTGCTTCTGCTAACTGTCGAAAAACTCCGCGACGGTGACTGGCCGCGCGAATCTCTCGACGAGTTGTTCTTCATGCCCGAAGATATTGCGCAACACCACTTGATCTACACCGTCAGCTACATGAACCGGTCGCAACCCATCGATCGCATCGTCGCCCTCGACGAATTTGACATGGAGAATGTCTCCGCCCTCCGCGAGCACCTCCGCATCCCCGGCATGGGTCTCACCACCATCCGCTATTTCCGGGACAAATTGGCCATGCGTGCGCGCGCGCAAGAAGCCGGCATCCTCGTCCCCGAATTCGTTCCCGTCCTCAACTACGCCGCCATTCGTGAATTTATGGCCCGCGTTCCCTCCCCATGGCTGCTCAAGCCTCGATCGCAAGCCTCCGGCATTGGCATGAAAAAAATCCACAAATCCGACGACCTGTGGCCTTGGCTCGATCAACTCGGCGATCAACAATCTTTTTATCTCCTCGAGCAGTTCGTTCCCGGCACGGTCTACCACGTGGACAGCATAGTTTCCGAGCGTGAAGTACTCTTCGCCGAGCCCCACGTCTACGGTTCGCCGCCGCTGGACGTCTCGCATCAAGGCGGCGTCTTCACCACCCGCACGCTGCAGCGCGATACTGCCGAAACCAAAAACCTGCTCGAAGTAAATCGCAGCGTAATCGAGGGCCTCGGCTATCTCCGCGGCGTGACCCACGCCGAATTCTTGAAATCGCACGCCGACGGCAAGTTCTACTTCATCGAAATCGCCGCACGCGTCGGGGGCGCCTACATCTCTGACGTCATCGAAGCTGCCACCAACATCAATCTATGGCGTGAGTGGGCGCGATTGGAAGTCGGAGCAGGGAAGCAGCCTTACCAACTCCCCGCCACACGCCGCGATTATGCCGGCGTAATCCTTTCCCTGGCCCGCCAGGAGCGTCCGGACACTTCCGCATACAACGACCCTGAAATCGTCTATCGCGTTTCGAAATATCACCACGCCGGATTCGTCCTCAAATCTTCGAAGCCCGAGCGTGTCCAGCAGCTCCTCGATTCCTACTCCGCGCGCTTCATCACCGATTTTCTCGCCACCCAGCCCGTGCCTGACAAACCGACCGCCTAGCTCCGATAAATTCATCGCAGATGCCACGAGGACAGGGTGTATGCTGTCCGCCCCGGCCTAGTAACTCTCTGGAACAGTTCGGTCACACTTTGTTTGCCGCGCACATTCCGCAGGTCTAGAGTTTCCTCTACCCCGGCCGGAAATCTGCGTGGGGTGCTACTGTCCCTTTGGGGAGGTCCGATGTGGGGGAATAAGAAGCCGGAAACGCCGCAAGCCGCTCCAGGGCCGCAGGCCGCGCAACCGGAGCAAAAAATTTCACAATCGAATCAGGCGCCGAAGCCCGCTCCGGCGACTTGGGAGGGAAAAACCGTGAGTACAGATGCTTTGCGTCCATTGGGTGCGACTGCCGACCGTGCAACCGCGCGGCTGGGGTCTAGCCTGCATGTGAAAGGCGAAATTACGGGCAACGAAGATCTGCAAATCGATGGCTCGGTCGAAGGACTGATCCAGCTCGATGAGCGGAAGCTGACCGTCGGCGCCACCTCAAAGGTGACTGCTGACGTCATTGCCCGCGAAGTAGTGGTCTACGGCAACGTGAAGGGAAATCTTCGCGCCAAGGACCGCATCGAAATCAAGAAAGATGGCTCGGTGATCGGCGATTTGACCACCTCGCGCATCATGATCGAAGACGGCGCTTACTTCAAAGGCTCCATCGAGATCGACAAGAGCGCCGAGAAAGAATCCCGCAGCAGCGCGTTCGCCAAGCCAGCAACTGCCAACGCCGGCGCAGCAAAGACCATTTAACGTTTCTCAAGTCCGATTACCTCCCAAACGGCGCAGGCATAGAGCCTGCGCCGTTTTGTTTTGCCCGTAGGGGTGCAGCACGCTGCACCCCGGCCCGGCGTGACCGATCCGCTCGCGTTGTACAATTGGCCAGAAGCGCTGCCCGAACTCTCCCACTCGAATTCTCCCTCTCGGTATTATTAATTATCTCGATAATCATAAACTGTGATTTACTATCCAGGAATAAAGCAACCTAGCGGAGCATCCCAACGTGCGCAATTGGTGGAAACGCGCATCCAGCAGCGCAGTCGTCACTTTTCTGTTCGTCGGCGCCGGCTGTGGCGGCGCCGGCAGTTCATCGTCAAACGTCAAGCCACCGTCCTCAACGCCTCCTCCCGACTTTGCAATAACGCTTTCCGCTAGTTCTCTGTCCGTCTCGCAAGGCGCAACCGCCGTACCGATAACCATCTCTGTATCAGCCCAGAACGGCTTCACCGGCGCCGTTCAAGTAACACTGGCTGGCGCGCCCAACGGAGTCCTTTCCAATCCCGCAAGTCCATTCGTCATTGCTTCCGGCGCGAGCATCCCCATGGTTCTCGGCGCTCTGCCAAACGCCCCCACCGGTAACTTCACAATCACCGCGCAAGGCAACAGCGGCTCGTTATCTCACTCCGCCACCGTCGCACTCGCCATACAAGCGTCCGTCGGCCCGCCGCTTCCGCGCACCGCCTATGTGCGTACCGACGCCGTAGCTGAATCCGATGATCCGCCTGGCGAGCCGCATCATCGCCGCATCACGTATGATGCCGCTAACAAGCACGTCTTCGTCGCCAACCGTGCCATGAACCGTGTCGAAGTATTTTCCTCGATAGACCAGACCCGCATAGCGCAAATCAGCATCCCTGCCGCCAGCAGCGCCGACATTTCCGCCGATTCCGCAACGCTCTGGGTCGGCACCACCACCGAGCAAGCCGTCGCGATCGACACCGCTACGCTAAAAGTGCGAGCACGCTATTCCATCCAGCCGCTCGCTCCACTTCCCAACAGCGTCTTTGACCGGCCCGAAGAACTCGCGTCGATGTCCAGCGGGAAAATCATGATGCGTCTCCGCCAGTCAGCCGCAGCGCAGTCCCTCTTCGCGATTTGGGATCCTGCCGCCAATATTCTGACCAATCTCACGTCCGCAGCGCCCAGCGTATTTCAGAACGGCCTTGGCGCAATGGCACGCACTGGTGATCACACGAAAGTCATCGTCACAGCCAACGACACCAGCGGCGAACTTGCGATTTTCGACGCCAATGGATCCGCAATAATCGGCCCCCGCAGCCTCGGTGCCGGAACCGTGCCGCTCGTAGCCGTCAATATCGATGGCACCCGCGTCGCCGTGCAATTTGTAGCCGCTGGCACAGGTCAGCTCATTCTGCTCGACGCCACGCTCAACCAAATCGCTTCACCCGTCTTCTTCAACGCGCAAAGCTTGGCCTTCTCGCGCGACGGAAACTTCCTCTACGCCAGCGAAAACGCCGCCGGCCCTCCGCTAATAGCCGTTTTCGACGGCCACACTATGCAGTCCATAGGTCAGCTTCCTGACGCCTCTCTCCAAGGTGTCCATTCTGAAATCGAAGAGGCCGACGAGACCCAGCTCCTTTTCGCAATCAGCAATCGCGGCATCAGTTTTATCGACGCCGCGAATCCCGTAGCGCTTCCCTCGTCGGTTCCGTCCTTTGCCTCTGCCCCCGCCGCGCAACCTTCTCTAGGGCCATTCACCGGCGGCACATCCACATTTCTCGTCGGTCAAAATTTCGAAGCCAACGTCCAGCTAAGATTTGGACCGTGGCTGGCAGCGGCGCCCACCGTCAGTCCTACGCAAATTCAAATCACCGCTCCGCCCAGCATCACCAATGGCGGCGTCAACGTGACCGCATATTTTCCGGGCGGCTGGCTAGCTATTGCGCCTGACGCCTTCAGCTATGGTCCACAAATTCTGAAAGTTCTGCCGAACGCCGGCTCGAAAATCGGTGGCGAAACAATCCAAATTTACGGCTACGGTTTCGGCAGCGACGCGACGCAACTCAGCGTCAAAATTGGCGGCGCACCAGCAATCATTCAAACTATAGAGAACATCACAACCATCGCGTCGTCTCTCTCACTCGATTCCACCTATCCGTTCTCCTTGCAACGCATCACGCTTCTGACTCCGTCGGGAACGCCGGGCCAAGCTGACCTGACGGTAACCTCCACCGCAGGCGCCACCACTTCCGCGCGCTCCTTTCAATACATGGAACCAGCGCAAGTCTTGGCCAAGCCCGTGTTGTACAAATTTATTTACTACGATCAGAAACGCCAGTG
>Ga0137403_10001520_pt1 | contig 29065 bp, 24 predicted proteins | sample CZOMad2_1_16fung_FD_122057 | JGI IMG/M metagenome (GOLD analysis project Ga0137403, IMG submission 122057) | Vadose zone soil fungal communities from Angelo Coast Range Reserve, California, USA - CZOMad2_1_16fungal (Hybrid Assembly) | ecosystem: Environmental > Terrestrial > Soil > Vadose zone... | reverse complement strand
GCGCCCCATCCGTCACGCTCGGTACTTCGTCCTGCAGTCCGCTGAACGCCACTTGACACAGCGCCGCTTTGGGCAAATCCTCGGTCGCGTCGCGCGACTCGCCTGGTCGCCCACGTGAGCACGGGCCGACGGAGTGAGAGCGATGGAGCGAGCGGCGCTCCGGAAAGGGGGTCCGTGAACTGGCCGAGGGGGTGGGCGGCTCGGTGGACGCCGTCACTGGGCCGGCATCGGTTAATATCGAAAATTCCGGCTCAGTGTCTTTCACGCGTGTCGGGTTCGGCAAGTTGAGAGGAGCGGGGTCATGAAAATCCGCATCACCAGCCTGGCATTGGTTTTTCTCACATGCACATTCGCGCTGGTCGGTCGCCCCCTTGCGGGGAACATCGTGATCTATGTCGATGAGGGAGACAAGACAAGGGCCAACCTACAGGGCTTTGGAATCGGCTCCTACACGATCGATGGCAAGAATTTGACCAAGATCCAAGGTGCGAAAGCAACGGATCCTGTCAACGGAAACCAGAACGGGTTTGCCTATACCCTCCCCGTTACCGTGACGAACGGAGATTTCATTCTCAGCAGCCCCCCGAACGGTAACGAGCCGACTCCGATACTTTCCGATGTCATACGCTTTCAAGCCAAGCAGCTCTTCTTCTACTCGGATTTCCACGTAGGGGAGGGAATCCTCGGAACTCCCTCAGCCGACTTGACCGGAGGAACCGACCCCATGGCCGTCGGTGTCAAAGACCCCATCACAAATCAATTCGTGTTTCCCGTGCCGAACCGGGCGGTTGCTGGGCAACTCGAAGGCAAGGATGACGCTAATAACGGCGCGACCTATCAACCGAAGGCGACCGACCCGGGCGGCGACCCCAACAATACGATCGTATACAGGATAAAGAGTGAGGGCACCGGAGGTACCGAGCTGAAGGAGAAGAAAGTGGAATCGATGATAGACCAGAAGAAATCGATTGACTACAATGCTTCACAACGAACTCTCACGATCTCGGGTGATCGCGTCGTCGACACCGGCTTCTTCGACGATCCTCTTCTGAATGCCGATGTCAATGTTCCCGTGTTCTCACTCGTGGGGGTTTCTGCCGATGGCAACTTTCTGTTCGTCCCCCAAACGAGCAGTGCGTTCAGCCTGTCGAGCGGCAGCACCGCCTTCCTGCTGGCGCAGCTTCCGAGTCTGACGTATTCTCCCGCGGACAACACCTTCTCCGGAATGTTGACGAATCTCTTCTTCAATACGGATTCTGGATCGATCTGGGTTGACGACACGATCAACTATCTCAATCCAGACTGGCCCTTGTTCGATCCAGGAGTCCAGTTTCTCTTTACCATGCAGCCGGACGCCGACATGGCTACGATAACGCGGTCTTTTTCGATCGATGGGAGCTCTGGTGGCAGCAACGGTATCGAGGCCGTCTCCGTCGCCGCACCTTCGACGTTCTTCCTGCTGGTCGCAGGCCTCCTGGTAGCTCGCTGGCGGCGTGCGCTACTCTGGCTCCGAGCATGCCCCGCTCGCGATAAGGACAAACATCCGGGGCGGTGAATTTTTCATGAAGCGTTGAGATGGAAGATTGCGGCAGGAGTTTTTTTACGCCATGGCACCGAGCGAAGGACACGGGCGTGGCGGTGGGCGGATGCAAACCCGCCCGCCACGCGCCGCGGTCAGTTGAAGTGGAGCCGGACCGTAAGCGAGGCGCTGATCGGATTGCGCGGCAGGATGGCGTCGTTGCCGGCGCTCGGCGAAATCGACGAAGCGCATCGCCTCGCCCCCGCAGCCATGGACGATCGTGGCCGTGCGGTCCGTGGATCCGTCGGATCCGATCACGACTTCGAGCCGCCCGGTCGGGTAGTCGAGCTCGAGGAGGTTTCGCACGCGATCGGCGATGACCTGCTCCTCGTTATAGGCCGAGACGATGACGCTGACGCTCGGCCACTGGGTCGGCTCTCCGGCTCGACAGGGACGGGCGCGCGTGACCTTGCTGAGGAGCCACAGCACGATGGGGTACCCGCCGTAGGCGTACGCCAGCAGGGTGAGCGAGCCCAGAGTGATCACCGCGAAGAGTCCGTCGCTCCCCGTGAGCATCATGACGCCCCCCCTGCGGCAACGGCCGCCTCGAGCCGAGCCGCGAACTCGCGAGCCACCTGCGGCCAGGCGAACTTCTCCTCGACCAGTCGGCGGCCGGCCCCGCCCAGCGCCCGGCGCCGGTCGGGATCCTCGAGGAGGGACGCGACGGCTGACGCGAACTCCTCGGGCGCATCGCGTCGGAGGTAATGCGTCCCGGACACGAGCGGAAGGCCTTCGGCCCCGACCCCCGTCGCGACCACCGGCTTGCCCATGGCCAGCGCTTCGAAGATCTTGAGGCGCGTGCCCCCGCCGACTCGCAGCGGCACGACGACCACGTCGGCCTCGGACAGGTATGGTCGTACGTCCTCGACAGTACCGGTCACTCGTACGCCGGCGTCCGCCGCCGCGCTGCGCAGCCTGGGCGATGGATCGCGGCCGACAACGGTCAACGACGCCGCCGGGACGCGCCGCCGGATGCCGGGAAGGGTGGCCTCGATGAAGTGCAGGATTCCGTCCTCGTTGGGGTACCAATCCATTGACCCGACGAAGACGAGCGACGCGGACCCGGACCGCGAGCCGTTCGGGGCGAAGAAGGCCGTGTCCACGCCTGTCGGAATCGAGCAGATGGCGGCGCCGGGCGCAAGCTGGGCGAGCAGCGCGCGGTCGATCTCCGACACCGCGATCGTGAGGCGCGCGCGCGCGCACGCCCGGGCCTCGGCCCGCCGAACCTTGCGCCACTCCATCTCGAGCAGCGCGCGTTTCCAGAGACGCCTCTCGACTTGGCTCAGGCGTTTCCAGATGACGTGCTCGACGTTGTGGTCGAAGAAGACCACCGGCACCGGACCCCCGAACGGAACGTTCGGCGTCGTGTACAGGAAGTCGCCCACGCACAGATCGACCTGCCCGGCCGAAACCATCCGCTCGGCGGCCTCGCGGAGGGCCGGGGCCTGCCATTTCCAGAGGTCGACCGGCAGCGGCGAGAGCCACGACCCGGCCAGCGCCCGGACGAAGCCCGCGCTCGTGTGCTTGGGCGCCGCATGGAAGAACGACGTGACGCGCTCGCAGTGCTCGAGCCGGGCGGAGAGCCCTTCCGGATCGTCGGCGGGACCGTGTGTGGTCATCACCGTCACGCGGTGGGTCCTCGCCAACTCCGAAATGATGTGCAAGGTCCGCAGGCGCCCGCCGGTGTGCGGCGGCCACAGGCCGCCCACCTTCAGCCAGAGGATCCGCATCTGCCTCATGCCCCGCTCCCGATGTCGGCTGGATCCTCGCCGTCGATGAAGATCCGCTGCCAAATCTCGAGGTTGATGAGAAGCCAGAGCCGGTCGCCGTGACGCCAGGCGCCCTGTCTGTGCTCGTGCGCCAGCCGCCGGAGCGGCTCGGGCCGGAACAGACCGCGTGCGAGAGCCCGCGGGCCGAGGACGAACTCCTCGACGAGCGGCCAGAACGTCCCGCGGAGCCACGTTCCGACAGGGACCGGGAAGCCCATCTTGCTCCGCGTGAGGATCGGTCGAGGCACCCGGCCGGAGAGCGCCTCGCGTAGTACTGCCTTCGTCCGCCACCCGCGCAGCTTGAATTGCGCCGGGATGCCAGCCGCGTGCTCCACGAACTCGTGATCCAGGAAGGGCACCCGGCTCTCGAGCGAAGCCGCCATGCTCATCTGGTCCTGCTTCATCAAGAGCTCGACCAGGCCCGTCTGGAGCTCGGCCTGGCTCATCCGATCGAGAGCGCCCCCGGCGGCCTCCTCGTAGGCGCGGAGGCCTTCGCCGTACGGGTCTCGAGTGGCGAGGAGTCCCGGGGTGGCCAGCAGCTCCTGCTGCTGGCGCTCCGTGAACGTGGCGAAGTTGTCGAAGAAGAGCGCTCGCGGCCCCGGAGGCACCGCGAGGAAAGACCGCCCGGCGTAGCGTCGCACCGACCGGGGCAACCGGTCCGTGAGCGCGCTCATTTTCTCGCGGATCGCCCGAGGCACGGCGGCGCCGTAGACGGCCCCCAGACGGTCGTTCCAGGCCGTCACTCGGTAGCGGTTGTAGCCGAGGAAGAGCTCGTCGGCCCCTTCACCGGTGAGCACGACCTTGACGTGATCGCGCGCGAGACGGGAGACGAAGTACAGCGGGACGCTCGAGTGCCAGGCGATCGGCTCGTCCTCGTGCCAGATCATTCGGGGCAGCGCCTGGAAGAACTCGCCGGGCGACACGACCACCTCGCGATGCTCGGCCCCCACCGCGCGTGCCGCGAGCCGGGCGTAGGCGAGTTCGTTGGCCTCGCGCTCGGCGAACCCCACGGCGAAGGTGCGGATCGGCGTATTCACCATCGGTGCCATGAGCGCGGCCAGCCCGCTGGAGTCGAGGCCACCGGAAAGAAACAGACCGAGCGGTACGTCGCTCATCAGGTGGCTCTGCACCGCCGCCTCCAGGCGGGCTCGCAGCTCGCCGGCGCGCGCCTCGAGCCCGGCTCCGGAGTCATCCTCCCCGACGGTCAGCTTCCAGTAGCGGCGCGTCCGGACTCCTTCGCTGGCCGACCACGTGAGCGTCCTGCCCGGGAGGAGCTTCCGCACTCCCCGGAAGAAGGTCTCCTCGCCGGCGACAAAACGCGTGGCCAGAAACTCCGGCAGGATGGTCTCGTTGAGCCTGGGGCGGATGCTCTCGGCCGCCAGGATCGCCTTGATCTCCGACGCGAAGAGCAGCTCTCGCGGAGTGACCGCATAGTAGAGAGGCTTGATGCCCAGCCGATCGCGGGCGAGGAGCAGTTGCTGGCGAGCGCGGTCCCACAGAGCAAAGGCGAACATACCCCGGAGACGCTCGACGCAGCGTTCCTGCTCCTCCTCGTAGAGATGCACGATCGTCTCGGTGTCGCTTCGGGTGCGGTACCGGTGGCCACGCGCCTCGAGGCCGGGACGGAGGGTGGCGTGGTTGTAGATCTCGCCGTTGTAGACGATCCAGCACGACTCGTCCTCGTTGGGCATGGGCTGCTGACCGCCCGCGACGTCGACGATGGCGAGGCGCCGGTGGCCGAGCCCCACCGGTCCTTCCGTCCACAGGCCCTCGCCGTCGGGCCCCCGATGACGGAGCACATCCCGCATGCGCTTGAGCAGCGCTTCGTCCACGGTCTCGCGGAGGTCCAGGTTGACGATGCCGACGATGCCACACATAGCCCAATCCTCAGCGGTTACGCATCGAGCCCGCGGTGATCACGCGCCGCCCCGGTGCGGCCGGCCCGGCGAACTCCCGGCCGGCCTGGCGTGCTCCGGCCGGGATCAACGCGCAGCGAACAATCGACGTGAAGAATTCCCGGGGCAGCCAGCGCGAGATCCGTCGCACGCGCTTGATCGGCACCGGCTCGAAGCTTTCGATCGTGAATGCGCTCTTCTCGATCAGCCGGTGGGCGCGGCTCACCGTCATCCCGTTGAGCCCGCCCTCGACCTCGGAGAACCGGGTGGCTCCGTCGGACTTGAAATCCGACCGCCACCGGATGAGGGCGGCCTCCGTGAAGATGAGATGGGCCCAGGGGAACACCGAGAACAGATGGCCACCGAGCGGATGGAACCAGGGTGGTCCGAACGCGATCAAGACCAGCCCATCGTCGGCGACGAGTCGCCGCATCATGACCAGGGCTTGTTCGGGGTCGTCATAGTGCTCTAGCGCGTCGATCGACAGGATGACGTCGGCTCGTTCGTCCGTGTGGGTCGAAAAAACGCAGCGATCCGAGACGCCCGCGGCGGCCGCGGCCGCGCGGGCGGCCTCCAGGACCTTCGGTCGGATGTCGATGCCAATGACTGTCTTCGCCCCGCACTGCGCGGCCTCGATCGCCTCGGCGCCGATTCCACATCCCAAGTCGATGACGACCTTGTCGCGGAGCCGGCTCCAGATCCCAGGGCCGAACAACGCTTCGAGCTTGCTGCAGTCTCGGTAGTTGGCGCCGCTGCACCAATCCTTGTGCCGCGTCCGCTCGCTCAGCCAGCCAAGCAACCGGTATCCGAGCCGTCCACCGATGATCCCCGTTCGCATCCCTGGTGCCTCGAAGCCGTTCCGGATGGCGAGCTCAGTTAGGGTTGCGAGGGCTGGCCGGGTCGTGCCCGAGGATGCCGGCCCTCACTCGGCGCCCTCGAAGGGAACGATTCCAAGGAGAGCGGTGGCGGCGCCCAGAAGCGGTATGACGGCCGGGGGGGCCGCGAACAGGCGCTCCGTGGGCAGGAGAAGCGTCATGATGCACAGCGGCAGGCGGGCCACGGTCGAGTAGATCAACGCCGGCGCCGGCCCTCGCCGGCCGTACTCCGGAGAGATCCAGCCCTGGATCGGGGCGAGGTCCCCCTCGTGAACCTCGCCTTTGAGCGACACGGCGGCGAAGGGTTTGATGAGAAGCCCGCGGCCCTCGGACACGCGCGCGCGAGCCCAGAGGTCCGGACCCACCGTCACCTCGATCGGCGCGAACTGGAAGCGGAGCCCGACGGCGTGTTCGGCTCGCCCGTCGAGGACGTCGACGACCGCCCAGTAACCTGGCTTGACGAAGACCACGCGACGCCGATGGACGACGGGATCGCCGAGACGGCTGTAAGCCTCGTGAGAGGCCTCGGCGCAGTCGAAGGCCTCGGTGGACTGCCAGCGGTGCAGCCGCGCTCGGGGGCGGGCGTCCCACTTGAACGGCCCGGCGGGGATCGCCTGCCCGAGGCCGTCCACCACGACGGTGCTGTGGGCCGTCGTGCCACGGAAGAAATCGCGCCATCTCGGCTCAGCGGCGTAGCCATAGGTTCCCGCATCGACGAGACAGGGTTGTCCGAAGACGGAGCACTGGATACTGAGGAGATCGGCGTGGCCGTGCCCCGCGCTGAACGGACAGCCCAGAGGACCCACGTCGAAGATGAGCTGGTGAGCGCCCTCGTCCCATCCACTCCGCATCACGACGATGCCGCCGTCAGCGAAAAGGCGGGAGGCGGGCGCGCCCGGCGGCGCGGGACGCAGACCATCGAACGCCTTCACACCATCGGCTCCGAGCAACCACACGGTCTCCGGCGCCAGGCCCCGGGCTGCCCACGCGTAGTCCTGGCGGCCGAACAGGACCGCGGCGGTCGAGAAGATCCCTCGGAAATCATCCGGCGCCCGGGTCGCGAGTTGAAGAAGCCATCCACCGTCGGCATCCCCGATCGATGGGATCGATCCGTCCGGATTGCGGAGCGCGACGAGGACGTCGACCAGCCGCTGGACGCGCTCTCCCACCGTGGGGGGGATCGCCACTCCGTTCTGGTTTGCCAGGATCATGAAATGGAGATAGGTCTCGACCGTGTACCGCTGATAACAGGTGGACTGCTCGAAGTAGACACCGTCTGGCAGCACCTGCCGTTCGAGCTGCTCGATCAAGATCCGCGCGCCCAGGGCGCGCCAGCGCCGAGCCGGGCGTAGCTCGGGGAACACGGTCCCGGCGTAGAACAGGCCGAGTGCCTCACCGGTGAGGTGGGTGTTCGGTGCGAAGTAATACGAGAGATATTTCTCCACGCGGGACGCGTGGACCTGAATGCTTCCGAGCATCTCGACGAAGAGTTCCTCCGACAGCGCCTTCGATCCCCGGAAGAGGAACAGGGCCCAGCACCAGGAGATGAGTCGGAGGGCGGCTTCCAGGCTGCTCGTCCAGTTGATGCCCACTCCGGGCGGGTTGGCCCGCATCCACGCCCGGACATTCGCGGCGAAGGTCTCAGCGTATCGTTCGTCTCCCGTCAACCGGTACGCCGCTCCGAGACGAACGAGCCACTGGTGGCGGTTCAGCTCCCAGATGACCTTGCTGTCCCCCACGCTCGCCGGATCGAGCGGGTTGAGCCGGCTCCAGTGCACACAAGGCGCGCGACGCCCGGCGATCGGGTCTAGGTGCCAGTCGACCGGGTCGCCGAACGTGAGGCCCCGGTGGCCCAGAAGATCGAAGCGAAGCTGACACGCCGCGTCGGCCACCGCCACGGTCTCGTCGTAGCTCTCGCGCATGCGCTGACCGATGTGGCGCGGTGTAGCCTCGTCCACGACGCCTTCGAAGAACCGAGCGGGGGCGGCGCGGCGGAAGTGCTCGAGCGACATCCCGGCGATCGCGCCGGACGCGCTGGCCGTCCTCCGGGTCATCTCGAGCCGGTCCCACCATTTCGCCGTCTCCTGCCGCCCGCGGCAAGCGACCTCGGAGACCGTCATGTTCAGCAGCCGGCGCAGCTTCATGCAGCGAGCCCCCAGTACACGCCAGCCCAGAGCGCTTTGACGCGCGCCCACGTGTATTTTTCGACCTCCGTCGCTGCCTGACGGGCGATGCGCGCCGCGCGCTCCGGATCGTCGAGCAGGCTGGTCACGGCCTTGACGATTGCTGTCGGATCCTCCGGAGGGACGATAAGGCCGGTCTCTCCGTCGCGGACCATCGCGGCGATGTCGCCGGTGCCGGTGGACACCACCAGCAGTCCTGAGGCGAACGCTTCCAGGACGGAGACGGGCTGGTTGTCCACGACAGAGGAATTGACGAAGATGTCGGCCGTGTCGAGCACGCCGGGCATCGCCGTCGGCTCGACCCGCCCCACGAACCTGATCCCGCCCATGCCGAGGGAGGCAGCGAGCCCGCGTAGCTGTCGCTCACCGCTGCCGAACCCCGCGAGCGTCAGCGTCGCCTCGGGGTACCGGGCCCTGAGCAGCGCGAAGGCTTCCAGGGTGTTGTCCACCCGGTAGTAAGGCTCCAGGTTCCGGGTCGAGACCAGCCGGGGTGCGGGAGCGCGGCGCTCACGATAGCGGAAGCTCGAGAGGTCGACGACATTGGGGATCACTCGGGCCCGATAGCCATGCCGCGTGAAGATCGTCCTGAGGTACTCGGATGGAACCACGATTTCGTCGACGAGGCGCAATAGCGGGTGCACCAGCACGCCCCAGCGCGCCAGATGGTCGTCGGCCTCGCCGCTCCGATAGTTCAGCACGATCCGTTTGCCCAGGCAGCGCGCGGCCAGGATGGCGGGCGCCGGGGCAAGGAGGAACGACCAGTACGACGCCGAGAACACGTGCACTACGTCGGCCCGGCGCAGAGCAGAGAGTCGGATGAGATAGAGCGCCTCGTTCAGCAGTGTCCGCGCATAGGGGACTCGGCGGAGCCACCGGAGCCCCCAGGGAAAGCTTGGGTTGATCGGAATGAAGTCCAGCGCCCAGCCGTCCTTCAGCAACGCGCCGGCCAGCGTGGCGGCCTGGACGCCCTGGCCTCCCAGGATCCCCAGAGTCGGCGCGATGAAGGCGATGCGGAGTTTCATGCCGCCGCCCGGTCGCGCGCGTGCAGCCCGTACCATGTCTCGAGCATGAGCAGCATCCAGATCTCGTGCGCGTGCTCTCCGCGGCCGGTGAGGTGATCCTCCCAGAGCTGGCGCAGGCTCTTCGGGTCGAAGAGATCGCGCCCCAGGCTCGATCGCGAGAAGAGCCGCTCCTCGACACAGTCCCGAAGCCCGTTGCGCAGCCAGAGGCCAATCGGCGCTGTAAACCCGTGCTTCGGCCGGTCCCAAGCCGTGCGCGGGACGCGCCCGTCGAGGGCGGCGCGGAGCAGCGGCTTGGTGGCCAGCCCCGGGACTTTCGTTCGGCCCGGCAGACGCGCGACCATCTCCACGAGGCGGTGATCCAGGAACGGCGCCCGTACCTCGAGCCCATGGGCCATGCTCATCCGATCAACCTTCACGAGGATGTCATCCGCGAGGTACGTCTTGAGGTCGACGTAGAGAATGCGATTCAGGGGGTCGACCTTCCCGGCGCGCGCGTACGCCTGTTTGAACGGGGCGAGCGGATCGATCGTGGCGATCTCCTCCCGGAATCCCGCTGCGTAAATCCGCGCCTTCAGCCGCGACGCACCTCTGCCGAACTGGAACTTCACGGCACAGGCTTGATCGGGCGGGCCGGCCACGCGCGTGAGCGCGTTGCGCCCCCTGAGCCCCGCCGGCAGGCCCGCGGCGACCCGCGCCATCGCCCAGGTCGCCATGCGCCCGCAGCGTCGGAGGGCGTGCTCCCACTTTTCCGTCGCGTGACGAGCGTAGCCGCCGAAGAGCTCGTCGCCACCGTCGCCGGACAGCGCCACCTTCACGCGCTCCCTGGCCAGGCCCGATACCTCCCACGTCGGCACGGCGGAGGAATCGCCGAACGGCTCGTCGAAGTGCCAGGACAGCCGTTCGATCAGCTCGCGAGCGGGTGGCCCGACGACGCGCGACTGGTGGCGGCTGCCGAGGCACTCGGCCACGGTCTGCGCGTGGGCAAGCTCGTTGTAGCCTTCCTCGGGAAAGCCCACCGAGCAGGTCACGACCTCGGGTCCGAGGTCGTCGCTCATGGCGGCCACGACCGTCGTCGAGTCGATCCCGCCGCTCAGGAACGCCCCGAGCGGCACGTCACTCCGGAGCTGGCTCCGGACGGCCTCGCGCAGTTGGGCGCGAAGCGACTCCTCGTCGAGCCGGTCTTCCTCGCCCTCGGGTGGGAGTGGCACGTCCCAGTATTCGTGGACCTCGATGCCCCGTTCGGTGCAGGTCAGGTAGTGTCCAGCGGGGAGCTTCTTGATCTCGCTGAAGATCGTCGCCGGCGCCGGAATATAGAGGAGGCTCAAATATTGATCCACGGCGGCGACGTTGATGCTCGGCTGAATCTCCGGGTCCACCAGCAGCGACTTCAGCTCCGAAGCGAAGAGGAGCGCCCGTCCGGGGCGGTTAGCGTAGAAGAGCGGCTTCTCTCCCAACCGATCGCGGGCCAGCAAGAGCTGCCGCCGGGGGCGATCCCAGACCGCGAAGGCGAACATCCCGCGCAGGTACTCGAGGAGCCCGGGGCCCTCCTCCTCATAGAGGTGCACGATCACCTCGGTATCGGTCCGCGTCCGAAAGCGGTGCCCCCGACGCTCGAGCTCGGTGCGCAATTCGACGAAGTTGTAGATCTCGCCGTTCAGGACAACCCATACCGTGCCGTCTTCATTCGAGATGGGCTGCCGGCCGGTGGCGAGATCGATGATCGACAGGCGCCGGCTCGCCAGGCCGATCGGCCCGGACACATGATATCCAGCGTCGTCCGGCCCGCGGTGCGACAGGCGCTCGGCCATTCGCGCGATCAGGCCCAGGTCGATCGGCCGATCGTCGAGGTTGAATTTACCGGCGATGCCACACATGTTCTTACTCGAGCGCCCGCTCGTAGAGCGCCTGGACCCTGGACAGCATCCGGTCGAGACCGAAGCGCGAGCAGGCCGCCTCGCGCGCGCCGGCGCCCAGGCGCTCGGCCAGTCCAGGGTCTTCCGCGAGCCGGATGATCGCCTTGGCCAGCGCGGCCGGGTCGCCGGGCGGCACCAGCAGCCCGGTCACCTCGTCGTCGACCAATGCGGGGTTGCCGCCCACCCGCGTCGTCACCACGGGAAGTCCGCTCGCCATCGCTTCCATGAGCACGTTCGAGCACGCCTCGCTGAGGGAGGGCAGCACGAAGATGTCCATCGTCCTGAACGCCGCCTCCGGCTCGATGGTCGCGCCATGGAGCCGGGCGCTCGCGCTCAGGCCGACCTCACCGATCAGCCGCTCGACGTCGGCGCGAAGCGGCCCATCGCCCCAGATCGCGAGCTGCTCGCCGGCGCCGCGATCGCGAACGAGCGCCATCGCCCGCACGAGATGCTCGAGTCCCTTTTCCGGACGCAGGTTCGCCAGTGTGCCCACGGTCACGTGCCCGGCCAGGCGTCGGGGTAGGCTCGGCGCGGGCGAGAAGCGGACCGTGTCCACGCCATTCGGAATCACCACGATCCGCCGGGGGGCGACGGCGCGCGCGCGCGTGAGCCGTTCGGCGACCACCTGGGCGTTGACCACGACGTAGTCGGCCAGACGCATGGCCAGGCGATAGAAGCGACGCTCCAGTGGAGTCCGCAGATCGCCGAGCTCCCGCTGACTGGCGATGACTGTCGGAACTCGCGCCAGGCGCGCGGCGATGACACCAAGGATGTCGCTGTAGAAATCGAAGGCGTGAACGACCCGGATCCGGTGAATACGAAGATAGCGGGCGAGCCGCCCGAGGGCCAGGGCAAAGCGCGGGGACTTGAACGACCCCGGCCCGCAGCTCCAGACGCTCTGCCCGGTCGCCTCGATCCTGGCTCGCAGCGGCCCGACGGCGCGGTTACACGTGAGGTGAACATCCCATCTGGATCGATCCAGTCCGCAGGCGATTTCGACGAACTGGCCCTCGGTTCCGCCGACGTTCAGCGAGTCGCCGATGAGGAAAATTCCCGGACGCGTCATGATCATGCGGCGCCGATCTCGGCAAGCCGGCCAAGCGCTCGGTCCAGTACTACCAGTGCCCAGAGCCGGTAACAGTGCTCGGTCCGATGCCACCGCGCGAACGCTTCGATGAGCCTCCGAACCGATGCGGGCCTGATCCCAGCACTGGCAAGCCGGCGGCCGTCTCCGAGATGATCCTGGAAGAACCGGGGGAGGCGTTGCGCCAACCAGACCTCCAACGGCACGCCAAATCCGTGCTTGGGGCGCGTCAGGACCTCGGCGGGCACCCGCCCCCGCAGGGCGCATTTCAGGAGGTGCTTCGTCTGCCCGGATCGAAGGCGGAGGCGGGCCGGGAGACGGCAGGCGAACTCGACCAGCGGATGGTCGAGCAACGGCACACGAGCCTCGAGCGAGTTCGCCATGCTCATCCGATCGACCTTGGTCAGGATGTCTCCGGGGAGGTACGAGTTCAGGTCGAGATCCTGGAGCCGAGAGAGCGGGTCCAGGCCGTCCCCGGCGGCCAGCGCGCTGGCGAGGGACGATTCGCTGTGGCGGAGCACTGCCGGCTCCAGGAGATCGCCCAGCGCCCGCGCCGGGAAGAGTGAGATGGCGTCGAGATATCGCTCCAACCGTGGCAGCGACAAGTTGTAGAGATAGTTCTTCCCGGGCGTTCCTTCCGGGAGAGCGGCGCTGAGGGCTCGCAGCACCCCACCGAGCCCGGCATCGCCGAGGAGGCCCAGGTGGCGTCGCCGGTGGTCCACGACATAGCGGTCATAGCCCGCGAACAGCTCGTCGCCGCCGTCCCCCGACAGAACGACCTTGACGTGCCGCCGGGCTAGCCTTGACACCAGGTACGTGGGGATCGCCGACGCGTCGGCGAACGGCTCGTCGACGGCCGCCAGCACCTCCTCGAGCACTCCGAGATCTTCCGGCTCGACCAGCAGCTCGTGGTGTTCCGTCCCGAGCCACTCGGCCACCCGGCGCGCGTAGGGAAGCTCGTTATAGCCCGCCTCGCGGAATCCCACCGAGAAGGTCTTGACCGGCACGCCGACCGCCTGCGCCATGATCGCGACGACCGCGCTCGAGTCCATCCCACCGCTCAGGAACGCGCCGACCGGCACGTCGCTGATGAGATGGGAGCGGACCGCGCTCTCGAGGTACGCCCACAGCGCCTCGGTCGCGCCGGCCTCGTCTGCCCGCGAAGGAACGGTCGAGCTTCGGAAGAGGCTCGTAGACTCCCAGTACCGCCGAGGCGCGCCGACGTGGCCGTCCTTCACCATCAGGGTGTGCCCGGGCGGGAGCCGCCGGACACCCTCGAGGATGCTGAGCGGCTCAGGGACGTAGCCGTACTGCAGATAGGCTACGAGCCCAGCCGGGCTCACGCGCCGCGGAACCCGCGCGTGCTGCGTGATCGCCTTCAGCTCGGACGCGAAGACGAATCCCTGGGGGGTCTCGGCGTAGTAGAGCGGCTTGATCCCCAGCCGATCGCGGGCGAGGAGCAACGCCTGCCCCTGCCGATCCCAGATCGCGAAGGCGAACATGCCGCGGAGCCGTTCGACGCACCGCTCGCGGTGCTCTTCGTACAGGTGGACGAGAACCTCGGTGTCCGATGTCGTCGTGAATCGATGCCCGTTCGCCTGGAGCTCGGCCCTGAGCTCTCGGTAGTTGTAAATCTCGCCGTTGAAGACCACGGATACCGTCTTGTCCTCGTTGTGGACCGGCTGCTGCCCCGTGTTCAGATCGATGATGGCGAGCCGCCGCATGGCGAGCCCCACCCGGCTCTCGACCAGATAACCCGCGTCATCCGGCCCTCGATGGAAGAGCCGGTCGTTCATCCGACGCAGGCCGTCGGCGTCCACCGGCTCCCGGCCGGTCACATCCACGATCCCGGCGATGCCACACATCAGCGCCCGGGCCCCTGATTCTCGGCGACAGCGCTCTCCTCGCCGGCTGCGCGCTCGTGGCCCGGGATCTCCTGCCGGCCAAGCCCTTTGACGGCCACCGCCAACCCGAGCAGGTAGTAGACGAAGAAGTGATAGGCGATGGGATAGAACATCGCCGCCACCGCGAATCCGATCAGGCTGATCTCGAGCCCCTGCGCGAGGTAGTACAGGTCGACGCCTGGGGCGCTCCACGCGCGCTTCGCCTCCGTGACGGAGCGGAGGGCGCGGCGGAAGAGCAGCACGTACACGAGGAGCGCGGGGATGCCGAGGTCGACCGCGATCTCGAGGTAGAGGTTGTGAATGTGTCGCCAGCGGACGCCGCCGATGTCATTCAGCGCGATGATGCTTTGGCCGATGCCGACCCCGAGCAGCGGGTTCGTCACGATGAGCTGGAGCGCCTTCGGCGTGGTCTCCCAGCGCTCCCGGGCCGAGCCGTCCGTTTTCACGTCGCCGATCGTGCCGATACGGGCGACGAACCCGTCGACACTCAGCATCAGGACGAAGAGGAAGAGCGCGAGGAGGACGATCCCGCTCCGCCCCTTCTTGAGCCGTCCGAAATAGAGGAGCAGCGTCGTTGTCAGGTAGATGAAGCCGGCCCGCGAGAAGGTCACCACGATCCCGGCCGCGGCGAGCGCGATGGTTGCGGCGAGCGCGATGCGCTCGGCTCGACTCCGGCTTGCGAGCGCAAGCCCGACCGCGAGCGGAATGATGATGTTCAGGGTCAGCGCCACGTCGTTGGCGTTGGAGGTCAGGGCGCTCAGGTACCCCGGAACCCGCGTACCCACGAGGTCCCCCTCGAGGTAATCCTTCACCACCGCAACGGCGGGGACCGCGGAGCCCAGCGTCATGAGCCAGAGCAGCGCGCGGAGACGCCCGGCCGTGACCAGGATGTTCGCGAGGAGCAGGAACAGGATCAGCGATTTCCCGAACAGGCCCAGCAGGGTCTGTACGCTGCCCCCGATCCAGTAGGATGTGGGCACCGAGAGGGCCCCGAGGCCGAAGAGCAGCAAGGCCAGTCGGATCTCCGGTTCCCTGACCGTCAGCGAAGCGGCCCGCCTGAGCCGGTCGGTCACGTGTGTCACCGCCGCGACCGTCCCCGCCACGAGGGCGAGATGAAGCGGTGCCAGCGCGGGAAGCAGGCCCTGGGGCGCGACCAGCACGACGAAGGTGAAGAACATGAGGGCATAGAACGGTAGACGGGCCGCCGGCGATCCCGTCGGCGCTGGCGTCGCCCACCACGTCGGGGCGTCCGGTACGGCCGGCACGGTGCCCAAGCCCATCATGTGCGCTCGGCCTCGCGGGAGGCCGGCGCGACGCCGGGGCGGCCCGGACAGGACGGCCGCCTGCGCTTGATTTCTCCGAAGCGCGGAGCATACCCTGCAGAGACATGCGGCCCCCGCCTCAGCTCGCCCATCGCGCGCTCGGCATCAACGTGCTGCTGACCGCCGCGCTGTGGCTGCTGTCGGTCCCGGTCTGGGCCGCACAGCCCGAGCGTCCCCGCGCCTCCGTGGAGACGAGGGACGTCCACCCGACCGGACGCACGATCGCCGTCGCGGCGGGCGGCAACGTCCAGACCGCGCTCAACACTGCCCAGCCGGGGGACGTGATCACCCTCGAGGCCGGGGCGACGTTCCGGGGCCCGTTCACGCTGCCCGAGAAGACGGGAACGGGCTGGATCATCGTGCGCACCGCTGCGCCCGACAGCGGCCTGCCCCCTACCGGAACGCGGGTGACGCCGGCGCACGCCACCGTCATGCCGAAGTTGGTGGCGGGCAACGGGGCCAGCGCCGTGATCCAGGCGGCGCCGGGAGCCCATCACTTCCGGTTCATTGGCATCGAGGTCAGCCCGGAGACCGGCGCGTTCGTCTACAGTCTGATGGAGCTGGGCTCGGAACGCCCGACGAGCGAGGCCATGCTGCCGCACGACATCATCGTCGATCGCTGCTACCTCCATGGCGATCCGGTTCGGGGTAGCCGGCGGGGCATCGCGCTGAATGGCAAATCCCTCGCGGTCATCGATTCCTATCTGGCCGACTTCAAGGAGGTCGGAGCTGACTCTCAGGCCATCATGGGCTGGAACGGCTCCGGGCCCTTCAAGATCGTCAACAACCATCTGGAAGGTGCCGGCGAGAACGTCATGTTCGGCGGCGCCGACCCCGGCATTCCCAACCTGGTGCCTTCCGACATCGAGATCCGGCAGAACCACTTCTTCAAACCGCTGGCCTGGCGACAGGGAAATCCGCGTTATGCCGGCATGCCGTGGAGCGTCAAGAACCTCTTCGAGCTGAAGAACGCCCGGCGGGTGCTGGTGGAAGGGAACATCTTCGAGAACATCTGGCTGGCCGACCAGGCTGGCTTCGCCGTCCAGCTGACGGTCCGCAACCAGTACGGCCGCGCGCCCTGGTCCACGATCGAAGACGTGACCTTCAGTCGCAACATCGTCCGCCACGCCGGATCGGGGATCAGCATCCTGGGGACCGACGATCCCAACCCGAGCCAAAGCATGAAGCGAGTCCTCATCCGGGACAACGTGTTCGAGGACGTGAGCGGCGCGCGGTGGGGCGGCCACGGACGGGTCTTCCAGATCCTCGATTACCGGGTCGGAACGGCGGACGTGGTCATCGATCACAACACGGCGTTCCATGATGGTCCTGTGATCTTCGCCGACGGGAAGCCCCACACTGGGTTCGTCTACCGCAACAACCTCAGCCTCAAAGGCGACTACGGCGTCTTTGGAAGCGGCGCCAGCGAGGGGCTGGCGACCATCAGGAGCTACTTTCCGGGTGCGGTGTTTCTGAAGAACGTGGTGGTCGGCGCCGCGCCCTCGCTCTATCCCGCCAATAATTTCTTCCCCGCTTCGCTGGACAAGGTGGGTTTCGTGAATCTCGCCGGCGGCAACTATCGCCTGGCAGCGTCCAGCCCGTACAAGAAGGCGGGCACCGATGGCCGGGACATCGGCGCCGACATCGACGCGCTTCCGCCGCCGCCGACCGCGACCGCCGGGCGTCAATAGACTCGTCCGGCCACCAGGAGCGGTCATCGCGGTTGGCCGCCCGGCTGGCTCGCGGTCACCTGCAGCCGGCCGATGAGGGCCCTGGCACGGACGTTCAGCCATCGCTTTTCGTCGGGCTCGAGAAAGCCCACGCCAACCAGCACGATCGGGAACGCGATGACGGGCACCGCGTCGACGGCGATGCCCAGCAGCGGCGGGAGTCCAGCCAGCAAGGTGCTCGCGAAGAAGAGCCCGAGCGCGACGCCAAGAACCTTGGCGACCCGCCCCCGTTCATACCCGATCGGATACCGGCGCTGGGCGATGGCATAGACGCCGACCGTGAGCACCGCCATGGTGATGACCTTCGCCCAGGCGACCCCGACGCCGAGCAGTGTGTGGCCCAACCCCACGCACAGCCCGACGTGGAGCGCCGCGGCGGCGCCCGTCAGCATCCCGACCTGCGTCGTTCTGCCGTCGATCAGGATCCCTGCCATGAGCGCATCAAATGTGCCCCACAGGACGGAGGCGAGGACCAGCACCGGGCCAATCCGAGCGGCCGCCCAGAACCGCTCCGCCGCCATCAGGTGGACGAGATCGTCGATCCAGACGCTGACGGCGAGCGCGGCGAAGCAGAGCAGCAGAAGGAAGTAGGTGAAGATGCGCGCGATGACTTCCTTCCCTCCCGGCTGTTTGGCCACGGCGAACCGTTCAGCCGCCCAGAAGCACGAGAACGGCGTCACGACGAACACGAACAACGCCATTCCGAATCGATTGGCCAGCGAGTAGACGCCGACATCGGTCAGCGATCCGACTGCCGACAACACCACGCGGTCGGCCGCATTCACCGCGAATACCGCGAGCGACCATCCGATCATCGGGATCCCGAAGCCCAGGAACTCGCGCACCCTCGTCAGCGAGACGGCGAGCCCGGTCTGCCGGAGGACCCAGGCGGCCAGCCCGAGGGCGAATGTGCCGGTGACCAGGAACTGGCTCATCAGGATGCCTTCCGCGCCCCGGGCCAGCCACGCGACGAGCACGAGGTTCAGTGACAGAGTGCACACGAGTTGCGCGACCGAGACGATCGTGAAGGCCCGGGACATCTTCCGCGCCTGGAGATAGCCGAGCGCGGTGCTCAAGACGTTGGAGGCGACCATGGACCAGAACGCGAGGCGCAACAGCGGCGCGTGCGCGTCGGTCCCGAAGACCAGGGCCGAGAGGCGGTGGCGAAAGACGTCCGCCGGGACGATGATGGCCGCGGTGAGGACGCCCGTGAAGATGATCGCCGTGGAGACGGCCTGACGTCGCTCGGGCTCACCCTCCGCCGCGTGGTAGGCGCGAAAGAGCTGGGTGACGGTCTGGAGGCCGATGAAGACGTTCAGGAAGGTGCCGACGAGCATGATGATCTCGAGCGTGCCGTAGTCCGCGGGCGAGAGAAGGTGGGTGTACAGAGGGAGCAACAGGAACCCGGCGACCTGGCCCGCGACGGGCCCCAGGCCGTATACGGCGGTGTGCTGCACCAGCTCGCGGAGGCGCCGAGCCAGGGAATTGCTCACGGTCACGGCCGGTCGGCGATCCATTTCCGGTGCGGCAGCGCTGAGACCCTTCATTTGATGGCGACCAGCTCGGTCTCGGGCCAGAACGTCAACATGATGCGTCTCACGGTGCGCGACCGACGCATCCCACGCAGCAGCGCGACCTTCCACCAAGTCGGATTGTTCAGTCGCTCCGGGTCCAGAAGATCGGCGATGTCGTAGACGCGCGAGAATCCCGTCTCCAGCATCGCGCGCCGGACAGTCCCGTACGTGAACTGATGGAAGTCGATGCCGAGACGCATCACGTCCGGCCCTTCCAGGGTCCGCCGGAGCCAGTACCGGATTCGGTTCGGGAGCCAGCCGTAGAAGGGCAGCGGCGGGAACTCGCCGGACCGGGGCGAGAACCGGTTCGTCGAGCAGAAGATGAGCACCCCACCGGGGCGCAGCGAGGCCGCCACGTTCGCGAGCGCCCTCCGCCAGTCCTCGACGTGCTCGAACACCGACTCAGCGATGACGACGTCGAAGGCCTCTCGGCCAAGAGCGGTCTCCTCGATGTTTCCCAGTCGCAGGTCGAGGCTCACGCCGTTCTGCTCCGCCCGCTTCCGCACAAAGCCGATCAGCTCCGGGCTGATGTCCAGCCCGACGCACTCCAGCCCGTTTCTCGCACACAACACGAGGAACCATCCCGTGCCGATTCCCACCTCCAGGAGGCGGGTTCCCGCCCCGAGCGGGTGAAAGCGCGAGGTGCGCCGGAGAACCTTCCGAAAGTCCCCTTCGTGGACCTCGAGCGGGCGCTGTCCTTCCGTCTCTAGGTATCGGAGCACCGTGCTGAGAGACGCCGAATGTACTTGCATGGGACTACAGCCTGATCACGCGTCCCGCCGCGGTGAGTCCCCACGTGGCGTTCCTCGTGTCGACGATGAGCGGAGCTGACTTCACGATCTGCCCGAAATCGAACTCCGGGTGGTCCGTGAGGATGAGCGTGCAGTGGGCCTGGCGCAGGATCTCCTCAGTCAGGTCTACGCTCTTGAGCGCCGCGTCCTCTATCAGGAAGCTCGGCACGTGCGGATCTGCGTACGCGACCTCAGCGCCGCGGCGCCGCAGGGCGTTGATGATTTCCCGGGCCGGGGACTCCCTGGTGTCGCCGACTCCTCGCTTGTAGGCTACGCCCAGCACGAGGACGCTGGCACACATCAGGGGACGGCCAACGTCGTTGAGGGCCTCGCTCACCGCGGTCAGCACGTGCCCGGGCATCGCGCGGTTGATCTCGTCGGCCAGCGCGATGAAGCGCGCCTCGTAGCCGTTGAGACGCATCTTCCAGGACAGATAGAGCGGATCGACCGGGATGCAGTGCCCCCCGATCCCCGGCCCCGGATAGAACGCCATGAAGCCGAAGGGCTTGGTCGCTGCGGCGTCGATGACCTCCCGGGTACTTACCTCCAGGCGCCGACACATGAGGGCGAACTCGTTGGCCAGCGCGATGTTCACGTTCCGGAAGACGTTCTCGTAGAGCTTGGCCAGCTCGGCGACCTTCGGCGACGAGACCTCCTGGACGCGTGGGACGATGGTGCGGTAGAGGGCGGCGGCGAGGCGGGTGCAGGCCGGCGTGGCGCCCCCGACCACCTTGGGGATGTCTCGGGCCTTGAAGAGCGGGTTCCCCGGATCGATCCGCTCTGGTGAGAACGCCACGAAGAGGTCCTCTCCGATCCTGGCCCCACTCGTTCGAAACATCGGGAGAAGCAGCTCCTCGGTTGTCCCCGGATAGGTGGTGCTCTCGAGCACCACCAGCTGTCCGGGGCGAAATCGGGCGGCAGCCGCCTCGCCGGCGGCCACCACATAGGAGATGTCTGGATCCTTCGACTTGCGAAGCGGGGTCGGCACACAAATGATCACGACGTCGCTTCGCTCCAGCACGCCGAAGTCGGAGGTGGCCTCATACATGCTCTCGCGCCGCAAAGCCATCAGGTCCTCGTTCGCCACATCCGGGCTGCACGATCGCCCGAAGTTGAGAGCGGTGACTCGGTCCAGGTCAGTGTCGAGGCCGGTGACGCGGAATCCTCTCGTGGCGAACTCGACCGCGAGCGGGAGACCCACGTACCCTTGGCCGATGATGGTGAGTCGGGCGGTACGCATCTCGATCCGATGGCTCAGCGTGGTTAGGTGATCCACAAGAGTCTCCGCCATCGCTAATCCCTCATTGATTGACTTCAGGGGACGGGTGCGCGCGCCGCCCGGTTGCGGCGGTCGCGGACTTGCAGCCAAGGAAGACGACCTTCGCCGTCTCGAGGAGGATGCGGAGATCGAACCACAGCGACATGTGCTTGATGTAGTAGAGGTCGTAGCGCATCTTCTCCGTCTCTTCGTCGAGATTGTTTGCGTAGCCGTTGCGGATCTGCGCCCAGCCGGTGATCCCCGGCCGGACCGCGCAGCGAAGCGAGTAGTAGGGGATCGCGTCGCCCGTCAGGTCGTTCAGGTTGCGGGCCGCCAAGATCATCAGTCCGAGGTTCGTCACCGGGTGAGGCCGCGGCCCCACGAGGTTCATGTCGCCCCGAAGGACGTTGACGAGTTGGGGCAGCTCGTCGAGCCGAAACCGCCTGAGCCACCGCCCGAGGCGCGTGATCCGATCGTAGTTGTCCCGCTCCCACTCGGACTTCGGTCGGCTGACCGGGTGCATGGTACGGAATTTGATCAGTTTGAAGGCTCGCCCGGACAGCCCCACGCGCTCCTGGACGAAGAACACGGGGCCGCGGGAGTCGAGCTTGATCAGGAGCACGATCACTCCGAGAACGGGTGCCAGGACGATCGATCCGATCAGCGACACGAGGAGGCTGAGCGCGCGCGCCCGCGCATGCTGGAGACGCGACGTCCGGAAGTTGCGAGAGAAGATGACGCTGCTGGGTGAGAGCGCCTCGAGCGCGAGCTTCCCGGTCAAGCGCTCGTAGATCTCGGCGACGTCCTCGACCACGATCCCACGCGCCATTGACTCGACGAGCCGGCACAGCGGCAGGCACCCGCGGCGCTCGGCGAGCGCGACGACGATGCGATCGGGGCCCGTCGCTTCGAGAGCGCGACCGAGGTTCTCCGCGTCATCGACCACACCGACGAGGGTGTACCGGCGATACCGCTGCCCCTCGATGGCCTCGATGACCTGGCGCCCGAGGGGGCTTCCGCCCAGGATCAGCACGCGCTCGCCGTCGCGCCGAAGACGCCGGACGCCGCGACACAAGCGCACGCCGAGGAGGAAGCCAGCGACGACGAGGAGGGCCGCCATGAGCCGGCTTGCCCCAAGCGGCGCCTCGGGAACGAGGCTGTAGGCGACGCCCATCGGATTCACGGGGGCCCGCCGCCCCCATTCTCCACCTACCTACACCCACTCCGTGCGCTTGGCCGCCAGGTCGCACAGGATCGGCCCCAGCTTGTCGGCGGCGTGCCGCACGACAGGACCGGGCTCGAGAAGATCGGCGCGGACCATCACCGGCGGCTCGCAGGGCAGCGCGAAGTCAGGGTCCACCGGGCTCGCGCCCTCGGCGGCATATCGGGCGCGGACCTTGGTTGGGATCGGAGTCGTGTTGACGACGACGTAATCGAGCGCCTCCGGCGGCAGGCCATGCGCGGCCAGAGCCCGCAGATGCTGCGCGATATCGTAGCCGTCACTCTCGCCACCCTCGGTCATCGCGTTGCACACGAAGATCCGGACGGCTCGCGCACGCTTCACCGCCTCTGCCACGCCCGGGACGACCAGCGTGGCGAGGAGGCTCGTGTAGAGACTTCCGGGACCCAGGATCACCGCATCCGCCTCGTGCAACGCCTCCAGCACTCCGGGCGCCGCGGTCGCATCGGGGGGCTCGATCCGGACGCGCGTGATCGGCGCGCCACTCCGCGGGATCGCGGACTCGCCATGAACCGAGCGGCCATCCAGGAGGTCGGCGACCAGGTGAATCCGCTGCGAGGTCGACGGAAGGACCAGATCGTCCACGCCGAGCAGCTCGGCCGCCAGCCGGATCGCCGTCACCTCGTCGGTCGCGACCATATCGAGCGCCGCCAGGAGCAGGTTCCTGACCGGGTGCTGCGCCACCCCTGCTTCGAACCGGTACTGGAGCGCCGCCGACACCTCCGGGGCCACCCGCGCCAGCGCGAGCAGACAGTTTCGGATGTCCCCCGGTGGGAGGACGCCATACTCCTTTCGCAAGACTCCCGAGCTCCCGCCGTCGTCGGCGGCCGTCACGACCGCAGTGATCCGGCAGCGTGCGGGAAGATGGCGGCGCAACCCCGTCAGGACGACCGGCAGCCCGGTGCCGCCGCCCAGGGCGACGACCATCATGGCCTGCTCCACGCGCGGCGCCACCCCGTGCCGCGAGCTGGTTCCGGGCGCACGTCGTAGTAGCTGGAGGGGCGCATCGTCGTGTCGCCGTTGAACACGAGGCCCATCGCCTTCGCCGGGTCCATCAGGTGCAGGGTCTGCGCCAGCTGACCCCGCGGCGTTCGATGCGCCGCGACCACGATGAGAAACGCGTCGACGCACTTCGCGACGAGCCGGCCATCCGGAACCGGAACGAACGGCGGCGTATCGAGGATGACGTAGTCGTAACGTTGCCGCGCTTCGCCGAGCAGCACCTCGAGCCGCGGGGATTTGAGCAGCTCGTAGGGCGAGACAACAGGCGCACCTCCCGGCAGTACCGAGAGATTGAAGTGGACGAGATACTCCGCCGTGTCCTCGACCGTGAGCCTCGAATCCCGGAGCGCGTTCACGAGGGAGCGTTTCGAGGGGGCGAGCCCGAGCTGACGCCTCACCGCCGGCCGGCGAATGTCGAGGTCGACCAGGAGGACGCGAGCGGTCGCGGATTGCGCGAGCGCCCCCGCGAGGTTGATGGCGGTCGTGGTCTTGCCGTCGCCGACCCCCGGGCTCGTGACCCCCACGACCTGGAGCTCGAGGTCCTTCCGCATCGTCTCCACGACGTGACGGAGCACGCGGTACTGCTCGGCCTCGAACGATGCGGGTTTGAGCAGGCTCACGAGCTGCGCCGCGACGCGGTTCGACGGATCGACCGCGACCTCGGTCGCCCTCACCGGTGGTTCGAAGACCGGCGGCTCCAAGCGTGGTGCCGCGGCCGGCGGCACCTCCCCGGACGGTGCTGGCGGCGCCGGCATCACGGCCAGGGTGGCCCCGGTGCCCGCCGGGGACACCCGCGGCGGGAGGGCCTGCTCAGTTTCAGCTCGCTCAAGCGCTTCGAAGAATTTGCTCATCGCAAGACCAGATCGCGCACATGGCGCGCGAAAGTGAGGAGATTCGAAGTGTCGGATCGTAATGGCGCGACGGCGATCCCAGCGAGCACAGCGGCGGCGACCGCGCCCAAGACCCAGCGTTCCCAAGTTGCCCAAGCCAGCGAAGCGGGCCCACGCGCCGGACCCGCGAGCGAAGCGATAGCCTGGTCGACAATCTCGACGTCGATCCGCCGTTGGTGGTCGGCGTAGCCGATGACGAGGCAGTGGTCACACAGAATGTTCACGCGGCGCGGGATCCCGCGACAGTAGGCGGCGATCCGGTTCTGAGCCCGGTCGCTGAAGAGGTCGAGGTCGCGCGCGCCCGCGACACGGAGACGGGTCCGGATATAGTCGCGGATCTGCTCGGGCGACAATGGGGAAAGGTCGCACTGGAGCTCGATCCGCTGCTGGAGCTGCCGAAGCTCCGGGCGGTTGAGCTTCGTCCGCAGCTCTGGCTGGCCCACGAGCAGGATCTGTAGGAGCTTCTCATTCGACGTCTCGAGGTTGGAGAGCATGCGGACCCGTTCGAGTGTTGCCGTGTTGAAATTCTGCGCTTCGTCGAGAATGAGCACGGTGCTCCGGCCGGCGCGTCGACGGTCGAGCAAGAAGCGCCGGAGGGCAAGGAGTCGCAGGGCCGGTGAGCTTGGAGGTGCCGGCACCCCCAACTCCTCGAGCACATACTCGAGCAAACCGTCGAACGGTAGCGTCGAGTTGAACACGTACGCGACCGCGGCCTCGCGGTCGAGTCGCTGGAGCAATGCGTGGAGGAGGGTCGTCTTGCCGGTTCCGACCTCGCCGGTCAACACGAGAAACCCGCGATTCTCCCGCACGCTGTACACGAGCTGGGCTAAGGCCTCGCGGTGCCCGGGCGTAAGGCACAGGAACCTCGGATCGGGCGTCGCGTTGAACGGTCGTTCGTTGAGTCCGTAAAAGTTCAGATACATCGGTTCAGACCCCCAAGACCCGCCCGCGGTGCATAGCCAGATCTGCGCAGCCCTGGATCAAGACACGCCCCGGGACAGCATCCGGACCAGCTGCTCGTTCCCGTGCGCGACGTGATAGGAAGCCAGCACGACGAGGACCAGCCCGAGCGTGACCGAGGCCGTCGCGAGCAAGCGCAGGCGCGCTCGCCGGGCCGTCTCGGCGGCGCTGGCGACGCGCGGGATACTCGCCAGCACCGGCACCTTCGTGAACGACCGGAGGTCGTCGAACGTGTGGAAGGCGGTGTCGAGCCGCTCGGCCAGCACCGCCGCTGCCGCCGCCGCCCCGAGGGACAGCAGCACGCCGACGAGAATGAGCCGGATCCGGTTCGGCGCCAGCGGCTGCTTCGCCGGAATGGCGGAATCCAGGAGCCGGAACTGCTCGCCCTGCCGGCTATGCTCCATGCTCTCCGAGAGTTGGGCGTCCTCGTAACGCTTCAACAGCGAAGAGTAAGCCTCTTTCGTCGTGTCGAAGCCCCGCGACGCCTCCTGGAACTCCTGCTCGCGCTGAGGGGACATCTCGACACGTTGCTGATACGTGCGAATGTCGCGCCGTAGACGTTGCTCCTCGGCTTTGAGGGACTTGAGCTCCGCGTCCGACTCGCTGAGGGGCGCCGTTGACGGGGAACCGGCAGGATCCCCACGCGTGGCGGCCGCGTCCACGGCCGGGTTCCGGTCCCCTTTCGCCCCGAGCTCCTGCTCGAGCTCGGCGATCTCCGCCTTCACGCGAGCGACGTCCGGATACTTGTCCGTGAAGCGCGTCCGCAGGTCCCGCAGCCGTTGCTTCAGCTTTGCAAGCTTGGCGGCGGCGGAGTCGGAGGCTTCCACGGCGCCGCCCGCGTCAGACTGGGCCAGCTGCCTCACCAGCTGGTCCCGCGCACGCAGCTGGTTCGCGCTGTTCAGGTGGAGCTGGGCTTGGAGTCGCTCCAGGGTGGCGAGGTTCACTCCCATCTGCTGGGGCAGCTCGCCGACGTGGCGCGCCCTGAACTCTCGGACCCGCGCTTCGTGCTCGTCCAGCCGCTTCTTCGTTTCCGCGAGCTGGTCCTTCAGGAACCGGGCCGTCTGGGACGCTTGCCGCTCGCGAACATTCGAATTCTCCTCGACGTAGAAGGACGCGAGAATATTGGCGACCTTCGAGACCGCCTCCGGATCGCGCCCCCGATAGCTGAGGTTGAATGCGATGGTGGCACTCCGGCCGCTCATCTGTTGTTCAACCCCTTTGAGCTCGAGTTGGATGTCGCGCCGCATGTTCTCGACGACCGCCTCCACCGGCACCCGATCCTTCAATTCCGGATACAGGGCGAGACGAGTGATCAAATCCTCCAGCTTTGCTCGGCTCAGGATCTCCTGACTAATCGTTTGAAGCCTGGTCTCGAGCTCGCCGGTGATGGAGGATCGGACGAAGGTCTCGGGTACCTGGTGGCGCTCCACGAGCACGGTGGCGGTCGACCGATAGATATCCGGCAGAAACGTCGCGATGCTGGCCGCGGCGGCAAGCGTCAGCGCAAAGACCGCGACCGCGAGCCACCGCCGGCGGCTCCATATCTCGAGCCCCAGTTCGAAGAACGTGCCCTGTCTCACGTGATTCTGATGGCTAGGGCACGACGACGATGTCGCCGGGCTCCAGGGCGAAGTTCTGCTGTTCCGCGTTCGCCGCGACGGCCTTGCTGTAGTTGAAGGGAATCCGCTTCATGGCCGCTCCGTTGGCCCTGAGGACGAAGATGCGCGAGCGCGAGGCGAAGTCGTTGAATGGGCCCCCACGGGCGAGAGCGTCCATTACGGTCGTCCCGCTCCTGAGTTCGTACCGGCCCGGGTTTCTGATTTCGCCGACGACGGAGAAGCTGAGGCTTCGGATCTCTCGTACGATGACGGAGACTTCAGGCGAGGGCATATACTCGGCAAGCTTCTTCGTCAGGAGCTCCCGTAGTTGCATCGGGCTGAGGCCAGCCACCTGCAAGTCGTTGAGCAGCGGGAGCGAGATCTTACCGTCCGGGCGGACCGGCACGGCGCGGCTGAGGGCCGCGTTGTCCCACACGGCGATGTCGAGGACGTCCTCAGGCCCGATCTTGTACTCACCGTCCACCCCGGCGGCCGCCGCGAGCCCGGTGAGGACCAACGACGCGACGAGAACCACGGTGACGACGGACCGACGCATTACCATCATGTTCATCCCTCGCGCGGGCCTACGCCGTTACCACCCAGGTGCAGTCCACGTGCGCGGCCACGCTCCGCCTCAGAAGGTCGACCGACACGACCAGCAGGCCCCGGTTCGGTTTGGTGCGAACGAGAATGCCCTCCAAGTCCGCCAGCGGCCCGCGGGTGATCCGAACCCGTTGGCCTTCGCGCAGGTAGGTATAGGGGAGGGCGGGTACCCCGGCATCGAAGATCCGCCGGACTGCTTCGATCTCCGCGTCGGGAATCGTCGAAAGTCGATCCCAGCGCTCGCCGAGGACCTGCACCAGTCCTCGCGCTTTCAGGACTTGGACGTAGCCCGCCTTGTCCAGCGCGCCGCGGAGGAAGACGTAGCCCGGAAACATCGGAATGCGGATGAGGTGCCGGAGCCCGCCGCGCCGCGACCACTGGTCGATCTTCGGCAGGAACAGGTCGAATCCCATCGCCGCCAACTGGTCGTGGACCCGCTGCTCGCAGTGGCTCCGCGTCCACAGGGCGTGCCACACCGGCGACGGCGAGGTGCGCGAGAGAGCGCCGTCGCGGACGGCCGCGTCGTGGGCCGGAGCAATCAGCTCGATCATCGTCGTGCCGTTCATCGGACGGGCTTCGCCCCCTTTGGTTCAATTCGCCCTTACGGGCCGAACCACACAGACCATGATTCGTCATCTCTCGCGGTCGGTTTCCGCCGAGCGGGGTCGACCGTTACTCCGCCGTGACGCTCTTCGCGAGATTCCTTGCCGGGTCCACGTCGCAATCGACGCGCCCTGGCGACGTGCTCGGTTCGGCCTTCACGCTACGGTGCCCCTGGACTACGCTCAATTCAGGGAACCCCTGACCGCGCACCGGAAGTTCACGTAGCGGTGGATGCGGGATTTCCCGCAGGGTCAGCCGCACGCGGTGTCCTTGCCGGGTCGTCATCCGACGTCGCCCTCGATCACGACCTCCAGCATCTCTTCCTTGCGCGACCGTCGCTCGGCCCGCCGCCGCTCATCCTGGACGGGCCCGGCGCTCGTGCGCCGGTCGCGGCGGCGCCGATCGCGGATGACGACGATGTCGTCACGCCCCTCGAACGCTCGACGCAACCGATCCTCGAGATGGGCGTACGGTTGGCGGACGATCAGGAGCATCCGCCCGGGGTTGTGCCTCAGCCCCTCCGTCACACTGAGCATGCGCAAGACGAATGCGGGGGTGGATTCCGTCATCGCCGGCTCAGAGCGGCGCCCCCGTCGCTCTCGACGGGCCGACGCGGCCTCAGGTCCCGACGAACGGCCTGAAAGATCAGCTGGAGGGAGCGCGCGAAGTCGGGCCTGGCCAGAACCTGCTCCGCCCCGAGGATCGTCCGGGCGGTGTCACGAAGGCTCCGACGCGTGGCCATCTTGCGCTCCAGGATGTGCCGGAAGGCCTCGGACTCGGAGAGCCCGAGCCGCGCGCTCAGCACCTTCTTGGCGTGGTCCACGAGCCTCCGGGTCGCCGGCCCTTTGCTCGTGTCGCTCCCCTCCCTCCCGAGGATCCGGAGCTCGCCGAAGCGTTCCAGCGCGACTTCGATCGCCGCGATGAGCCCCTTCCGGTCCACGGATGTGAGGTACGCAACGACACCCGCCTCCCGGGCGCGGCGGACGAGCTCGGCGCCGGCATAGCCGGTGAGGAGGATGACGGGCACCGGATGGTCGGTGACGATCGCGCGCGCCGTGTCGATGCCGTCGAGCCCGGGGAGCGCGCGCTCCATGAGAATGAGATCCGGTTGGAGCTGCTGGGCCGCCACGACCGCCTCCCGCCCGTCCCGGGCCAGTCCCAGCACGCGGTGGCCCAGGCGCTCGAGCTGCTCCTTCAGGCGGGCCGCGACGAAGTCCTTGGGCTCGACGACGAGTATCCTGAGCGGCTCCGTGTGTCGGTGGTCGGACGC
>Ga0137403_10001517_pt1 | contig 29087 bp, 32 predicted proteins | sample CZOMad2_1_16fung_FD_122057 | JGI IMG/M metagenome (GOLD analysis project Ga0137403, IMG submission 122057) | Vadose zone soil fungal communities from Angelo Coast Range Reserve, California, USA - CZOMad2_1_16fungal (Hybrid Assembly) | ecosystem: Environmental > Terrestrial > Soil > Vadose zone... | reverse complement strand
CCACGACTGTGGACGCCAGTTTGTCCAGTGCTTGGAGCAATATCTTATCCCTGACGACCGACGGGCTCTCATCGAACGCTTGCTGATGGAGCGGATTTCGTTGCGAGGCATTTGTCGCGTGATGGGTGTCGGGCTCAAATGGCTCTTGGGCTTTCTGGTTCAGTGTTTTGAGGCCTTGCCCGATCATCTGAACGTTCAGCCTATCACCTGTATCCAAGACGTGACGATACAACGCCTGGAGGTGGAAGCGGACGAAATGTCGAGCTTTGTGAAGAAAAAGGCGAACAAGCAGTGGATCTGGATCGCCATGGATGCGAAGACACGCCAAGTGATTGCCTTTCATATGGGAGATCGCAGCCGCAAGAGTGCCAAGCGACTGTGGGCACAGATTCCTCTGGACTATCGTCAGCACGCCACGTTTTACACGGATCAGTATGTGGTGTACGCAGGCGTGATTCCTGCAGCGCAGCACTGAGCGATTCACAAGTTGGCCCGTAAAATCAATCACATCGAGCGTTTCAATAACACCTTGCGACAGCGCGTTTCCCGTCTGGTGCGCGAGACGTTGTCATTCTCGAAGAAGCTCGCCAATCATGTCGGTGCCATCAAATATTTCATTTGCCACTATAACCTCATCCAAGCGGCAGCATAGAGTGAGCATTACATGGAGTGCACTACCTTCGGGCGAGCCCTCTAACAGGAGATCCACAACTCTGAAACACCTTCCCCAATCTTTATTGACAAGGAGTAAGACGCTGGTATATAGGATGTCTTATGTTCCATTTTGTAGGCAGCCCCTTAGATCGAGAAGGAGGGCATGCCGATGAAGCGAGCGGGGACCTTACCATCATCAGAATTTCCAGTCATGTTTTATGGCCTCGAACCCCGTTCTACTCCCTCGAAGGGGAGGGGCCTCTCTCTTCCACATCACCCTGAGCCTTGATGAACTGTAGAGCTGTGCAAAGGAGATAATGTATGTGGCTGGAGGAAATGACCTGGCTATGGTTGCCTATAGTCAGTGGGATCGGTATCTGGATGGTATGGAGTACGCTCGCTTTGAAAACAGAAGTGCGCGCACTGCATCAACGATTGGAACGAATGGAGGCTGGAGCGACCGCACGCGGCAGCGAAGAAAAGGCCGCCTAAAGCAGGTCAGGCGGCTAGCGGCACAGAGCGAGGGGTCGACCTTGGTGACCCGATGTTGCTCCACTCCAATAGCGCCTTTCAATGCCCTTAGACTGCGCTCTCTTCCCTGGCACGAAAGGAGTATTGTATGGCTGCACGTGACAGACCTCGACGGCCGGAGAGGTCACTGCCGAGCTCTGACCTTCCCCCCGCTCGCATGCGGGAAACCACCGTACCGATGACCCCCACGGCACCGACGCCTCCTCAAAGACGCCGAGTTGGTCCTCGCCACATGGTTCCACCAGTGCCAGAGGGACCCGATGTCCCGGATACCACCCCTTCACCGCCTGCGACCATTGCATCGGCAGCACAGCGGGAAACCCGTAGGGCTGCGGCGGCCAGAGCGTCTGATCAAGACGTAGTGTTGGTGCGGAATGTGGCATTGAGTTCAGCGGCTGACAACAACTCGGCATCCAGCACCGGTGAGCCAAGCGCGGCCATGAATGGCAACGTCGTGTTCTATACGGGTAACTGGTACGCAGCCCTCTCGAGTGATGGCGGCCAGACCTTTCAGTACGTTGACCCCTTTACAGCCTTTCCAGATCCTCCTAATATGGGCTTCTGTTGCGATCAGGTGGTGCAATATATTCCCCACATTGATACGTTTGTGTGGTTATTGCAGTATACCGAAAACCAGGCGAATGAGAATATCCAACGCCTCGCATTTGCCACCACTGACGACGTGGTCAGAGGGCGCTGGCGCACGTTCGATATTACACCGCAAAGCCTCGGCCTGCCCAATATCATGCTCGATTTTCCGGATCTGGCCGTGGGAGAGCAGTATCTCTATGTCACCACCAATGGATTTCGCCAAGATGGTATGTGGGACAGCAGTATTCTTCTCCGGATTGCCATCGAGAGCATCAACCGAGGCAGTATCAACGCTCAACAGACCAAGTCTGCCGAGAACTTTAGCTTTCGCGTGGCCCAGAACGCTGGAACGCGCGTGTTTTGGGCTTCACATACTAACACGAGCAGCCTTCGACTGTTCGCTTGGGATGAAGGTGCTCCCCAGCCGACCTTTAGAGACGTGCAAGTCGCCAGGTGGTCGGCTGCGCAGCCCGAATCGATGACCCCCGATGGATTTAATTGGTTGAACCGCTCCGATCCTCGCCTCCTGGGCGCGACCACAGTCACGCGGGAAGACGGAAGCCCTGAGCTGTGGTTTTCCTGGAATACGGCGAGTGGCGGGAGTAACCGCCGACCTAACCCCTACGTCCAAATCGCGCGCATCAGTGCTGATGATTTTACGGTACGCGAGAACATCAATCTTTGGGACGCCAATTTTGCTATTGCCTACGCGGCTCTGACCAGTAATGCCGGTGGAGACGTCGGCGTCTCGTATGCATTTGGAGGGGGGAGAACATTCCCTGCTCATGCCGTTGGCATCTTGACGGATCCTACCATGCATGTGAATACGATTGAAGGTGCCCATGGTCCTGCAGAGCAAAGATGGGGTGATTATTTTACCATCCGTCGCCATTATCCAACCATGAAGTTGTTCGTCGCTACAGGTTACACGCTTCAAAGTGGGACTGGAAGGATGGCAGGGAGTCCACGGTTTGTACTATTTGGTCGGGCCCGGGATGCAGGAAACATCGTGACGCCAACGCTTGAGAACGTGGCCGTAAGGGTCGCAGAACTTGAGGATCGGGTGGCCGCGCTTGAGGCTGATAGACCACCGAGAGCATAAAAATCTGAGGGCTACGTGGCCCGAACATCTCGTATGGTTGAAAAATAGCGCTGCGTCACGCTGCGTCGCGATAATAGTAGCTCAGCAGCCCACCGAGACGATCTCGACGAACGACCGCACCGCTTTGGCGGCTTTGCTCTGGTTCTGGAGCAATACGTTGATTGCTGAGGCCTTGGTGATTCCGCTCGGCGTGATAATGCATCAGATACTGCTGGATGACATGGAACAGCGATCGCTCGCTTAGCATGGCCATCTGATCCAAGGCTTCCTCCTTGATCGAGCGCACAAACCGTTCACAGTGGGCATTCAGATTCGGGCTCCGCGGCGGCAAGACGACGGGCTCCACGCCGCTCTCCTTCAGCAGCCCATCGAACGCCCGCGTGAATTTGGTGTCTCTGTCGTGGAGCAGATAGCGCTTGTCCACGAGGAACCCGTCAAAGGGATCCGTGAGCTGTCGAGCGCATGGTTGCATAAAGGCGACGGTGGGATGCGGCGTGATGCCTGCAATATGGATGCGCCGTGTCGCCAGCTCCATCAGGTCGTGTACCTGCCGGCTGCGGATAAACGCAATGGACCTGTCCAGAGCCGCCTGAGTCGCGTGAACCAGCCGGTTATAGGCGCTCACATTGGGATTCCAGAGCCTCGAGAAGCCTTCTGCGTCCGCCTGCGGACACACCTTGGCCTCCTCCTGATGATCGGTCAACCCAGCCGCCATCGCCGGTGTCTGGGACCGCCACTGCTTGGCCGAGCCGCTGCCGTTGGTCGGTTCGGGGTGGGACAATGGCAGCCGTAAGCTGATATGCGGCAATCGAAAATTATAGTATACCTGGTACAAGGCCAACTGCTGACGCAAGCCGTCTTCGCCCTTGCATAGCGTGGGGACACGCCTGCCGACGGCGGCGACATGCTGCCGAATCGACAGGTTCACGCGCTCGACGAACGCCGTGTTGATCTGGCAGCCGTGCACGGTGAGCACCTCCTGGACCGCCTCAAGCGTGCCGAACACCACGCGGTGGTACACCCGCACGAGGCGACGGCGCTGCGTCGTCTTGATCACCTGCGCATAGCGCAGCTGGGGCAGGGGCATCCAGCGCGACTTCGGGGCGGGGCCTTTCGCCTGGCGGCGTGGCCATGGCACCCAGTGCCCAAAGTGTGTCAGCAATGCCGTCATATACTCCTTGAAGCCGTCCGTCTGAAACAGTGGCGCGCAGTCCGGGGCGAACACTTGGGCCACCTGATGGACGACGCGTTGGGCCATGGCCAGCGTGCGCTCACCGACGTCGAGGGTGAGCAGCAGTTTGCTCTCGGGGTCTAATGCCACCCACACCCAGTGCGGTGAGCGGGACAGGTGCTCGAGGGCTTCGGCTTCGCTGCACTCACGGTTCTTGACGGCACTGAGCACGGCATACAGCTCATCCAGTTGCACCTGCGTAAGGTGCAGGTCGTGCAGGAAAGCGCGCGAAAACGCCCGCAGCTGCTCCGCGGCCTCGACCAGCCATTGCGGCACCGTGTTTGGGTCGACTTCGAACACCCGCGCCGTACCTCGGATGCCCAAGCCCTCGGCCAGGCAGCCGATCACGTGCATGATGAGGTCCACCGACACGCGCTTGCCATGAAAGATGGTGCCATGGGTTTCGAGAAAGTAGCCCTCACAGCGGCTGCAATACAGCTGTCGCCAGGGGCCACCGCTTGGATGACCGTTAGAACAGATATTGCCCAAGCCAAGCCAGCCGCCATAGGGACAGTCGGGATCGGGACAGAAATGGTGCGAGGTGTCGACCTGACGGCGGCGGCCACGTGTCGAGACCATGCGCGGCGGCGAAGCCGAGGGCGTGTATGGGTGAGGCTCGACGGCCTGTTCACAGGCGTCGCAATGGGGCTTGCACGTGAGACCCGCAAAGGGTTTGGGCTCTTTGCAGCGCTTACGCGGTGGCGCGACGGGCGGGCGTGGTTTCTGCCCCGGCACAGGTCGAGCGCTTGGCCACAGAACATGCAGCATGAGGAATAGCCATAACAGTCCCAACAGTCCCAGCTCGTAGGAAACATGGTGGCATACCATGGAATTGCCCCCTCACAGAGACAGTGAAAGGGGGTATTCTACCGTATTTTCGGGCGACTGGAATTACCCGCAGGCTGGAGGTACACGACCCGCCTGGGGGGTGAGGTGTCATATGAAATCAGCTCCCAGCGTTCGCCATAGCGTCGATGCCCTATTGTCCGCGCAGATGCTGGTAGAGATCATCCTCCAGCTTCCTGTGGGGTTGATCTGTGCCGATCTCGAGGGCACGATCCTGTTCATGAATGTTACCGCGAAGGAATTACTCCAGTCCATCTGGCTAGCAGGAGAGCATGAGGACCATGAGAAAAAGCCGCTACTCCTTGAATTGCCCTTTGAAATTAGAGAGGGAATCAGGTATTTCACTGGCCTCCTGACCCAAGAGGACAATACATACTCCAAACCATTTCCCAGACTCTATTTCCAGATTCAGGGCTGTTACGAGCTTGAGTTTCTCATCTGCTGTCCCTTCGAGGAGTTGAACGGCGAAACCCGGAAGGAAGCCCGCATCATTATCCTCTTGAAAAGTGCCAAGTCGCTGCTGCAGACGCAAGTTGTCGCCAAACGATTCTCTCTCACCAACAGGGAGAAAGAAGTTCTGCATCTTCTGCTCAAAGGGAAGATTCGTAAAGAAATTGCCGCGGAGATGAACCTCAGTGAAGAAACTGTGCGGAGCTATTTCCGAACCCTCTATGAGAAGCTCGGCGTGACGAACCGAGTGGAAGCGGCAACACTCGCCTTACGGATGGAACTCCTCGAGAATCTTAAGTCCGTCCTGCAGATCCAGGGATAGACCGAAGCAGGGATATGTGTGGACACCCATGTTCCTGGCGGACGGCGGCGCGCCGCTTCCTGGGGTAAGTTCGGGAGAGAGTATTGTCTAAGTGGTAGTGCTACACAGGTAATGCTGCTGCTGTGGCCCTCGTGAGATTGTCGTAACAAATGCAAGAGGGTGTTTCAGAGTTGTTGATCCTTTATCAGATGGGTTGTCCAAACTCATAGCGATTGATGAAGAGGCCGATCACCAGATCGTGCATGGTCGTCGTTTTGGAAAAGCAAATAGTACGACGCACGAGACGCTTGATCCGGGTCCGCAGATTGATGTGTTTACTCTCAATTTTCTGCGTATACTCCTTGCCAACGTGATGCTGCCCTGGATCGATATGCCGCTCGTAGGCACCCCAGCCATCCGTGTAAAACCGCCTGATACCAAACGGCCCTAACAGCGCTTTCAACTGAAGGAAGACTGCATCCTTCCGCTGCCCAAAGACGTACGCTAACACGGTGCCACTGGCGTGATCGATGGCATGCCACAGCCACCGCGGGTTTGCCTTCTTACCCACATAACTCCACATCTCATCGAGTTCCGACGTCAGCCCACGGCGCTGGGCCAACTCCTCGGCGCGACAGATCTCTACCTCGACCTGCTCGGGGGACAGATGCTGCAACACGTTCTGATTCACTTGGTGGATGTCAGATTCCCTTTTTTTAGTTCTTTAATGACTGTAGTCGGGCTGACGTGCAACACCCGCGCCGTATCGCGAACGCCACTGGCATTCATGGCCATCTCGATTATCTGTTGCTTCACATGCTGGGATTGACCTTGGTAAGCGTATTCCAGGAGAAACGTACGACCATGCTCCGGGCACTTACGGCACCGATAGCGTTGTTTGCCTTCAGGTGTCGTGCCATGGCGGACGATATCGGTCCCTTGGCAGTACGGGCAGTGCAGCACTTGTGTAATCATTATGGCTCACCATTACACGGGTGGTTCTGTTCCGCTCAGACGCCCATACAGGATAGCAGATCAACAGCTCTGAAACACCTTCCCAGGGGTGTCCATATCTGCCCATGCCTGCATGCAGCGCAGCCGTCAGTGGGGGCGGCACTCGACCGAGACGATGCCGGGCCGCGAGCCCGCTCCGGCGGATGGCAGGCCCGCTATCGGGAGGTGTGCACTCCGGGTAGGATGCGCTGGCATGAATGTTGCTGTAGTACTGGGTATCGTGCAGCACCACCACGGTGGACCCTTTTGCACAGGAGACCGTTCCGATGGTCAGCTCTGATGCCTTGACATTCCTTGATGTGATGCAGGCGGTGCGTGAAGAGGCGGCGAACGAGCAGGAGACCCTGGCCACGGTGGTCCATCTCATCAGCAGTGGTCAGGTGCGGCTCTCTGACGACGCCATGAAGGCGATACAAGAGCTGTCGGCCATAACAGACGTGGCAGCGTAAGGCCGTGGAGGGAAGCGCATCATGCCGCAGACATCGGGAGCAATGACCTGGGGGGAGGGCGTGGCGGCCCTGCTCACCTTCGGTATTCTGATATTTCTCTGGCTCATGTGAGCAGGCCTGCCAGGAGCGATTCATCCAAGTTATGACATACCAGGGCCCTCGCAGCTCGATTAAGTACATCGACTACATCGAAGATCCAAGGTTTGAATTCCATCTTAAAATCCTCAACGATGGAGTGATTCAGCCAGTGTACTTCATGGCAGTCCTCAACTACGGTTCGATTCACGGGATGGGTGCAGAACGGAGCCAGGACTGGGGACGCTACGAGGTCGTTCGACTCATCTGGAATCGGAAGAAAATTGACCTGAGTGAGTTCCAGCCGATAGGCCCTGATGACTCCGAGTTTGATGATGAGGAATGGGAGACCGAGAAGTAACGATTATCTCCTGACTCCAGCTAGGAGGATAATCTGGGCGCTGGTGATGAGATGTGTAATGATGTGAGTTGGGCTGCTTTGAATTCGAGAAATGACATGAGTCGGTGTGAACTGGGGTGATGCCGAGAGGTGAGCTGGTCTGGCTTGGGCTGCTTTGTGTTGATTCCGAGAGGTCGAGTGAAGCGAGCTGAATCGTAGTCGAGAAATGAGCTGGGCTGAGGTGCCGAGAGGTGAGCTGAGCTGGAGCCGATAAGTGGGTTGAGGTGAGTTGCGTTGACTCCGAGATGCGCGGTGAAATGGACTGCGTTGGATTCAAGGCGTGACATCTGATGATCTGTCCTGATGTCGAGGAGTGATGTGGTATGTTATGAAGTGGCGTGACGCCGAGATATGGCACGAGATGAAGTGGCTTGATGCCGAGAGGTGAGCTTATATGAAATGAGGTGATGTCTAGAGGTGAGCTGAGATGAGCTGCATTGAATCCATGAGTTGATTACGGGTGAGGTGGTTGACTCTCACAGGTCGATCACCTCGCCCGAAGCAGGCGACTCTCCCACTCGGGAAATGTCCCACGTAAATCCGCGTCGTTTCAGGCGTCTGGGGTGTGGGCACGGCGCGGGTGTGCGCTGTCGCCTGAAACGATATTTTGAGTAACGTCCTGAGTAAAGGAGAGTCACAGTGAGTCAGCGTGAATTGTCTGGTGAGGTTGATGTGATTGATGCCGAGTACGAGGAAGCACGGATCGATTCGGTCCAGATCTCTCGAGGTCGGCGAATTTTCAATGGAGTGCTCCGTTGGATGATCGTCTATCCAATATTTCTCGGTGCTGGACTTTTTTCAGTCATGTCACTCGTCCACGGTCATCTTTCTTCGATGATCGTCCTCCTCGTGGTGATGCTGCTCTGTATGGTCTCGTTCGTTCGATTGACGACTCCCGAGAATCGGAGTGCAGGGTTGATACGAGGATGTTGCCTCATCATGATGTTTGGTGCATTAGGAGTGGGTATTCGAATCCCCAGTTTTGGCACAGCCATTCTGAGCACAGTCGTGATAATCGCTAGCTTGATCCTCTTCATGTCCACTCTCAGTGATCAAGAGTCAACTCAGTCTCCTCCACAGTCATCACCGACTGTCATTTCGCCGACGAAAAAGCCTCGGATGCACTGGGGCGAACTCAACGAAGTACGAGCTGCGCTGGGACTGAAAACCGAGGACATCGCGCAGATCGAACGGAATGTGGAAGCGCTCAGCGCCACGGACTTTGCTGCTCTCCGACAGCGGATGGTTCAGTGGAGAGCTGAGAGATCCACCTCCTCAGGTTCGTCTAATTCAATTTTCGTCGAGAATATGCCTCCAAAATCGACGCCTGCCAACTCAGTACATGTCAGCTCTGGATGGCGAGAAGGTGCATCGGCACAGCCTCGCAAGAAATCATTCTGGTCACATTTCTGGGACGGCCTGACCGAGCCATCGTCCAGTTATGCGGCAACGGCCACCGCAGCCACGCCACGATATCAGGAGCCTCCACGGGCGCAGCCGGTGCAGTCAACTCCAACTCCGAAAAGTTCCTCCAACTCTTACGATCCCTACTACATCGCCCCAGAACATCTGCAGGCGCTCATGGCCACTCCAGATCCTACGAGTGGACATACAGTGAACGTCCGGGATCGAGTGGGTCATGTGATTGGATTCGTATCACGCAGCGACAAGTATATCTTTTACAAGAATGACAGTGGGAACACAGTAGCTCAGAAACATCTAATCAGCGATGGTCACTATGATATTCAGGACCGATACGGTCATACTACCTTCCGAAAGTAGTCTAGAATCGAGGTAAATCCGCGTCGTTTCAGGCGTCTTCGGAGGGCGGGTGTGGCGCGTGCCCCCTTGGGTCATAAAAATAGGTTTAACGTGAGTAGGAGATGTTCAATGTTTCGGATCATCAAAGTCACCGCACTCGTCGCAGCACTCAGCATCGGTAATGCGATCCCAGCAATCGCTGGCGGATTTCGAGGATATGGTAGGCATGGGTATGGACATTACGGTCAAGGTGGATTTTCCATATCGATCACCCCTCAGTTAGTGTTCCCGCTCACCGTACCTTATTATCCTCCACCGATCATCATCGCTCCGCCAGTGTATCCCCCTCCCGGGTACGGTTACTACGCACCTGGATATTACCTGTATCCTCAGCAGGCACCGTATGAGTCACAGCGGTACGCGCCTCTGTATTCACCGTATCGATGACGAGAGAAAATAATAGAGTTCATCTCGATTTATGATATCCTGGACCTCCAACGAAAGGAGGCCACCGCTATGGGAGCTTTACAGTTCGCCGATCTCCAGGCCCGCCCGACAGAGGTGCTCGATTTGACCAGTCTCACGGTGGAGGAGTTTCGGCAGTTGGTGCCACCCTTTGAGACCGCATTCCAAGCCCATATGACCGCATGGCGTTTCGATGGACAACCGTGCACCGCCCGGCGGTACACGACCGATAAGACCTGTCCATGGCCAACGCCTGAGGATCGGCTGCTGTGTATCCTGGTCTCCCTGAAGACCTATGCTCTCCAAGTGGTGCAGGGGCGGCTGTTCGGTATGGGCCAGAGCAAGGCTCATCAGTGGATTCATGTCCTGTGAGGCGTCCTGCAGGCGACGCTGCGCGGGCTGGGGGATGCGCCCACCCGGTCCGTGATTGAGCTGGCGAAGCGCCTCGGGGTGACTGAGGCGGAGGCGAGCGCGCTGGTCGTGTCGGGGCGGGTGCCCCGCCGAGCGCGTCCGATCCGCTCGCCGGGGCACCCGCCCAGGCCCCCGCTTCCCCCCTTTTGGGCATGACGGCACCGAACGGCGCATCGGGCGTCCCCAGGATCCGACTGAGCAGACGCACTGTTATAGCGGCAAGAAAAAGTGCCACACGGTAAAAAATGTGCTCCTGATCAACGCCGTGCTCACGATTCTCTTCCTAAGTGACACCTACGCGGGTAGTAACCACGACAAGCGGATTGCTGATGCCACCCCCTATCCTTTACCGGCCGGGAGTCGGCTGCTCCAAGATCTGGGCTTCCTGGCGTTCACGCTCGACCAGGTCGAAATCATCATGCCGACTCGCAAGCCACGAGGCCGAGCCCTCACGCGCAGCCAGAAATCCGCCAATCGACGCATTGCCCGTCGCCGCGTGCGCATCGAACACGTCAACAGCTGCGTCAAGCGCTGCCGCATTGTCCACGACACCTGCCGCCTCCGGAAGGCGGGCGTCCGCGACCTGATCATGGAAGTCTGCAGTGCGCTGCATAACTTTCGAGTACGCTTGACGCCTTGGCAACCAATTGTTTAATCGGAATGAACCTTAAAGTCTCACACGTCTGCGTCGGAGCATATGTCGGCCTCGAAGAAATCGATGATGGCGTCTGGAATGTCTACTTCGGCCCGCTCAAACTCGGTCGGCTGCTCGAACGCCATATGCGCATCGCAGATGCCTCTGGTCAACTCACGGGACACCGGTGACTGTTACCCATGTCTCCGGACAATTTTGTGACCTATCTCCCCGGCCGGTCAGCCTTCAATCCTAAGAAACCGCAAGATCTTTACGCGCCCCTGGTTTGACGTACCAAGCCAGCCATCGCCGTGGCAGACTGACGGCCCTCGTGCAACAGGCCCTCGACGACCCCGTCCTGGTCACGAGCTGGACGATTTTGACTCGCTTTCCATTTTCCGATGAGCCGGGCGATGGGCATTTCAAGTCCAACGATCGCGCCCAGTTGCTTGTCGATGTAATCAGCCGGTGCGTCCGTCACCTTCCAGGGATCGCTACGGCAGGCCTCGTGTCGGTTCGTGAGCCTTTCGACAAACTTCCGCAGCCAACTCCGGTCTTCGATCACTCGCAAAGGGCCGTGCGCATGTACGACCGCATAGTTCCACGTCGGCACGACCCTCCCGGTCTCTTGCTTGGTTGGATACCAGGACGGAGAGATATAGGTATCGGGGCCTTGGAATATCGCGAGTGCCTGGACCTCGCGCGAGAAGTCGCGCCAGAGGGAGTTCGCGCGCGCAATGTGGCCGCGCAGGGTTCCGAAGGGGGCCGGCCCAGGATTGATCTCGAATGGGATGTGATTCGCGTCAAGTCCGTCTGGCGTGAGCGTCACCAACGCCGCCATGGGATGAGCACGTATCAGCTCATGCAGGATTTCAACCCGTGTTTCCTCAAAATGCTTGGGGACGTACATTCGCGTACCTCACTGAGAAATGCGTAACCAGCTAGCCATGTTCACGGCAGCTAACGAACCAATTTCACCGGCGCGAGCGCTAGCGAGCGTCCGCTGCAACGGGTGTTAGGCGCGATTACATACCGCGCTTTGCTTATCCTTCAGGCCCGCTGTGGAGCACTTCAACTACGGCATCGATGATTTGCCGCAGTGCCTCTGCTGTCAACACGCCAACTTCTGCCACCATGAGCTCATGGTTTGCGGTGAATAACTTGGTTGGTCGTGCATAGCTTGTCCGCTGCAATCCGCCCTGATGAAAACTCTTGTCAGACAGCATGAGCGCCCGTGAATCGGCGTATGGGTTACTGGTAACTTGGCACAAAATCCAGTCGCCTCGTCCAGCATCTGCAAGTACCACCGCCGGCCGCAGCTTCGACTGCGATAAGTTGCTGAATGGAAATCGCACCAACACTACGGCTCCGGCTGCAGATGGGACCACGCCTCGTCCTCCTCTGGCCGCTCCCAATCTTGCGCCAATGCTGGCTCACTCAGCAATGCCGTTTCGCTGATACCCGTTCTCGGTGCTTCATCCAAGATGGTCACAAGCGCCCGCCGGAGCTCTGGAAGTCTAATCTCCTCCAGCAGTCGGACATGCCCATGCTCGTCAACGATGGCTTCTATGGTCCTGATCATTTTAAGTTTCCTTCGCAATGGATCTACTGATGACGGCCTAACGGGGAGCGGTTGAGCAGCGGGAGCAGGCGAGCCGTAGCGCCGGCAGGCATTCAACGGCGACAACCAGCGGCCGCATTCGCGTCCGGTGCAGCACCAGACTGTGTGAAAACCCCGAAATCTGGCATTTTTGGCGGCGTAAGCCATTGGTTTTATTGAGGCACATTGCTGAAAAATCGAGTTTTCACACAATCTGGCACATCGTTAGGCTCCTGTCGGAGGTGGCTTCGTTTTGTTCTCCAATTCTTCGCCTAAAGCCTCGTTCCAGGCCGTGGCTGCCTCTCTAGTGAAACCTAGTCGAGCCGCCGCAGTTTCTCTTACAGCTTCACCAAATGGGGTTAGTTCATAGGCAAAGAACTGCTCCATCGGCTGATCTTGTGCAATTTGACTAAATGTTTCCGGCGCAAATTGGGGCAGTTTTGTGGAGATCATTCCGGCGTCCAATAAACGCGATATGGTAATGCGCTTATTCGCAAAGCCAAGAACTTCTCCCATGGTTCGAACGGCAGGATGGCTAAGCCCTGGCGATACTTCCATGAGAAGCATAAATCCGTCATACCCGAGAGACTCGACAGCTCTTTGCACCACTAAACTTTTCTTGAGGTCAATCTCTCTCAAAGCGTCGTAGACGGTATGACTAATCAACCTTGTCGAGGCTTCAGTGTCTCCATCAGGATCGTATGAGTTAACACGAATGCTTGCTACGTCAAACAGCAGTGGCTCGTTGTCTGACCGGAAAAGTAGAACTTCCTCTGGCTGACGTGCTGCATGGGTAAGTCCAACCTCGTACATAACATTGCCGTTCCGAATCGTATAGTTATCGCGCTTGCCTAACATTGTAATGTCTGCAAGGATAAGACGGCAACGGCTGATTCCCTGAAGGATGTCTGTCATTATTGAGTCGCTGACTGGGCGGACATCCACACGGTAAGCCTCAAGTGGTTCATCGTTGATCGAAATGGCTGTAATCCCAGGCTCGATCACGTTGTTCCATCGGGCGTCGAACCTGGGGTCGAAGCTCATCGCCACGAATACTTTGTTCTCTCTGGGAAAAGGCGGAAACAGGGCGAGGACTTGAACAGGGTACATAATTCAGTTCTCCGACGAGTACCAGGAGCCCGTGAGGATAGGTAGGGCCTCTAGGCCTTTCCCCCCTCCCAAACTCGGCGGGCGCTTTTCAGCGCACCGGGCTTTCCAGTGTGATGGTTTGAGACCGCTCATCTTCGCAGGGACCCTGCCGAGGCCATGGGATCGCTTGTAGCTTCCGCTACCCCTTGTAAACATATCCCATGTTTGGGTTTGCCAAGCTGTTTCGGTACACCACACCTGGCGGACCTTCGCCCTGTCCCCAGCATTACCACGGGGCATTTGGCTACTACGCCGCCTCCGTCCTCCCGTCCGCACACTGGCATTTTCATGTCCTACCGCCGTAGGTGACGCGGCATGGGAGTTCCCCAGTTCCAACGCAAGAGCTGAAAGCGACCCGTAACGACCTCCTCTACGCCGGGCGGATCGGGGACAACGCCTATCAACGTGAGGACTTGATAGGCCCTCCGCCATCCCATGTTGGGTCTGGAGTGTCTCAGCCACCTTTCACTGCGCGCTTATCACGACGCTTCAAACAGAGGTTTCTCGCGTTCGCATAGGTCGCAGGACTCGTTCGGTCGGCAGCCCGTGGCTGGGCCACCCCCGCCCTTTTCTTAGCAGGCTTCAGACCCCGATGGTTGCCAACCACCGACGCCCGCTGCATAGTCCTCATACCGTTGTCCATGTAAGGTTCTCTGAAAGAACAATCTCTTGCGCCGTTAAAGGGCGCACCCTAGACATACTGACTTCCGGGGGGGTAGGCTGACCCCCGGTGCAAACGCGGGTTAGCCTGTTCAGACCAGAGCCGCATAATGACTGTGCTACTGTCATTAACCTTCACCGGGAGGTCAGCCATGCATCACTCTAGCACACTCTTCGTCGGTTTGGATGTCCACAAAGACTCCATCGCAGTCGCCTATGCCAGTGAGGCGAAGGACAAGAGGTCGTCTTCTTGGGGCGGATTGGGACGCGCCAGTGTGACATTGACATGCTTCTCCGCAAACTCATCTCGAAAGCCAAACAGCTTGTCTTTGTCCACGAAGCAGGTCCCTGTGGGTACTGGCTCTACCGCTATCTCACCAAGAAGAAGCTTCTCTGCTGGGTCGTGGCACCTTCACTCGTCCCGAAAAAAGCCGGGGACCGGGTCAAAACCGATCGACGCGACGCTATCCAGCTTGCCCGGCTCATGCGGTCTGGCGATCTGACGCCCGTCTATGTCCAGCAGGTTGAGGACGAGGCTATCCGTGACCTCACCCGCGCTCGGGAGGATGCTGTCCGCGACCTCAAGGCCGCCAAGTCCCGTTTGAAGGCCTTTCTACTGCGCCAGGATATCCAGTATGAGGGCCGTGCAAACTGGGGGCCAGCTCATCTGCGCTGGCTAGCTGAGGTCGTCTGTCCCATACCTGCCCAACAAATCGTCTTCCAGGAGTATGTACGGGCTGTTTCTGAACACGAGGAACGGCTCCAGCGCCTCAAGACCGAACTTCATGAACAGGCCCCAGCCTGGCGCCTATACCCAGTCGTCCAGGCTCTCCAGGCGATGCGCGACGTCCAATTCACCGTGGCTGTCACGCTCATCGCCGAACTCGGCGACCTGACCCGTTTTGATAACCTGCGACAGCTCATGAGCTCTCTGGGGCTCACTCCCAGTGAGTACTCCAGTGGCGAACGGCGCCGCCAGGGCACCATCACCAAAGCCGGCAACAGGTTCGCCCGTCGGGCGCTCATCGAGGGGGCTTGGTCCTACCGGTATCCGGCCAAGGTCAGCCGTCATCTCCAAGTGCGCTTGGAGATGTTCCCGAAGGCCATCCAGAACATTGGTTGGAACGCCCAGGCACGCTTGTGCAAGCGTTTTCGACACCTCACGGCACGTGGAAAGAATCCGAACCAGGTGGTTGTGGCCATCGCGCGAGAAATGGCCGCTTTCATCTGGGCCATCACCCACAAGGTGCACATTACGCGTTAACGTGGGGGCGCGCTGTTAACCCCTATCCTTCAGGAGGCACGCTCAGACCATTTGGAGGAGAAGCAGCCTCGGTTTGGTGCAACCCTCGCTGGTGTTAGGCGGCTGCAAGAAACCCGCGTGCCTAGATCGAGGCAGGCACCCGACGGATACAAGTGAGGTGGTACCCAACCCACGGATATCAGCGTGATCAACCGTCGGATCTTCCTGGCTCCGCCTCTTCCGATGCACCGAGGATAAAAGCATCATGATGACCTGAAAAAGTTGCGACCAACTCTTGACATGGGAAGTCATAGCAACGCTGGGCGCCAGCTGCTGCCGAAGGCGGGAGCGCAGCGAACGCTGGAGGCAGTCAGCTGCACGCCTTGGTTCGGCGCGGCTTCGGTATAGGGTACCACTTCTGCACGAAGACTCCTCCTGCAGGCTGTGCCTGCAGCGCACGGAAGCGGATGGGCACGATGGCCCATGCTGCGTCGGCTCCTCCCTCCTCACGGCTGCGCCAGGAAGTGCAGGAGCGCCTCGTTGAAGGCCACCGGATTCTGGTGGCTCATGAGGTGCGTGGCCTTGGAAATGACCACCAAGCGACTGCCGGGAATGCACTGCACGACCACCTCATTGATCAGCGCAAGGGATCGCGGCGTCTGTTCCCCGCCCACGACGAGGGTAGGGGCCTTCACACCACGCAGCATAGCGCAGGAGATCGCGAGCGGCCGAGGCGCAGACAGCTGGAGCGGGACCGTCCGCGCGTTGTCCAGGATCATCTGGCGGAACGCCTCCGGTTGCATGTCGAAGGCCCCAGCGCCTTGGTTGTTCGCCAATTCAAAGAACAGCTTGGCGGCCTGTATCGCCTCCCCGGCTTGTGCCGCCGTGCGAATCGGCTCGAACGCTTTCCTCCACTCGTCGCGTACGGGCTGGACCTCTGGGAGGTCTCCCAGCACCTCGTCAATGGGGGGTTCAAGCACCGTCAGGCTGCGTACGAGGTCGGGATATTGCAGTGCCACCAGGGTGACGAGGCGACCACCAGAGGAGAGCCCCACGAGATGCACCGGTCCTGCATCCAGCTAGCGCATGAAGGCCATCAGATCGGAGACATGGGTGGCGACCGAGTAGTGCTGCCCCGCGTCTGACCAGGGGGCCGTGCCGTGGTAGCGCAGGCTGTAGGCCATGAAGCGGTACTGCGTGGCGATGGCCTGTCGTTGCAGCTCCCAGTAGCGGAGGTCCATCCACGCTCCGTGCACAAAGACCACTGGCGAACCTGCGCCCTGTTCGATGTAGGACAGATCGACGCCGTTCACCCGTAGTTGAGGCATCATCGTCTCCTTTCGTTGGTATCAGGCGGGAGCGCCGAACAAATTAGTGGATGGTTTCAGGATACCTCCACAACGGTAGTAGGTTCTCCGTGCCTCTATGGGACAACAGGCTCTCTGGTTTGTACGCGTTCGCTGGTGCTCGGAACCTCGTCCTACTTGAAGACGCTGGCACTAAACTCTGCAACCGCAGGGGATTTACTGGGACAGATGGCTGCGATTATTGCCGCTGCACCCGAAAGTAGCATCGCTAGGGATGTGCACCTGCTCTATCACGATCCATGAGGCAGCGTGCAGGGAAACGCCCCGCCACCAGAGCTGTCGTTTGCCGCGTTGAGCCCGCGGCTCAGTGGCACATCCGGATGGATAGAAACCGGCCGGTTCTTTGCGAGCTATGCCCATCAGAGCGATGGTGGCCTGGTAGTATTGGCCTTACCATCCGGGGTGACGAGGCAGACTGGTACTTTGGGCCGTTGGATTCTCTTTTTGGACACGCTTAACGACGTTGTCAGCGCTGCCATCATTGTCTTGCTGTCGATCCGTGTCCATGCTCGATCTCCGTGCTCCTCGGTCAGATGCAACGGGTTCAGGATGGCGATCTCTCAGGCCAGTGGAGTCCACGCACCACCGATGAGTTTCTCGACATCGGCAATGGCTTCAATCGTATGCTGGAAGGCCTACGCGAGCGGCAGGTGATCCGGCATACCTTTGGACGCTTCGTTTCACCACAGATCGCCGAGGTCGTGTTGAGCGGTCGCATGCCGCTGCTCGGTGAGCGCCGCGAGGTGACGATGCTCTTCCAGGACATCCGCGATTTCACCGGTATCAGTGAGAAGATGGCTCCGGAGGAACTGGTCGACATGCTCAATCAGGTTTTCACCGAAATCGTGGCGGCAGTGGAGGCCGAGGGGGGGTCGTAAAGCAATTTCTGGGGGACGGAGGGAAAGCGCTTTTTGGGGCGCCGCTGGCGCATGCCAACGACCCGGACCGAGCGGTGCGAGCCGCCCTGGCGATGGTCGCCAGACTGGAAGCACTCAACATCCGCCTCAATTCTCAGAACTTGCCAACGCTGCGCATCGGTGTGGGCATTCATATGGGGGAGGTCATAGCGGGGCAGATTGGTCCGGATACGCGAGTCGAATACGATGTGACCGGCGATGCTGTGAACGTCGCCAGCCGTCTTGAAGGCCTGACCAAAGCGATGCACACCACCATCCTCATCTCCGAGGCCACCGCAGCCCGGTTGGGCCCAGGGTTCACGCTCGGCTGTGCGGCGGAATTGCCGGTGCGGGGCAAGGAGAAGCCGATGAAGGTGGTGGAGGTGTTAGGCCAACAGGTGTCACGAGCACCGCTTGGGAACTGATGTCATGTCATGGGCATGAAGCGACATGGGCGTTGGTGATGGACGAGAGATCGCCGCGGGTTGCATCGCTATGCTAGACCTGTAATACTGATCAAACGTGCAGCGCCAAAGAACAGACCGCTTCAGGGAAGCGGTCTGTTCTTTGGCGCTCAGCGGAACTTCATCACATGGCGATCTTCCCCTTCCAGGGGTCTCACTAGGAGCCCTTCATGCTGACCGTCATCCTGCGCTTTATCTACCTGTTGTCGATCGCCCTCTGGATCGGAGGCATGGCCTTCTTCTCCTTCATGGCAGCGCCAAGCATTTTCAAGGTGTTGGCGCGTGAAGAGGCTGGCAAGGTGGTGGCCGACATTTTTCCGAAATATTACTGGCAGGGGATCATCTGCGGCGCCATTGCTCTGCTGACCTCGGTGGTGTTGGGGATGCGCGAGCGCTGGAATATGTTGCTCATCGTTCGCACCATCATAATCGGGGTGATGTTCATCGGTGTGCTCTATTCGGTCGCCATCCTCCAACCGAAGATTCAAACCGTCAAAGCCCAGATCACCTCGTTTGAAAGCCTGTCGCCGACGGATCCATTGCGCCTTGAGTTTGGCCGATTGCATGGCCGCTCCTTCAGTGTGAACGCGGCCGTGCTCCTGTTGGGTGTGGTCGTGGTCTTCATCACGGCTTTCACCATGAAGGTCTAAGCCGCTCTTTACATGGGCCGGTTGGCCTGCTAAGATCAGGCGTCTCAATCAATCTCTAGATGATTGTGCCAGCCTTTGCGACCTTGAAAGGAGAAGGCATGGGGGCGTCAGGCATCGAGAAAATCGGTGTGATTGGCATCGGCCTCATGGGGAGCGGCATCGCCCAGGTCTCCGCCGCCCATGGATTCGACACTGTGGTGACAGATACGTCGGATGAGCTAGTGAAGCGCGGTATGGCGCGCATCGAAGACAGCCTCTCCAAGCTCACTGCCTCCTACGAGCGATCCAAGGGGCAGCGCGGCATGGCCCCTGAGCAAAGAGACACCACCCTGGCCAAGCTGCGTGGCACTTCAAACCTACAAGACCTATTGGGTTGCGGCCTCATCATCGAGGCCGTCACGGAAAATTATGCCGTGAAGGCAGCTCTCTACGAACAACTGGTGCGTTTGGGCTATCGCCACCTGCTCGCCTCGAATACCTCATCGATCTCCATCACACATCTGGCCTCGAATTATTCCCAGCCCGAGAAATTCATGGGCATGCACTTCATGAATCCTGTGCCCATCCAGCCGGGGGTGGAGGTAATTCGTGGGCTGCTGACCTCCGATGACACCGCCCGCACCTGTACTGTCGTCGTCGAGGAGATCGGCAAGACCCCTATCCCCGCCGAGGATAAAGCCGGCTTCGGCATCAACCGCATGTTCGTCCCCTACCTCAACGAGGCAGTGAAGGTGATCGAGGAGGGCATCATGAGCGTAGAGGATGCCGATAAGACCACCCTCTGTCTCGGCCATAAGATGGGGCCGCTCACCACGCTCGATTATGTCGGCCTGGATACCGCCATGGCCGTTGCAGAGGTATTGGAAGCGGAATTGGGGGCAGCGTATAAGCCAGCGCCATTGCTCAAACGCCTCGTCCAGGCGGGGTGCTATGGCATGAAAAACGGCAAGGGCTTCTACCTTTATGAAGAGGGTAGGCCACCGGTGGTGAACCCCGCGGTGTCGCGCTATCGCATGAAATAACTGATTCCCTGTGGCGTGGCTGTCGTCAGGCGGCCTGCCTTAAAGGATGGCGATGATGGAAACCTATACCCGTCAGACATCACAAGCTGTAGCTGTACAAGATGATCCGGAAGCACGTGAACTGCTGCACCGTGCCTTCGACCGCACGTCGCGCTGGAGAGCCGATTTCGCCGGCTTCACGGCGATGCTCATGGTCAATGACAACGGTGTGGAGCATCGGGGCACGGTGCAGGTGACGATGCCACGATCTATCGACGTGACCATTGCCGAGCCCGATTTACAACAGTGGGCCCAACAGCAGCTGGCGATGATGGCCGGGCATCGAGGTTATCGTGCCTTCGACCAGGCGGATGGCAAGTATATGCTGACGCTTGGACCCGAAGAGGCACATCCACTCGGCCGCCTGGTGTATATTCATGGCGACGGCATGAACTCACGCTATCGCGTCAGGGATGAACGTATCTGCCAGATCCAGCGCTCCATGGAGCGCGTCAAGTTCACGATCAATATTGAAGATACCATGACGACGCGCGATGACAAAGTGCTGACGACGCGGTTCACGGTGTACTACTTTGCCCCGAGTACTGGGCAACTGACGCAGGTCGAGAGCTTCGCAGACGATTACTGCGAGGTGGGCGGGATCGTGCTGCCCAAGGCACGGCGCGTCACCTTTGCCGACAATGGCGAGGCCAGGGTGCGGGAAGTGATCTTGTCCGAGCATGTTGTGCACGCACCATAAGGCCAGTCCTGCCTGATTCGCCGTGCAGTGGGGTGCAGAGCGGGGAAACAGCGCGCATCGACAAGGGGGTGGGTATGGCAAACATCGGTTTCACCCGTGAGGACTTCGAGGTATTTGGGATCCCCACGTTTCCAGAACGCATGCAGGGCATCAAAGAGTACGTGCGGCCGAAGCTCATCGCCCTCGGGGAAAACCTGCAACCAGCCTTGAAGAAGCTTGCCAAGAACGATGTATTCCCACATGTGGCCATACATGCACGGCGGACTGTGAACCCACCCCCTGAGACCTGGGTCGCCTTCGGCCCCTCAGCACGAGGCTACAAAAAATATGGCTACTTCGGTTTGGTGGTGAGCCGCGGCGGGCTGCACACGCGCATCGTCGTCAAGGATGAAGCGCCGGACCGCCCCCAAATGGCTAAACTCCTCCTGGATCGGGCTAATGCACTGGCCAAAGTGTTTGATAAACGGACCGTCGCTCGCTACGACCGCTGGGATTATGCTGGCATCCCCGAGTTCACCAAACCGACAGCGGACTTCTGGCAGAAGGTGGCTGAGGCGCTGGCCAAGAAGACCGGCGGGTTGGACGTTGGGGTGGGATGGCCCGCGGCGCGAGCCGTCAAGCTCACCAACAAACAGGTGCTTGAGGCGTTCGCAACGCTGCTGCCGCTCTACGAGCTCACTCGGTCGTGAGGGGAGAGGCCGCGTGGAAGGATTATCCTGCATCGACGACGTTTCGCGTCGAGTATGGTGAGACCGACGCCCAGGGCCGGGTTTTCTATGCTAATTATCTGCTCTTTTTCGACCGCGGCCGGGTGGCATATTGGGTGCGAGCCGGCCTGTCGGAGGAGGAGATCCGACGCCTCGAGCATGAGACAGTGATCGCCGAGGTCCACTGTACCTACCATGCTCCGGCGAGCTTTTACGATGTGGTTTCCGTATACACGCGCATCGCCCGTATTGGCCGCTCCAGCCTACGCATGGAATTTGTCGTGATCAATGACTCGACCGATGTCCTCATGTCCGAGGGCTATGCGGCATTGGTAAACGTGGATCTGGGCGCCAACCGAGCGGTGCCCTTTGCGGATGAGCTCAAAGCCAAGATGCGTGCCCTCGAAGGGCGCTCTCTGGATGGATGAGCCGATGTCGAGGAAGTTGTGGTGAGGAGAAGAGATTATGGCCCAGGTCATGCCTAGTGTGTGTCCTTTAGATTGTCCCGATACGTGCAGTCTGGCGGTCACGGTCGAGAACCAGAAGATCGTTAAGGTTCGCGGCTCCTATGTGAATCCGCTGACGCGTGGGACCATCTGTGGCAAGGTCAGCCATTACCCAGAGTTTGTCCATGGGCCGGACCGTCTCCTCACCCCACTTAAGCGCGTTGGGCCCAAGGGTGACGGCAAATTCACTAGCATTTCCTGGGATGAGGCGCTGAACCTGATCTATGATCGTTTCACCGCCATTAGCCGGGAATTCGGGGCTGAGGCTCTTCTGCCGTTGAACTATGGTGGGCCTCATGGGCTGCTGGCGGCTGGATCAATGGATCTGCGCTTTTTCCACAAGCTGGGTGCTACACGCCTGTCCCGTCGTCCGTTGTGCGGCGGGGTCAAGGAACAGGCCTTTTTGGGCACCTACGGAGCCGTGCCGTTGATGCGCCCTGAACACGTCGCACAGGCGCGCCTGATCATTCTCTGGGGCAACAATGTCACGGTGTCACAATTGCATCTCGTGCCCATCATTAATGAGGCGCGCAAGCATGGCGCCAAGCTGGTGGTGGTCGATCCGCGCCGAATTCAAATCACCCGCCAAGCCGACTTGCATCTAGCCCTCAGACCGGGCACCGATGTCGTCTTGGCCTGGGCGTTGGCGGCCGAACTGGAGCGCATGGGTGGGCTGGACCAGGCCTTCATCGAGGAGCATGTCTTGGGGGCTGAGGCTTACCTGGAACGCGCCCGCCAGATGTCGCTGCAGGAAGCTGCGCGTCTATGTGGCCTGGAAGCGGGCCAGATTCGCCAGTTGGCGGAGCTATATCACACGATTTCGCCCGCCGTGATCTGTCCTGGCAATGGACCCGAACGCAATCAGAACGGCGGCAGTGGGTTGCGAGCGGTCTTCGCGCTGCCGGCGCTGGCCGGTAAATTCGGGGTGCTGGGCGGCGGATTGCTCCAGGGGGCCAGCGCCTCCTTCCCGAAGACATTAGCCCGTTTGCAGGGAGAGGCGTTCGCACCGCAGGATGTCCGCACCCTCAACATCGTGACCATCGGTCGTGATCTACTGGATCCACAGCTCAAGCCACTCATTAAGGGGCTGTTCATCTATAATCACAATGCGGTCATCGTCCATCCTGATCAGAACACCATGCGACAGGGACTGCTGCGGCGAGACCTGTTTACAGTCGTCTGCGACATCGTAAAGACGGACACGGTGCTGTTTGCCGATGTCGTCTTGCCGGCGTCCTCGCATTTTGAATACCCCGACCTCTATCCTGCCTACGGCCAGCATTTCCTGCAGCGGGCCGAGCCCGTGATCCCGTCGGTGGGAGAATCGCTGCCCAACACGGAGATTTTCCGGCGGCTGGCGAAACGCTTTGGGTTCAGCGATCCAGCCTTCCAAGCCACCGATGCCGACTTGATGGATGAGGCGCTGGCACAGGACGACCCGCGCCTGCGAGGCGTGAAACCCAGTACCGTGCCCCTCGACGCTGCCCTATCGATGCAATTCAACGACAGCGATGCGATGCTGTGCAAGACTACATTCCCGAAGACACCCAGCGGCAAGATCGAACTGCAGTCTGCCTATCTGGAGCGTACTTTCCGTGCGCCATTGCCAACCTTCAGGCCGGTGGAGTCGCGCTATCCACTGACGTTGATTTCGCCGGCATCGGATAAACGGACCACCTCAACCTTTGGCGGATTGCGCTATAGCGACGAGGTCTGGCTCGACATGCACCCGTACGATGCAGCCGCACGACAGCTGACCGACGGCATGATGGTACGGCTCTGGAACGACTTGGGGGAAGTACATCTCCGATTACGGGTTAGCGAAGACGTCCGACCTGGTGTGATCTGTTCGCTCAAAGGCGCCTGGTTCCGGACCAGCGATAATGGGCAGACGGTGTCGGCGCTGGTGCCAAGCCATTATGCTGATCTGTGTGAGGGGGCCTGCTTCAACGACACGCGGGTCGAGGTGGCCAGGCTGGTGGACCAGGCGTGTTAGAGCTTTCGGTACAGCATTTCCCTTGCCATGCAGGGCGCAGCCACTGAAGCGTCAGAGAACTTTTCAGCCCGGCCAATCGTCAGCGAGAGGAGAGTGGGATGAAGGGTGCGGCAGCAGTCGCAGAAATTCTTAAACGTGAAGGCATAGAGATTCTCATCGGCTATCCCGTCAATCCTATCATCGAGGCGGCAGCGGTCGCCGATATCCGGACCATTATTATCCGCCAAGAGCGCACAGGTCTCCACATGGCCGATGGTTTCAGCCGCGTGTCGTCTGGCAAACGTGTCGGCGTCTTCGCCATGCAGCATGGGCCAGGAACGGAGAACGCCTTCGGGGGCGTGGCACAAGCCTATGGCGACTCGGTCCCCATCGTCGTCTTCCCGGGCGGCTATCCACGGCGCCTCACCAACATTCCACCGAATTTCAACGCGTTTCTCAACTTCCGCCATATCTCGAAGTGGATCGAGCAGGTGCCCTTCGCTGATGTGATCCCCGATGCTCTGCGGCGTGCCTTCACGCAAGTGCGCAATGGGCGGCCGCGCCCGGTCGTGGTGGAGATCCCCACCGACGTGTTCCAGGAAGACGTCCCCGAGCCGCTCGAGTACAAGCCCGTGGTGGTGACACGCTCAGCACCGGATCCCCTGGCGGTGCGCGAGGTGGCGCAGGTGCTGGTGGAGGCGAAACGCCCGGTGCTCTACGCCGGCCAGGGGGTACACTATGCACAAGCCTGGTCTGAGCTGCGCGAGCTGGCAGAACTGCTAGCGGCTCCGGTCACGACGAGCCTGGAGGGGAAGAGCGCCTTTCCGGAAACCCATCCGCTGTCACTTGGCTCCGGCGGCCGATCGATTCCGAAGATGGTGCACGATTTTCTGCAGAATTCCGACGTGATTTTCGGCATTGGCTGCAGCTTTGCGGTGACGAATTACGGCGTGTCCATGCCGTCGGGCAAAGTCATCATCCATGCCACACTCGACCCGGCTGACCTGAACAAGGACGTGGCGGCTGAGTACGCGCTCATCGGCGATGCCAAGCTAACCCTGCAGGCGCTGATCGGCGAGGTGAAGGATCGCCTGGGTGCTAGGACACGCGACGCTCATCAGGTGGCGGCACAGATCAAGCAGATCAAGGACGAATGGATGGCGCAGTGGCTGCCGAAACTGACCGCCAACGACGTGCCCTTGTCGCCCTATCGCATCATCTGGGACCTCATGCATACGGTCGATATCGCCAATACCATCATCACCCACGATGCCGGCAGCCCACGGGATCAACTCTCCCCCTTCTGGCAACCTGTCGAGCCGCTCACCTACATCGGCTGGGGCAAGACCACGCAGCTTGGCTACGGCCTCGGACTGGCCATGGGGGCCAAACTGGCGGCGCCTGAGAAGTTGTGCATCAATCTATGGGGCGATGCGGCGATCGGCTTCACCGGCATGGACTTCGAGACCGCGGTTCGGGAGCGCATTCCGATCCTCAGCGTGTTGCTCAATAACTTCTCCATGGCGATCGAGCTCCCGATCATGAAGGTTGCCACGGAGAAGTACCGCAGCACCGATATCTCCGGCAATTACGCCGATATGGCCAAGGCGTTTGGCGGCTACGGCGAGCGCGTCACACAGCCTGGTGAGATCGTGCCAGCGATCAAACGCGCCATCAAGATGACCCAGGAGGGAACGCCAGCGCTCCTGGAATTCATCACGGCGAAGGAGATCCAGTACTCCATCTATAAATGAGAGCAACCGCAGATGGATACAGATGAAAACAGTTCGGTACTCTATGTCCATCTGCGATTCCATCGCTGATACGAGTTGAGGCCCGAATCGCTAGTCATTCGAAAGAGGTCTGAAACGATGCGTGTCGTTCGATGGTTCATCCATCCTATATGCCTTATGCTGGCGATGATTGTCTTCCAGGGTCTGTTGATCTCCCACCTCGAAGCGGGTGAGAAAGAAAAGGAATCGCCACTCTTACAGCCTAAAAGTGCTAGCTTGACGCAAACCGCACCAGCAAGCTTCAGGGTCAAATTCCAGACCAGCCAGGGAGATTTCGTGGTCGAGGCACAACGAGCGTGGGCGCCCCTCGGCGTCGATCGCTTCTACAATCTGGTGAAGAATGGGTTCTACGATGGCGCCTGTTTTTTCCGCGTGATCTCCGGCTTCATGGCCCAGTTCGGCATCCATGGTGATCCCAAGGTCTCGGCCGCCTGGCGTCCAGAGCGGATTCAGGACGACCCAGTCAAGCAGAGCAATAAACGTGGCTATATCTCATACGCCATGGCGGGGCCCAATACCCGCACCACGCAACTTTTCATCAACTATACCGACAACTCCAAGCTGGATCAGATGGGTTTTGCGCCGATTGCCCGCGTCGTCGAGGGCATGGATGTGGTCGATCGCCTGCACGCTGGCTATGGCGAGGGTGCGCCGCAGGGCAAGGGCCCTGAACAGGGACGTCTGCAGATGGAAGGGAGCGCGTATCTTACTAAAGATTTTCCCCAGCTCGATTGCATTAAGAAGGCGACGATCATCGAATAAGGCAGGCGCTCTTGGGTCTGACAGATCGGGTGTCAGGTGCAGTGCGCCGTCGAGGGAGTTGACCGATGAAATTCGCGTTGATTTATCAGGTTCAGTTACCCAAACCCTGGACCGACGTCAGTGAATACCAATTATTCCAAAATATCCTCACGCAGGTGAGCTTCGCTGAGGAGATGGGCTTCGAAGGCGTCTGGTTTATGGAGCATCATTTCGCCCCCGAGCAGTCGCACTCCAGTGCCCCGGATATGATTCTCGCGGCGTTGAGCCAGCGCACTTCGAAGATGCGGCTGGGGCTTGCCGTGGTGCTCACGCCGGTGCATCATCCGCTGCACACGGCGGAGCGCGTGGCGACGCTAGATTTACTCAGCGGCGGACGCGTGGAGTTGGGGGTAGGCCGTTCGGGACATCCCTTCCAGCTCACTCCGTTCGGCGTCACGTTAGATGATAGCCGTGGCATGTGGGAAGAATCTCTGGCCATTCTGCCCAAGGCATGGACGGAGGAGATTTTCAGTCATCAGGGGAAATACTACCAGATCCCTTCGCGTGAGGTCGTCCCAAAGCCACTGCAGAAGCCGCATCCACCCCTGTGGGCGGCCTGCAACCAGGAAGATACGGCCTACATGACCGGCAAGATGGGCTTTGGGTGTCTGGTCATCACGCACCGTGGGGCGGAGCGGGCCCATAAGCTGATCAGCCTCTACAAGGAGGCGATTGACCAGCCAGAGCCCCAGGGTAAGTTCGTCCACAACCATGTGGCGGCGAATACACTGGCCTACTGTGGGGAAGATCGTGAAGCAGCTCAGACGAGGGGCGCCGAGCTGCTGGACTGGTATCGCCAAATGCAGCGGAGGCGCGAGGAGCGCAATTGGCAGGAGGTGGCGTTGGAGGAAGTCCCCGACGACTACAAGTTCCACCTGTCGAAGGGAGCCGACAGTGGCGGCGGAGATAACGTCACCGGCCGTGATCTGGTGGAAGCCACCCGGTTCCCCATGGGCAGCCCCGAGGATTGCATCAAATTTATCGAGCAGTTCGCGGCCATCGGTGTCGAAGAGTTGATGTTCAATTTTCAACTGGGCCCGGTGGTCCATGCCGAGGTGATGGAGTCGATTCGCCTGTTCGGCAAGCAGGTGATCCCCTATTTCCGCACCTAATACCCGATGGCGCACCCATCCTTGCGATGGTCGCTACCTCCCTGCAAGACACCACGCTCATGGTCAATCATAATCGCCTGGCCGCCGCCATATGGCGTGCCGGGTGGCATCGCGCCATAGGGCAACAACTCATGCCCCATTGCTTCCAGGGCATGGCGTACTTCATGTGGGATGGCGCGTTCGAGCGCCACGAGCTTGCCCCCCATGAAGCGATAGCGCGGCGCCTCGATGGCATCCTGCACGTTCATCTGGAAATCGATGAGGTTGATCGCCACCTGGGCGTGCCCCTGCGGCTGTACGTCGCCTCCCATGACGCCGAAACACACCCAGGGTCGGTCGTCCTTCAGGATCATCGCCGGGATGATCGTATGCAACGGACGCTTACCCGGTGCCAAGGCATTCGGATGCTGCGGGTCAGCCGCAAAGCCGGAACCGCGGTTCTGCAAGCAGATGCCGGTGTCGCCCGCCACCACCCCCGAGCCAAAGGCGGAGAACACGCTGTTGATCAGTGACACCACATTGCCCTCCCGATCGACACACGACACATAGACCGTATTACCGAAGGGCAGTGGACTGCCAGCTTCATAAACACCGGCATGATCTCGAGATAGCTCCTGCCGACGCGCTTTAGCATATGCCTTGGACAGTAACCCGTCGATGGGCAGGTCAGCAAAGGCCGGATCCGCGACATAGCGGTTACGGTCGGCGAAAGCCTGCTTGGTAGCCTCGATCAATAGGTGATAGTAGGGGGCAGAGCCATACTCCATGCTCGCCAAGTCAAAACCTTCCAGAATATTCAACGCGATCAGCGCTGTAATGCCCTGACCGTTAGGGGGCAATTCCAGAATGGTATAGCCGCGATAGTCGATGCTGATGGGCTCTACCCATTCGGTGGCGTGGCGACGAAAATCCTCTAGCGTGAAAAAGCCATCGTTCTCCTGCGAAAATTCTACGATTTGGCGGGCGATCTCGCCCTGGTAGAAGGCATCGCGTCCTTCGGCGGCCAGAAGCTTGAGAGTGCGCGCCAGATTCGGTTGGCGATGGACGTCGCCGGCCTGCGGGGCCTTGCCATCGATCAAATAGGTGCGGGCACTGGAGGGAAATTGCGACAGCAGCGGCACTGTCCCTTGCCATTGCCTGGCGATGATCTCGCTGACCGGAAAGCCTTCACTGGCATAGTAGATGGCTGGTTCGAGCACGTCAGCGAAGGTGAGTTTGCCGTGCCGGCGCTGCACCTCCACGAAGGCATCGATCGCGCCCGGCACGGTCACTGATCCCAGGCCGATCTGTGGGACTCCCTTGATCCCCCGCCGTTGCAACTCTTCCAGTGTCAGACGGCCTGGGCAGCGCCCGCTGCCGTTGACCCCGTATATGCGGCCATCCGCCGCCGACTGATAGAGGAGAAAGGCATCCCCACCGATCCCGGTGGACACCGGTTCGACGACTCCGAGTGTCAGCGCCGTCGCAATGGCCGCATCGATAGCATTG
>Ga0137403_10001516_pt1 | contig 29108 bp, 44 predicted proteins | sample CZOMad2_1_16fung_FD_122057 | JGI IMG/M metagenome (GOLD analysis project Ga0137403, IMG submission 122057) | Vadose zone soil fungal communities from Angelo Coast Range Reserve, California, USA - CZOMad2_1_16fungal (Hybrid Assembly) | ecosystem: Environmental > Terrestrial > Soil > Vadose zone... | reverse complement strand
TTTTGATATTGGGGGGGGGTTCGGTGTTTTTCTTTTCGTTTTTTTCTTGTACAACAAAAAAAAAACACCCCAAAGAAAGGGGGGGGGGGGGGGGGGGGGGGGACTTGGTGCGTTCGCACACTTTCAAAATAACCCTAGTGTTATCAATAAAAAAGTGTCCGGAAATGGGATTGCACCGCACAAAGACCGCACAAGCACCGCACACACCCCTTGATTCTAAAGGGTTTATTGACGCAAAAAAAAAAGCACCGCACACTTTCCGCACAGCTTTTCGCACACGGCCAGCCGGAAGGCGCGATCACCTGATCTTGGCAAAAAATAATTATGGAAGGAAAACGCTCACTCGTCGTCGGGTTTGGCGAGCTGGCCGCGTTCGAATTTTTTCCGGAGCCGGTACACCTGGAAGCGATTGAGCCGCATCACCTCGGCGATGTCGCGATCCTTGTCGCCCGCGGTGAACATTTCGAGCACTTGCCGCTCGAGCATTAACTTGAGCGGCTTGCGCGTCCAGCACGCGCGGCCGTGCTCGTCCGTTTCGAGTTTGATCTCGAACGGTTGCACGGCGCTACCCGCGGCGCGGCCGCGAATCTTTTCAAAGTGAACCTCGGCGCGCAGTCCGTCCTCGGGCGAGTAGTCGGCCGGGCGGCGCAAATTGATGACGAGGTTGAGCACGTCCTCGCGGTTCGACGTGCCGCGCTGACCGCCGCCCTTGCCCGCGTGATGGCAGAACAGCGTCGTGTATCCGCAGCGCCGGAGTTTGAGCAGCCACTCTTGCACGATCGCCCAATCTTCCGTCTCGCGCTCCTCGCCGGAGGGGATCAGCGAGCTCAAGTTGTCGAGGATGAGCAGCTCGCCGCCCTTGAGCTGATCTTCGATCCGGCGGCGTCCCTCCGCGGTGATGATCTCCGGCGTGCGCTCCTCGAGGTCCGGCGTGATGAAGCGCATCATGCCCGCGTCGGGGAACTTCGACTCGTGCGCGACGACGATCTGACGGACGCGCTCTTGTAGCTCGCTCGAGTCCATCTCGCCGTCCACGTAGAGCACGCGCCGCGCTTCCGGAATGTCCCAACAAAAAACATTCCCGGCACCCGAAGCGATCGAGTACGTCAGCTCAAGGGTGAAAAAAGTTTTCCCGCTTCCGCGCCAGGAATACAGCATCGCGATCGACTTTACGGGAAGGATCGGATCGAGGATGAACGTGCGCGGACTCATTACCATCGAGCAGAGCTCGGGGAGATCAATCGGCTTGTGCCCGGCGCGGCTCGTCGCCGAACGGGAAAATAATTCGAGCTCGGTGCGAAGATTCTCGGCCGGGTCGCCGCCGTCCCAGGCGCGCCGCTGCACCTCGTCGGTTTTGTAGATCACCGCGCGGAGCTCGGATTTTTCCCGGACCATCGTCGCGTAGTGTTTGATGTTCGACGCTCGTGGGACTCCGGTGCCGAGCTCGGTCACGTAGGCCGCGAGCTCGGGATCCGCTTGCAGGTGATCGAACAGCGTCACCAGATCGACGGGCTTTTTTTCTTTCTCGAGCCGGAGCATCGCGAGGAATATCCGGCCGTTTTTCGACAGGTCGCTATTGGACGGATGGAAAAAGTCCGAGGAGTTGAGGATCTCCGCGGCTTGCTTGAGCGCCGCGCCCGTGGGGTCTACGAGGATCGCGCCGAGTACGGAGCGTTCAGCATCGGGATTTTGTGGGAGCGGCTTGTCGAAACTTCTCGAGCGAATCGAGGAGACAGGTTGCATTTTGCAAGGGCTCCCGCGGCGGGAGGCGTCACCGTGCCCTTGCTAAGTACAGCGCCGCCCCGCCCGCGATGATGAAGTGATCGGACGGGCCGGAGTATGCCGCGGCGCGCGCGGCGTGTCAAACTTTTTTTGCTTTAGTGCGTCGTCACCGGGACCGGCGATCCCGGCTCGGCTTCCGAAAAGTACTCCACGAATTGCTCGACAAACTCCCTAAAGCGCGGCGCGGTCGCGATGGCCGAAAGGATGGCATCGCCTTTGACGAACTCCGTGAACTTGGCCTCGTCCATCGAACCGAGAAAATTCCCGAGCTGCTCGTCGATGGAGTCCAGCCATTCGGCGATGGCGTCGCCGGTTTTCCCGGCGGCGAAGAGTTGCACCGCGCGCGCTTTCACCCATTCGAGATTGGGCGCGACAAACGGCGGCGCGGCGGAGGTGGCGGGCTCTGTCTCCGGCATCGCTACGGTACGCGGTGCCGGAGACTCCGCGGCCGGAGCTGCGGCCGCCGGTGTCGTGGGGTGAACGAGCGCCGGTACGGGACGGGTGGGGGATGGTGCTGCGGGGATCACGCCGGATCGCAGCTCGGCAACCCGCCGGTTGCTGGCCGCGGCCTCGGCAAACTTTTCCGCGATCGGTTGCGCTTTCTCGAAAATCGTCGGGAGGTTCTGCACGAGGGCGGTGCCCCAATCGAGTTTTCCGCCTCCGCCGCCGCCTCCGCCCACCATCCCGGCGATCTCGAGGATCTCTTTGATCTCACTCACGAGACTCTTACGCTCGGTGCCGATGATGCCAAGTTCTTTGAGGATGGTGATTGTCTCAAGGATCGAGTTTTTCTCGCCTCCGCCTCCGCCGGTGAGTTGCTGCAACGAAGCGAGTCCGGCGACGAGCTCCTTCACTCCCTCCGGTTTGGGCATCGCGGCGGTGAGTTGCTGGATCAGGCCGATCGATTCCTTGAGCGCAGGATCCTGCGCGGGATTTTTCGAGACTTGCAAACTTTGCAGATGCTTGAGGAGCAAGTCGAGCACGGCGGTCGTATCGGACGGGGCCACGGTTCCGGGCGCGCTCGGCGGCGTCGTCCAGGGATTTTTTGCCGGGCCGTCCATCTCCCAGGAATGTTTCGCGATCAGCGTCAGACGGCCGCTTCCATCCTTCGCCGGTCCCTTGAGCAGCGCGTCGTATTGACTCCCGCCGAACTCGTCGAAGATCTGATCCTCGCTCACGAGCGGGTTTTCGGCTTTGTAAGTCTTGATGTAGCGGCCGAGTTTCTGCGGTTTGGTTTGTCCGAGCGGGTAGCGGTAGAGCGAGACGTGATGCCTTTTCCAATCGTCCGTCGTGAGGCTCTCGATGTACTTCCAAAAATCTTCGGTCGGCTCGGGCAGTGGTGCGGCGGGAACTTCGATCAGTTTCTCGACGGGCTCGCTAATTTTTTTAGTGATGGTCGTCGTCTGAACTTTTTCCGTCGGGGCGGGTTTCGCGGTCGCGGTCGGCATGGGTCACACCTTTCGATCGTTGTCGAAGTAATTTGCCGCGCCGCGACCACGGAAACACCGCCCCAGGAGTCAGTTGTAGCCGCTTGCAGAACTCAGTGTCAAGCGTGTGTCCTGCGTATGCTTCGTGTGAAGCACCGTGTCGCGTCATTTTCAACGCGGCGTGACGCTTAGTGTTTCGCAAGTGTATGCCGGTTTCCTCTTGACAGCTCCGCCGGAAAGCGGCGATTAGAGTTATGGTCGCACCTTTGACGGGACGGCGGGCGACACTCGGCACCGCCCAAAAAGTTGCCGCGCGAAACCGCCGTCCCACCTCTCGAGCGGCCGACGATCCGGATGCAGCTCGCACTCCATGGCGGATTTTCAGTCCAAAGCGAACCGCTCCTCGCCGGTGACGATGGCACCGCGCAGACGATCGCCCGGATCCGCGCGCTGGTCGAGCAGGGCAAAAAGGATCCGCGCGTCAATCACGCTACCGGCAAACTCCTCCGCATCGCAGGCGTCAAGCCGCACGATCGCATGGGGGAGATCCGCGCCATCTTTTTCGGCGTGCTCCATAACATCCGCTTCACCCAGGATCCCGAGGGCACCGAAACCCTGCGCCCGGCCGCGACCACGCTCGAGTGGGGGTTCGGCGACTGCGACGACATCAACGCGATCCTTTTGCCGTCCATGCTCAAAACGATCGGGTTCAATGTCCGGCTCGTCACCATCGCGGCGCACCCCGGCGATCCGAAACAATTCAGTCACGTGTACTGCGAAGTGTATCTGCGCGGCCGCTGGATCCCGCTCGACGCCGCGCGGCCGGATACGAAATTCGGCGTCGCTCCGCCAAAAAGTTTTCGTCACCGTGTGTGGTCGCTCGAGGATCCTAGCTATCAGGATCTCCAGGGACTCGGGTGCGGTGCCTGCGACGGCGGTTGCGCGGGGTGCGCGATGAAACGCAGAACACTCGGAACACACTTCCGGCTTTCGGGGATGCGCAAACGCGGCCTCGGTTTCGATTGGGGCGATTTTTCCGACGTGATCGACAGCGCGGGCAAGGCGGCAACGGGCATTATTTCCGCGGCGCGTGCTCCGGCCGGTGTCGTGTATCCGTCCTATGGAGCTTATCCGCCGCCCCCAGGCTACGGCGCGCCGGGTGGCGGCGGCGGCGTGACGGCGATCGGCTCGATCAGTCAGAACACGTTGATCATCGGCGGGCTCGCGCTCGTCGGTGTGCTCTTGCTCACGCGGCGAGGCGGCGGATGAGTCAATACTTGCAAACCTCGACGAGCAACCCTTACGGCCGCCGCCCATGGCAGACGCGCCTCTATACGGGTTTCGAGGAGTTTGGTTTTTTGAAACAGCCGCAGAACACCATCCTCCGCGAAGATTTTTCGATTCGCCCGCGGATCTATCGGCCGCCGGAGATGGCCGGGCTCGGTCACATGACCATCGTGGGCGGCTCGGGAAAAATTCTGCGGCAGTATCCGCGTCGCGCGCGCGGGCTCGGGCTGATTGCTAGCGATGGCAGTGCGCTCGACATTATTTTTCGGCGCGGCTTGCCGCCGCTCGCGCCGGTTGCTGCGCCAGTATCGCAGCTCCGCGTCGTCGGGCCGGTCGTCTCCGCGCCGCCGCGGATGCAGATTCTTCCGCCGTCGCTCATGCCGCCGGTCCCGAGCGTGGTCGCCTCCGGTCCGGGCGGCACGATCTACGCTTTGCCGGGCGACGCGACCGCGCCGGGCTCGCCGTTCGCTCCGCCGCCCGCGGGACAGTTGTTCCCCACCGGCTCGGTGCCGGTGTCCGCGGATGCCGCGGCATCGGCCGCATCCGCTGCGCCGCCGAGCGCGCTCGCCGATTGGTTTAACTCCTCGACGTGGCTCTCCGGCGTCCCGAATGGCTACGTCGCGATCGGCATCGCGGGAGCGATTTTTTTGTTTGCGAAAAAGAAGCGGTGAGGCGATGGCAGCTTACGTAAGCACCAGGGAACGCACGCTCCGCGGATTGGGGCGGACGTTCTCATTTGTCCCGCGTCGCAGGTTGAGCGGCATGGCCGACCTGACTCCGCCCGACATCTTTGGGCCGACCGAAGCTCCGCCTTCGCTACCCTGGGAAACTCCGCCGCCGCCGCCGTTTGTTTTTACGGACGTGAGGCCGATCATCCCGCCGAAAGTGATCACGCCCGTAACGCCGCCGGACATCGGGCCGGGGCCGCGTCCCATACAAATTGTTTTTCCCTCGGCGGGCACCGTGGCGCCTCCGGCGAAGTACGCCGCGGCTCCGGCCGGTTGGCTTGACCAACAAATGATCGCCGGTGTGCCGAATAGTTATCTCGCGCTCGCAACCGCGGGCCTCGTTCTGTTTGTCAGCATGGCGGGCGGGAAACGGAGGCGGTGATGTATAAAGCAGCTCTCACAGCAGGCGGCAGCAATTTCCGGCCGTGGAACGCGCGGCTCGGACGGCTTCGCGGACTTGGCGTGTACTCTCCCGGCGAGTACGTCATACCGACGACGAGCGACGGTCTTTTTCAGCGCATGGACTATCCCTTCATGGATCCAGGACTGAATTTCAAACCGGGAACGCAGTCCGTGCGGAACATCAAGCAGATGCCAGCACCGGCGGCCGCTCCTCCGGCCGGAGTGACCGGGCTCGGCCGCATGTATCGCTCGAGCGGGCTCGGGCTCGACCTCAGCCAGCTCACCAGCTCGCCGCTCTTTTGGCTTGCGGCGGCCGGAGCGGGTTACTACTTTTTCGTGATGCGGAAGCGGTGAACGGTGTACGTCAATCGTCTTTCCCGCGGGCGGACGACGCTCCGCGGGCTCGGTGCCGATAGCTCGGCGGTCCAGGTGGACACCGCGGAGGTGCTGAACCTCGGGCAGTCGCTCCGCTCGGCACAAGCGCGCTTGACGAATCTGCTCGCGCAGATGCGCACGGATCCGGAGCTCGCCCGTGCGATCGGCCGCGATGTCGCCGCGCAGCAAGCCGCGCTCGGCGACCTGATCGCAAAATATGTCGGCGTCTACACCGCGGTGTTCGGGCAGGCGCCCGTCGGGCTCGGCAACCCGGTGCTCGTCGCCGCGGCCGTCGCGATCATCCTCAGTTACGTCGCCGCGCAGCTCTACCTGTTCCACCAAAAGCAGGACGTGCTCGAGCGTCAAGCGCAAGCGCAGATCCTCGCCGAACAGAACCGCGCCGCGTTGATCAACGAAGCGCAGCAAAAACAGCAGGCCGCCTGGGATCTCGCGAAGGCAGGCGACACCGCCGGAGCCTCGGCCGCACAAGAAAGCGCCAACGCGCTTTTCAATCAGGCGGGCACACCGGGACTGATGACGCCGGGCGTGCCGCCGCCGCCGCCGCAAGGTTTGGGCGACTGGCTAAAAGCGAACTGGATCACCGTGGCCGCCATCGGAGGAGCCATCTTTGTCGTTCCTAAAATCATGGGCCGCTAAGACGAGGGGTTGTGATGGACGAGAAAACTGCAACAAACGTTACAGCGGAGAGCTCCGCTGCGGCACCCGCTAAAACTGCGGAAAACGAGTCGCCGATCGCGCCGGCGCCGGCGCCGGCGACGAGCTCGATCGAGAGCAGCTCTGAAACACTCGTTTCTCCGCGAATGCGAGCGGAACTCGAGTGCATCCTGGAAGTTTATCTCAGCGCGCGGCACATCCCGACGCTCGAGGAGATTGACGCCAAGATCGACAACGCGACCGCCGACTTGCTCGCGCACTTGACGCCGATGCTTACCGCGGTGGTCGGAAAGTCCGCGGCCGCCCAGGCGCCGCTCGCCCCGTCGATTTACCCGATTTTCCCGGAGCTCCAGATCGCGGATCCGGTCAAGGTGTGGGCGGATCCGGAACATAACAAGTTTCGCGTCGGCGAAGTCGTAGCCGTCCACGCGGGCGGTCACGCTTTCGACGTGAAACTCGACGACGACACGGTGACGAAAGTCCCGGCCGATGGACTCGAGTACGACGATCGCAGATAAGAAGAGGAGGCAGTGATGGCAAGGCTAGAGAAGGGTACGCGGGTTTCTTTTGTGGGAGACGCCGCGGCCGGAACGAGGGCCAAGGGAACGGTGATGCAGTTTGTCGAGCGCGTCGCGCAGTACGAGATCCACACGGATCTCGGCTCGGTCCTGCACCTTCCGGAAGAGGCGCTCAAGGCTGAGAAGGGCAAAAAGGGAGACGAAGAGTAAGTGACGACCGCGGCCGAGTATCGGACGGAACACGTCGCGGCAGTCCCGCGCGGCTATCAAGTGCGCACGTTCGCGCCGGGGCCGCGGTCCGAACACTTGATCGTGATGGCGTTCCCTCCCGGCCGCCGCCGCCGCGGTGCGGGCAAAGTCGTCGAGATCCTGCACCCGCCGGGAGAGAATCCCTCGCGCTGCGCGAATCCGTCGAGTGTGTATTCCTTCGCCGTGTCGCTCGGCTATCCCTACCTCCGCGGCGAAGGCCGCATGTCGAAGGACGGCCGCGTATGGCTTTCGCGCGTCACGAAGTCACTCGCCGAGGACAGCCCTTCGCTCTTTGTGGGGTGGGATCACGACAAGCGCAAGTTTGTCGTCGAGAAAGAAGCGGAGAATCCGTCGCAGCTCGAGCGGCAACGGGGAGCTCGCGACCGTGCGGGACGGATCCGGGCGGCGCGCGGCAACCCGGACTTGCCCGAGGGCGACGCGCAGCGGCTCGTCGATTCGATCCGGCACGGCGACAAAGTGACGATTCTCGTCCCCGCAGGAATCGGCCGCGGCGGGCAAGAGTGGAAACCGCGGAGCGGCCGCGCGGTGATGCGTGGCCCGGCCGGTTGGGTGTTGAACCTGGGCGGCGCGCACGGCACGCCGGGGATCGCGAGCGCGCGCAATATCGTGAGCGTCCGCCGGTCACGGTCCAACCCGGAGAAAGCGCCGCGGCCGAAAAAGGGCGAATCGGTTCCGGACTACCACGCGCGCCGCGTGCGAGAGCTCCTCGCCAAGATGCCGAAACCGATCCGCGACGTATTCGATCGCAACCCGGCGGAGTACAAGTTTATTTTTCGCAACCGCAACCCGGACGACGGCGAGCTCGAGGCGGCCGCGGAGTTGTTCGAAGAGTTTCACGGCCGCGAGCCGCGCGAGATCCTCGAGATGCAAGAGAGCGCCGAACAGCGCCGCGAATACACCGCGCTTGGCGAGCTCATCGAGCTCACCATCGTCGCGCCGAACGGCGAGCACGTGCTCGTCGGTTTCAAAAATGACGGCGTGCGCGTGGCGAGCTCGCCGGACGGCTCGCAGCTCTACCTCCTCGGCGGCGAGCAGGACATCTCCGGGAGCCTCGAGCTGTTCGGAGCCGACGAGTCGAAGGACGTGATCGACCTCGGCGAAGCCAAGCAGATCGTGTACGAGGCCGCGAAGTGGCAGACCAACTTCGATCCGCAAGAGTGGAAACACGACTTCGGCGAAGAAAGCGGAGTGCGGCCGCGCGCGTTTTACGACCAGCTCAAGAAACGGATTTTTTTTGCAGGCGGAACCTATCAGGTCCAGAGGCCGGGAATTGTTGACTGATGTACGCACTCACTCGAGCTCCGACGACGCGCACCGTCTACGCGCTACCTTCCGGGCGTTTTTTGCTCGGTGCGCTCACCGCGGAGCAGGCCGCGGAGCAGGTATTCCCGCAAGCGAAAGTCACGCGCACGCCGGGGCACACGGCCGCGGTGCGTGCGGAGATCCTCTCGTCCGCGCAAGGTGGACACGTGCTCGCGGAGAACGGGGCGCTCGCCTATTCGCCGGAGGGCGGCGGATGCGAGGGAGTCAGCCTCGTGAAACCGGCGCTCGCCAACACCGCGAGCGGGATGGCGCTGAAATTTGTCGGCCCGGCCTTCGCGGCGGGGCCGCTCGTCGGCGGGCTCGTGCTGGCAGGCGCGGCGATCGCCAAAGTTTTCGGAATCATTTTCTCGCATCACGCGGCGGCCGTCGCGAAAGAACGCTCGATCCTTTGCGCGGCCGTGCCCGCGGCCAATCAGTCGCTCGACGTGATCGATCAGCTCGTGCAGTCCGGGCAAGCGACACCGGCGCACGGCATGGACGCGCTCGACGCCGTGCTCAGTGGGTTTTCGGACGCGACCGCGGCGATCCGCAAGGGCAACGATCCAGCCTCCGCCGCACAATGCAACGCGGCTTGTGTGATGCTCTCCGCGCTGCGCGCGGCCATCGTGAGGAAAAAATCGCTGTACCAGGATCTCGCCGTGTCGCAGGCGTCCTCGATCACCGGGAAGGTGTCGAGCGCCATCGCGGGCGGAGATTTTTCCAGCCTCTTGCCGTGGGCGGCGGCGGGGCTCGGCTTGTACTTAATTCTAAAGGAGGGGTGACTATGTCGAGTGCGACCACGTTCGGCTTAGAGGATTTGATGGAACTGCACCGCGGTTTTGTGCGGCGCGGCGAGGGGAAACGTCTCGGGCGCATGATCAAGATCGTCCTCGGCGAAATCCCTCGCGACGTGCCGCTCAATCTCTCGCCGGTAGAGATCCGGCGGGAAGGGCGCACGCTCGATTGGTTTGATCAAGGGCCGCTGCTCGGACTTTCGCCGGGCGACGTGGATCTGCTCGTCGTGAGTCCGATGAGCCCGCTCCCGGACAAGCCGGATCCGGCCTACATCGCGCCGGTCGCTAGCGAGGAGGACATAAAAAAGTCCTTCGAAGAAACCGGGAAGTGGACGCCGCCCAAAGCGCCGCTCGTGCCGCAACTCCCCGAGGACCGCGGCGCGCGGCGCGTGAAGGGTTCGAACATTCTTTTGTTCGAGCCGGTGCATCAAGTTTTGTTTCGCCCGATCGGGGTCAACGTGTTCGGGTGCGTCGCGGCGCTCCCGGATCAGGCCAGCTCGACGGTGCTTACTTTTGTGTGGAACTTCGACGAGGGCCAAGGCTATTTCTACGGCGGCCGGTTCATCGTCAAGATTTAGGAGGCAGAAAAAATGCCGACAGTCAGACTTGTTAACCCAAGACGCTCGCGCGTGCGGCGTGCGAGTCGGAAGCGAATGCCTGGGCGGAACGCCAGAGGGCGCTTTGTCCGGCGCAAGCGTGGGCGAAATCCAGCCGCGGGAGGAGGTGAACTCTTGCTTATGAACCCGAAACGTAGAAGGGTACGGAACCGTGCGCGAGCACGTCCGCGCCGTCGCTATCGTCGTCGTCGTTCGAATCCGGTGAGCTATGCAGCCGCTCGCCCGGTCCGGCGGCGGCGCTCGAACCGTCGGCACGCGATGGTCGTGCATCATCATCGGCGGCGGCGCAATCCGCTTTCGCTTGGTGGGCGCGAGCTGATTCCTACTGCACTTTGGGCGATCGCGGGCGGCGTCGCAACACGCGCAATTCCGCAATTGCTTTTGAAGGAATCGAACACGGGGATTTTCGGCTATGGCGCGAACGCGCTCACGGCCGTTTCTCTCTCGTGGCTCGCAGAGAGGTTTGTCAGTCCGAATGCTGGCAAGGGGGTGTTGATCGGCGGAGCAGTGATGCTCGGCGGCCGGTTGATCTCCGACTTCTTTGGCAAGTCGCTTGTGTCGTTCGGTGATGTTTTGGGAACGACCGGGACGAGCGGTCTGGGTGCAGCGGGTGATCCGAGTTTCGAACTCGGCATTTACACGCCGGGCGAGTTTGTCGTGCCGACGTGGAGCGATGGCACGATGCAGCGCCAGGACTACCCGTTCATGGAACCGTCCGGAGCGATCGCGGCAGCGCGGTCGTCGGTCGGCGGGGCCATGATCGCGGCACCCGCGCAGTCGGTGCGGCCGGTAGGCGTCGGCAGTTTCACGACCGGCCGTTTCCAGAGCCGCTTCGCGGCCTAACACTTTTCCCCCGCGCGCGATGCAGTCCGCGCGGGGCACGGGCTAACCGTAAAAAGATTTTCGCGCGAAACGGGCAAACACAGATCGGTGAGGAGGTGAGGAAAAATGAGATCCAGACTCGCATCGCGCTTCGCACATTTGCCGGAAGTCTCGGCGGGCGAGGCCGGAAAACCGAAGTTTCGTTTCAGGAACCCGATCGTGAGCGGAATGCTCGAGATCATCACGCAGCATCTCTACGACTACTATGAGGTGGCCGTAGCGACGGTGGTGACTAAGCAGATCCTTTTCACGATCCCGATCGGAGGGCAGTACACTCCGGCGGGCGGCGCGGCGTTCAACAAAACGAAACTTCACACCAACCTGCAACAGCAGTCGCAGCTCCAGGCGCCCAACAAGCACCTGACGCGCGCGCTCGCAATCTTCCTGCGCGGCGACGTGAACCCGACGGACCTGAATTTATTCCTCGGCAACACGCTCGCTCGCTTCATCGTCAACGACAAGGAATACGTGATCGGGCTCGTCGGAAAATTCCCCGGCGGCGGCGGAGGCTTTGTCAGCTCGGCCGCTGCGACCACGGTGGCCGCGACGACGCAAAGTTTCATCGCGTCGGCCAACGGCTATCCGGACGCCCGAAACTTGTACGTCATGGAACACGATGGCGTGCAGATCGAGCAACAGCAGGCGTTCCAGGTGGAACTCGATCCGACGCTCGCACAAGCCGGAGCGTTCACGTCGCTTGCCGCGGCTCCCGCCGGTGGACAATTCGCCGGGACGGGAATCAAGGCATGGGCCAACCTCGAGGGCACTCTCGCTCGAGCCGTGCAGTAAAACGGCGCGTTTTTCTTTGAACACGTCGGGCAGTACAGGAGGGGGAGCGACGGAGACGCCGCTCTCCCCAAAGTTTTGAGTCGGCCGTACTTGCGGCCGCGCATGAATTGGAGAAAACGATGGCCACACCAGTCAAAGCACCGCCGCCGATCCTCCCGCCGTTGCGGATCCCGTTCGATTACGTGGTCAACGCGATCGTGCCAGCGAACAGCGCGGGGTTCGCCGTCTCGCTACAGATCCAGCAAGACGCGGACTTCGAAATCGTGTTCCTCGTGGGCACGCGCACCTCACCGCTCGCGGACGTGCAGATGAGCGACGGCGCGACCGGACGCTCGTTCTCGAATGCTCCGGTCAACGTGGACAACTTTTTCGGCACCGCGCAGCTCCCGTTTCCGCTCGTCGAGCCGTATATCATCGCGCGCAGTACCTCGGTCAATTTTACGTTTCGCGACACGTCCGCCGCGCAAAACACGATCCAGGTGGTGCTCAAGGGTTACAAGCTGTTTCCGCAGCAAAACCCCGCGCAAGGATCGGCCGGACTCATCACGTCGCAGTAGCGCAGTAGCGAGGGGGAAGCATGTCGATTTGGGATCGGGAACGCATTCCCGGCGTGACCGGCCGTCACGCGCTCGGTTTGTGGCTTAGTTACCGCAAACTCGCGTCGGCCGGTTACGTGCCGGGGCCGCTGGCCCGGCGGCCGCTCAAATTCAAACTGATCGCGTGGTATCCGGTGAACTTCGCGCTTGCGGCGCGGCTAAACGCCGAGGATCGCGTGGTCACAAGCACGGATTTTTGGATCACGCAGCTCGTCGGCAGCTCCTCGCTCGCGCCGGGTTTCCGTGTGCAGCTCTACGACTCGGCCAACAACCAACGGCTCGGCGATCCGCTGAACTTCGCGAACGGCCTGGGCTCCGCGGCGCGGCCGTTCATCCTCCGCAAGCCGTACAAACTCACGTGCCGGACTCCGCTCCTGGTGCGCGTGCAAAATCAGGACGTGAGCGGCGCGACGAATAACATCCAAGTCGTCGTGATCGGGTACGGCGAATGATCAGCACACAAAAACCGGGTTGTACGATCACGGAACCGGACAGCGGAGCGATCCATCCGAGTGCGAATCCTCCGGCCGTCGAAACCAAAGTGTTGCAGTTGCCGAACTGGATCTTTGCGAGCATCAACTCGCTCGCCTTCGACAACGCGGGCGACATCGGGCTCCCGGCGATCGGCGTTGAGGCCACAATTTTCTCTTTCCAGGTGCCGCGCGGGTTCAACGGCGTGATGAAGGAGATCGGGAACGTGTTCATCGGCGCTGGATTCACCGATGGCAGCGGCCAGCTTATCTGGCGGATCCTGCAAAACGGCGTGGCGGTGCGCGGAAAAGAAAACATACAGAACTCGCTCGGGAGCGTGGCGATCCCGAGCCGGATCGGCGGCGGCGGGTTCATCCGCATCCTCGAGAACGACATCATCGCCATGACCGTGCTCAACGCCGCGATCGCCCCGGCCGGTCAACTTGTGGCGGGGCGCCTTTCCGGTTGGTTCTATCCGAAGGACGAGGATCCGCTCGGAATTTGGTTCTAGGGAGGCTGTCGAATCATGCGCTATGTGCTTCGGTCCCTGATGTGCGCCGCTTTTGTCGCCGCCTGCGCCGCTCCATCACACGCGCAGTTTCTCGGCTCCGTTTCGCCCCAGACGGTCACTCAACAAGTCTTTGCCGGTCAAACGACCGCGGCGAGAACTCCGATCCCGCCGAGCTTACCCTTAAGCTGCACACCGACAAACGGTAGTCCCTGCGGCGTGAGGAACCTAGGACAGACGTTTCACTACCTGACTTACACGCCAAGCACGCCGAGTTGTGTCGTAGACTTCGCGATCGTGGCTAGCCTCGACGGTGTAAATTATTTCAACATCTCCGCCGACGCCAGCGCGAACAACGTTCTGATCGGCAACGGCAATGCAGGAGCCGGGGTGTTCGCGAGCGGGTGGTTCCCGGTTGTCGCGATCAATCTAGCAAACATTTCGAACTGCGCGGGCGGAGTCTCGGCATTCTATTCGGGCACATCCTCGGCCGGAGCCAGCTCTTTCGGAGTGTTCGCGCAATCCACCGGCGTACGTCAGAACGTGCTCCAAAATAATAATCTGAATGCTGGCTTAACCATCACCACACTGCCAACCCCGGCAAACTCCACCGGCGGCAGAATCTATCTTCTCTGTAGCGTGACGTGCGGAGCCGGGACGAATCAGTTTTCCGTGCTCGACAGCCCTTCCCCACCGCTTACGCAACGCACGATCGCTACGTTCACGGCCGCGAACAGCACCGCTCTCCAAGTTTTTGTAATTCCGGCAATCACCACACCGTATGTGCAGATCACCTTCCCGGCAGGTAACTTTGCGACTACCAATGCGTCCGCGTACTACGAATTTGACGCTCCTGGCAGTCCGGCGGCTACTGCGAATCTGTACCGGGAGATCAACACCAACGCCTCGACGCAGGTACGGACGGGACTCGGGTTCCTTGAAAGTATCGTGGTGAACAACGCGGGGAGCGCCTGGACGATGCAGGTGTTCGATAATTCGGCGTGCTCCGGAACGGCGATCGCGGGAGCCACAGCTTTCACGGTTCCCACGGCAGGATCCAGTCTCCGCTATGACACAACTTTCAACACCGGCTTGTGCATTCTCACCGCAGGAACGACGCCGGGGAGCATCACGGTTAGTTTCCGGTGAAAACGCGCGTACTCGTTCTCGCTCTCCTGGTGTTCACGGCCGCGAGCTCCGCGCTCGGCCAGGGGCTTACGGTCGTTTCGGGCACCGTCACCGACGCGCAAGGGATCGTCTACGTCAACGGATCGCTCACCGTGACGCTCTCACTCCCGATCGGTACCAGCGGCGCAATTCTGAACGGCGTGCAGGTGCGCGGCGTCGTCGGGCCAGTGCAGCTCGATTCGACCGGCTCATTTTTGTTGAACCTCCCCGACAATACGCAGCTCAAGTGCGCGAACTCGATCGGCCAGATCATCACCTGCGCGCCCCAAACACAGTGGACGTTCTCGATCACAGAGTCGCCCGGCGTCCCGCCGCCGCTCGGCACCGGGCCGCAATCGTGTTCGACGACGCTCACGATCTCCGGCTCGTCGCAATCCGTGTCGCCGCAACTTAGTGCTTGCCCGTCGCTCACGCGCTTAGTAACCGGCACGGTCGGCCCCGGGGGCGGAGGTAGCCCCGGTGTCACCGGCGGCTCTTGCCTGGCCACCACGGTCCAGCCGGGGCAGGTGTGCGCCGGACCGTTGCAAACCGCGAGCGGAGTGAATCCGTCTTTTGAGAACTCGTTTACCAACGCGATCGCCACCGTGCCGGGCGCGAACTCTCTCTCCATCACCGGCGCGCCGATCGTGGCGACCAGTACCGCGCTCTTGTTTCATAACAACTCGCTGGGGGCACTCCCCAGCATACCCACCGGCTTTTCTTCGATTCTCAACACCACGCAGTTCTCGCTGTTCAAGCAAACGCTTTCGTCCACGGCCACCATCTCGCCATCGGTAGCTTGGACCGGCTCTCCGTCCGGCGCGATCAACATCCTCTCGTTTTTTGGCGGGAACATCTCCGCGACCGCCGTGCAGTCGGTTGCGTCCGGCGGAGGAGGCTGTCCGGAGCCGGGCAGTCAATGCGCCACGATCACGATGGGCGCAGTCAATACCGCTAACATCGTGGTAATTATCGGAGCGCGCGGCGTCGGTGCCGGGACGACCGGGATCGTGGCCGCGACCATTTCGGACAATCTCGGCGACACGTTCTTAGACCTGGGCGCGGTACTGATCAGCAACGACGTACCCGCCCCGCAGAACACCGCGCACATGTGGGCGATCCAGAATCCCACCGGAGGCTCGCCGGTCATCACCATCGATTCGCACCAAAGCGGCGCGCTGGTCAACGGATGCTGCGAAGCATTCGAACTATCGGGCGCTGCGCCCTATTTCACCGGCACACAAGGCCCGGCGAACTTCCGGCGGCTCGTGCCAACCGATTTGCCGCTCACGAGTGCAATTCTGGGGTTCACCAGGAAAAATCTGGCGGCCAACGTAGCGGTGGGCGCGTCCACGGTCACCACGATCGACAGCATCACCGCAACCGTACCAGCAAACTGCATCAGCGGTTGCCGGGCGCGGGTGAGTTTCGCCTATTACGTGGCCGGAGGGCTGGACGGAGAGATCTGGGTGGACGACGGCACGAATCAATGGGGAGCCGGAAACTTCGGGCAGCCGACGAACAACTTTTCGATCACCGTCGGCTCGCAACTTTCTCCCGCGATTTACGCAGCAGGGACTTCGCAAACGTTCACGTTGAAAGCGATCGACGCGGGCGCGGTGACGGTCTGCACGACGTTCACCAACGTGGGGCCTTGCAACACGGGTTCGTTCGTCACCAACTTCCCTCCGGCAACGGTCCCCGGCACGATGCAAGTAGAATTTGTGGCAAGCGCAAACTAAAGGAGCGCGGGCACATGATTCGTAGATTCACACTTCTCTCTCTTGTGGCAATCCTTTGGCTCGCCGCTCCCGCGGCCGCGCAGCGCACGGTCGTCTCGGGCACGGTCACGGACGTGAACGGGATCCCCTGGGCGGGCGGCACAGTCGAGGTCACGCTTTCGCTTCCCCTGGGGGTCAGCGGCGCCACGCTGAACGGCGTACAAATCGGAGGCGCGACGCAACGCGTCACACTCGACGGCACCGGCTCGTTTCTTATGCAGCTCCCGGACAATGCGATCGTGTTGCCAGGCGGGACACAATGGACGTTCGCAGTCAATATCTCTCCCGGTGTTCTGCCGCCGCTCGGAACCGGACCGCAAACCTGTACGGCGACGCTGACGATCACCGGCGCGAGTCAATCCGTCACGTCGAGTTTGAACAGTTGCCCGAAACTGAGCAACGTCAACGGCGGCATCGCCAGCGAAACAAACGCCAAAGGCTTCTTCGACATGGCCGACCCGAAGTATGGGGGCTTCTTCGACGTTCAGCTTGCCTTTAGCTCGAATACGACCATCACGATCACCAACGGACAGCCGACGGTAGTCGTTGCGAGCGGTCCTTTTGTTCCCGGCGATGTAGGCAAAGATATTTTCGTGACGAGTGGCTGCTGCGGGACTTCAAACAACATCACTGGAGCTGTGGTATTGCCCAAGACCACGATTCTTTCCTACCAAAGCGCCACTCAGGTGACCGCCGCCGCAAATGCAACCGGGGCTTGCAATGCAACCGGATTAGCTGGCGGCTGTATCGTCGCCTGGGGCCACAACGACGATGCGGCAATCACTGCGGCAGAAACGGCGTGGGCGGGGAGCACAAATAAGAAATGCACGACGCTTCAATGGCCGTCAGCCATGTTTTTCATCAGCCAACCTCACTGGAATACTCACAGCAGTGCTTGCACGGGAACGGAACCCGCCGTCAGTTTCACCAGTACAGTGAAAGGTTATGGGCCGGGCGTTTCCCTGGCTGTGATGGAGCCAAACTTTAGCTTAACCGCTTGTCTGTTTGGCCCCAACACCAATGGATGTTTTTTCGGAATCGTTGAGGTAATCGTTGAGGAACTCGGACTCTATGGAGCAGGGAATGCGGCGGTGAGCGCGCCCGCTCAAGCAGTTACCCTTGTGAATCCTGGCATCGGCTCGCAATTTTTTGACATCAACGTCACCGGATTTGGAGGCAACGCTGCTCTCGCCGGATTTCCCCTGTACGGCTTCAACTTGAACTCCAGCCGCGTGACGTTTCTGGATTGCGATGGATTCGGGAAAGATTGTGTCGTTGACCTGTCGGGCAACAATGCCAACTCGGTTTGTCTCTACTGTTTTGGCGGAGACAATGCTGGACGGGCACTGTTCGTGAATCCGAGCATAGCCAATCACCGCTTCATCGACATCGGAGGCGATTGGGGCGTCACTACGGGGACGAAACTCATCGAAGTGGCGCAAGGAGATTATGTCGGCGAAGGCTCTCACGGATTCAACGGTACGGGAGTGGCCAGTCTCACCGGGAACAACGGGTCCGCCATCTTCACGGGAACCAACGCCACCGCGCAAGTCCACTTGACAGATGCGGTGTTCGACAACAGCGCGTGCGGGGCGGCTTGCAACGGGGTAGCGTTGCAACTTTCCGGCAACACGCTTTTCGCGGGCGGCAGTACGTTGAAGGGCGTGGGAGCGGGCGGTGGGATTAACTCGGTGGCCGGAACAAAATACTTCGACGAATGTGGGAACACGATCACGCCCGCAGCGGTTTCTGGGAGCGTCTTTGGCTCTTGCTCTATTACCGGAACGGCTCAAGTAGCCGGGAACATCGTACCCTCGGCCTGCGGAACAAGCACTGTCGGCTCCGTTTCCGGGGCCGGGGGCAGCGGGCAATTTACGCTGACTTTTGCCGGGACGCCTGGAACGACCTGCACCGTTACGGTTACATTTCCAACGCCGTTTTTGGCAACGCCTATTTGTACTTTCGTCGATGTTGGCGGCACGAACGCCTTTCCAACCGCCATTGTGAATGGAACAGTTAACACGACCTCGGCCGCATTCACCGAAACCGGGACAACGCTGACCAACGGCAACACGGAAGTTACTCAATACTACTGTCGGATACCGTAAAGAGGAAGTACGCGCATGGCCGAGAAAATCGTCGTAGACATCATCGATCCCGTGGACGGGGAGATCAAAGTCACGCACACGTTTTGGGGCCGCAAGGACGGCGAGGCGCGCACCAACTACACGCATCACCTCGCGAGCTGCGAATACTTTCTCGCCGCCGTCGAAGCGGGCAACGTGATCGAGGAAGAGTTTGAGATCGACGAGCGCGAGATTCCCGAAGCCGAGGAAACCGGCGAGCTCGAGGATGAGGACGACGAGGACATAGAGGAGGAGGTATAGGCGCGAGTGGCAACCGTCGTCGAGCTGATCACCGCCGAGGCACAGCGGCAAGGACTCGATCCAAAAATCGCGATCGAAGTCGCGCGCGCGGAGTCCGGGCTCGATCCGAACACTCCCGACAGTTCCGCCGGTGCGATCGGCTTGTTTCAGCTCGAGCCCGCAACGGCGGCGGATCTCGGCGTCAACCCGCGCGATGTCAACGAGAACATTCGCGGCGGCGTCTCCTATCTCCGGCACTTGCTCGGGAGGTTTGGAAGTATCCCGGTCGCACTCGCCGCCTACGATTGGGGCACGGGCCACGTCCAGCAGGCGCTCGCCACGTGGGGCGCGAGCTTTCTCGCGCACGCTCCGGCGGAAACGAAAAACTACGTCGCGAAGATCTTGCGGAACCTCGGGCAGTACACCGCCACGGTCACCCCGGCCAGCGTCGCGAACGGCGTGACCGAGCTACTCGCTCCGCCGCCGAGTCCGGACGGAACGCCGCCGCCTGCGATCGACAACCGGCTCGCGGGGATCGCGATCTTGACGGCGATCGTGATTGGTGTTTATTTCGTCGCGGAGGCTTACGCCAATGACTGATCCGCAAGTCGCGCTGATGAGGATCGTCCGCGGGCATTGGCGCGCGGACATCGCCGCGGCCGTCGAATCGACGATCGTGCCCGCGGCTTTTCTCGCCGCACTCGTCGCCAACGAAACCGGCGGCAACGCCCAGGCCGTGCGTTTCGAGCCCGCGGTGTTCAGCGAGCTCGCCGAAGTCATCCTCGGAAAACGTAAGGCGTACAGTCCCCGAGGCGTGCAGCACCCGCTCATGCGCCCTGAGCTGCTCAACTACATCGAACCGCCGGGGACGAGCGACTTCGCCGACTGCCTCGAGCGTCTCGCCGAGCTCGCAACCTCCCGCGGGCTCACGCAGATTATGGGCTGGCACTCGGTCGAGATGGCGCGGCCGACGCCAGGGCCGCAGCTCACCCCGACGTTCTATCTGCATTTCACCGTCGAATTGCTGGCCTACTTCGCGAGCCACTACACGCTCGACCAGGCGAAAGATTTTCCGGAGCTTTTCCGGTGCTGGAACACCGGCGAGCCCGACGGGCAAACCTTCGATCCGCACTATGTTTCGAACGGCCTTTCGCGCATGGACGTGTACGCGCAGCTCGAGCGAGGCGGATCGTTGTGACCTTCGCCGACCTCGGGGCACTCGCGACCGCAGCTTTTGCCGCGGGCGGCTTGGTGTACATGGTGCGGCGGATGAAACGCGACGTGAACGGCATCGGCAAGCGCCTCGTCGATGCCATCAAAAGCGAGGCCAAGCGGCACAACAACGTCAACCTCGCGATCATGTCGATGGTGCCGGAGGACAAGAAAAAAGAGATCGCGGCTCTGCTCCGCGAAGAGTGAACACCCAGGGAAGGGGGACTCGTGATCGTCGTTAACCTAGAGAAGATCAAGACGGCCGTAAAAACCTTGAAGGATATGGGCATCGAAATCGATTCGTTTTCCTGCAACTACGACACGAAGCAGAAACTCTTGCAGGCGGCACACAACTCGACGATTTTCCGGTCCTACGGGATGCGCGGCGACGACATGCCCAAGCATCCTTTCACGCTTTGCGGGATCACCCTGAACGTTCACAATGGCGGGTGAAGTTTTTCCTAAAGGGGAGGACACAAATGGTCACGGACATCGTTGCAACGCACGTCACCACGGCGGCGCTGGCGGTCGGGGTCATCAACTGGCTGAAAGCGAATCAATCGCCGCTCACCGCATGGATCACGCGAGAGAAACCGCAGGTCGCGCGTTACCTCGCTTTCCTCACCGCGGCGATCGGCACCATCGGGATCCATTACGCTTGGAACCCTACGGCGCGGGTGCTTTCCTTCGACATCCCCACGGCCGCGGCCGCGCTCACCGCGGCGACCGCCTACGTGCAGAATTTCATTTGGCAGGAGCTCACCTACCAGGTGACGAAACGGCCAAACGTGGCCGAGCTCGTCGCGGCGGTCGTGAAATCCATGCAACCGGGCGCGAATCCCGGTATGGTAAAGGGGCGGCTCGAGCCCCCGCAGTAATTGCTGAGGAGGTGCGACGACGATGTTCAGACATGGAATCGATGGAAAAAAACTTCTCCCCGCGATCGTGGTTTGCTTCACTCTTTTTTTTGCCGGTCTGGTTTTGCTCGCCTACGGATGCGCGTATCGGCATCTCCCCGGCGGCGGCAAGGCTCCGGCGACGGCGTTCGAACAAGTCCTCGCATGGAATGCTGCGGGCGCACAAGCCAACAGCGGGCTCGCGGATACCATCATCGGCTTGCAGCGCGCCGGGTTCATCTCCATCCCCGCGGCCAAGTCGATCCTGATCAAACAAGGACAGATCGCCGAAGCCGATCTACGGATCACGAATCTAATTTCGGCGGCCGCGGCCTGCGCGCAACAATCCGCCGGGGCGAACGCGACGACCGCGGAGCTCGACGCCGCGGGCGCCGCGTGCGCGAAGATCTCCGCGCCGCAATTGAGACGGGACATCGACCTCGTGACGAGCCTCATCGTCGCGCTCACCGACGAGTCCGCCCTCGGGATCAAGGATCCGGCGAAACGCGACGCGACGACCGCAGTCGTCAAGAACATGGGGAACCTCATCGGACAGGTGTTCACGATGCTTTCGAAAGTCGGCGTCCTCGCTCCGGCCTCGGCCGCGCCGGGCCGCGGTATTTTTCGTATGAAAGAGGTGTGCTCGTGAGTATCGTCGTCACGCTCTACCAACTCGCGTCGCTGCTCGGCGCCGTCGTTGTGCCGAGCATCGAAACGGCGCTAAAGATCAAGGCCGCGTTCGAATCGCTCGGACCGGAGTACAGGGCTAACATTCAGGCGCTCACCGATGCCGCAGTCCACGCGAACGCCGAAACGATCGCCAAGGTCAACGCATGGCTGATGGAACAGGGATTCGAGCCGCTCCCGCCGGATGCCGCGGTAGCAAAGTAGGCCGTTTATTCTCTCGGGCGGCGGAACCGCGGGAGCCGCGGCGGAACGATCTCGACGACGCGGCCGTGCGCGTCAAAAATCACCCACTCCTGCTCGTGCGGCCGATACACCCATTGCACCTTGCAGGCTTCGCAGTCGTAGTGCTCGCCGCCACAACCGTCGCCATCAATCTCATGCGGGCAGGGAACCCACCAGAGCGGGCCGTGGCAGCGCGGACAATCCGGAGAGTGATCACGAGCTGTTTCACTTCCGTTTGAGCCAATCGAGAAGCCGTTTGATCGTGGCCACTACGTCGGGCAGCGCCCCGCTCGACCAAACGACAAACAGCACGCAGGTCAGGATCCAAAGCACGATGAGGATCACCGCGGCCCCTCGGCAATCTTCCGGATCCGCTCGATCGCGCGGGAGTCGGCGTGCGTCCACCCGGCGCGGGGATGGTCGTAGTAGTCGAGCAGATCGACGAGCGCCTGCAACGCCTCGGTGTAGTTTGTCGCGGCCGTGCCGAGCGCGTCACGAGCATTCGCGAGCTCCGCCTCGAGGCGTTTGTAGGGCGAGATCTTCCACCGGAGCCCGCGCACTTGCACCGGCGGCCGTTTCCGTTTCGTCACAGCGTCACGCCTTCACCTTCCCCAAATTCTTGACTGATGTAATTGCCGATCAGTCGGCGCCAGGCGTCGAACCGGCGGCCGTGCAGCCGCAGACGCTTCGCGCGCTTCATCTCCGGCGAACGATAAGCGACGAGCCCGGAGGCCGCCTCGTGGGGCCAAGTGAGCTCGCGTTGAATGTAATGCGCGAGCTCGTGCGCGAGCTCGTCGCGCGTGATCTTGCGGCCGAGGTGCAAGGTTTTATTTTTCCACCGGCAGCGGATGCGGCGGCGGCGGGAGATGCGCGGCGGCCGGATCGAGAACAGCTCGGCGAGATCGGTGACGAACGTTTCGACTTGCGCGATCGAGAGCGACATCACGCGGCTCCTAAAACTGTACTTTCGAGAGAAACTCCCGCGCCTGGGCGGGATCCGTTTTGAGATAGACCATCGTCGAAGCGATCGAGGCGTGCCCGAGCAGCTCTTTGACGACGGTGATCGGCACGCCTTGCGTGAGGCAATTCATCGCGAAGCTGTGCCGGAGAATATGCGGCGACACGTCGCGGCCGCCGCGGGCAACGAGCCCGGCGCGCTTCCCGGCCGCGCGGATCAGTTTGTGCGCCGCTTGCCGCGTGAACGGGAACAGCCGGAAGTCGTCGAACTCTTTTTCGCCGAGCTCCGGTCGCAACGCGAGCAGGTACACGCCGAGGTCCGCGACGAGCGAATGGCTCACCGGGATCCAGCGCGCCGCGTGCGCGATCTTGCGGCGCCGATCGACGCGGCGCTTGAGCGTGCGGAGGCGGATCTGCCGGTTGGTGAGATCGATGTCGGACCGGCGGATCTCGATCAGCTCGCTCACGCGGCCGCCGGTTTCAAACGCCGCGCGGATGAACAGCCGATCGCGGCCGTGCCGGTAGTCGCGGCACGCTTCGACGAGTCGCTGCACCTGCTCGCGGGTGAGGTACTGCGGGAGCGCGGCGCGATCGAGACGCGCGAGCGCGAGCGCTTGGGGATCCCGCGGGACGAGGGATCCGTTCATCGGTTGAGCTCCCGCCAAACTTTGAGAGCGGCGGACATGTCCGCGTCCGGATAGACCGCGCCTTTCGCGTACATTCCGTCAATCGCGGCGACGATGGCATCTCCGGCGGCGCGCAGTTTTTTGTACGCGAAGCCGATCACGGCGGCCGCCTGGCGGTCGGAAGTCGGATCCGCGCGGGCCGCCTTCCAGATCGCAACCGCTTGTCGGGCCGCGGTGGGCCAGTAAGGCTCGCCAGGGTCGTGCTCGAGGCAAACACGCATCTCGTCACCGGCGGCGAGCAGTTTGCTGTATGCGGCGCCGAGCTCGGCTCGCTCGTTCATCTCGGCGAGCTGCGCGGCGATCTCTCCGAGCATGGCGTTACAGAGGTTATGCTCGTCGAGTGAGCCGTCGGCCAGGCCGCGAATGTTTTCCTCGACGAGCTTGCGGATCTCTTTTGCGTCCATCTTATTCCTCGTCGTCGGGAGCCGTGCCGTAATCGGGGCCGAGCTTCTCGTACACGGTCCCGCGGTGATCGGGATCGTCGTCCGGAACAAATACCGGGACGATGCCTTTCTCGAGGAGCTCGGCCGCCTCCTCGGATCCGCGCTTCGATTCCGGCAAGATCTTCTCGATCCGTTCCGGCCGCCACACTTTGAAAATGCCGGGACGAAAGAGCGGAGCCGTCCAGCCGCACACGCGATCGCATTCGATCGTCTGGCCGTCTTTCCCGCTGCGGTGTACCGGACTATCGCACCGCTCGCACGAGAACGGCGGCAGGATCGCCTTCGGGTGCGCGAACATGATCCACGTTTCGCCGACTTGGAATCCGCGCGGGATTGCGGAGATCCGGCGGGAGACGCCGAGCGCGGCGGCCTCGCGATCGAAGTCCAGCGGCGTTTTGTAAAACGTTTCGCCGATCCAGAGGAGCCCGCAGCGGCCGAGCTCGCGCGGGGCCATGCACAACGGGCAAGGAAAATCGTCGGCGCAAGCCGGATGCACACCGCCGACGAGGGCCGCCGCGTCCACCCAGGTAAACCCGCGGGTTTGTTTGACGCCGTGCCCGCACGTCGGACAGATCTCGAGCGGGATCGGGAGGCGATCGCAGAAAACTCCATGACCGCCGGAGACAAGGTACAGGCCGCCGATTTTTCGATAGCCGCAACCGCGGCGAGGTTCAACGGCCATCATGCACCGCCTTTCCGCTTTGTACGGCAACGGAGACAATGAGCGAACCGCTCGACCTTTCGCGGGCACGTCCGGCAGAGTCCACGAGCGCGCCGCTGCGATGCCCAGGTGTTTTGACGAGCTCGGCGCGCGCAGCGGAAGGGAGTAGAAGTTTTCACGACTCACCGCCTTTCGAGGGATCCCAAAACTTCGGAAGTTTGTCGCGGTGTTCGCGCCGGACGTGCGCGCGGAGCGATGCGCGAGCTCGAGCGAGCGCAGAGTACCGCGTCCGTTTGCGGTCCTTGAAAAACCTGCCCCATTCGCAAAAGAGACACTGCGTCACGGCTCCGCCTTCTTGCGGCGGGATCCGGCGGGTGATGCCGAAAAAATCGTGCGCGACGCGTTTCACGACGCGCCGCCAAGCGCGGCCGCGAGTTTGTCGAGCGCGTAGCGCAAGAGCAGCGCGAGCTCGAAAATTAAAATCGCGCCGCCGATGGTGAACGACCATGCTTGCCGGGGGTGTGCGACGATCCAGCGTTCGAGCTCGCGAATGTCGCGGCTCACGCGGCACCACGTTCCTTGGCTATCTGCTCGCCGAGCTCATGGAAGCGGCCGAGGATTTTCGCGAGCTCGAGGAAACTCTCGGCCGTGAGTTGCTGCGTTTCGTCGATCCGCAGGCCGCCGCCGCTGTACGCGGCGTCCAGTTGCCGGACCTCGATACTGATCCGCAATTCGAATTTTTTCACGACTGCACCTCGATCGAGCGGATCGGATACCAGCGGCCGTCCTCGAGAGACTTGCCGTAGTAGGTGCTTTCTTCGCGGCGGATCTGCGTGATGCGGAAAGAAGTCATCGGGTGATGGCCGTGACCGCTCGCCATGACGACAGCAGTGCCGCCGAGGAGTGCTCGTTTCGCTTCGAGCAATCCGGGCATTTTGTTTTCGCTCATTTGGTCGCTCCGTTTTTTTTGAAACGGGGAGGGGCAGCACACGAGTCGGATCGAGGGCCGCCCTTCCCTCTTTGCGACGGCGCCATCCTCAGACCAGGTGGGGCCGTGCAGGGGTACAGTCTCGCAAAACGGTAAACTCTTTGCAAGAGGACTTTGGTACTACTCGGGGGGATGCGGACTAAGGCCGCGCCAGGGGCGAGACAAACTGTTCTCTTTGACAACTGGACTTTAGCACCTGTTAGAATCCGCCCCAGGTAGCGGAAACGGGGCAACGGCCGCGGACGGCTCAGGGACAGGCATGGCACCCGCGGCCGTTGCTGCGTCTACTCGCCGATCGCCCCGCCTGGGCCGCCTGCGCGCCCGCGTTCAGGGTTTTGGCGGGGGTTCCGGCAAGCCGCGCGAGCGGCGCACGTAGGTGAGAAACTCGAGCGCCTCGAGCTCGAGGAATTTTTCGCAGTAGGGGAGCTCGTGCATGACCGCGGGCCGGGCTTGCAGGCTGGCATAGATCCGGCGGCCGCAGACGCACAAGCCGAGATCTTGCGGGTTGAAAAGTTCGACTTTCATACCGGGGCCGTCGGCGCGGGCGGATGCACCGAACACGGCAAAGGGCGGTGACACGTTTCGCTCGTGCACTCGAGCTCTGTATTCCAATACGGCGGGACAACCGCTTGGCACCCTGCGGCCGACTCCGTGAAGTGCCTCCCGCAGTGCGGACACTTGAGAGTGCGGAGGTATTTTTTCACGACTCGCCGCAGCACGGGGTACGCGATCGCCGCAAACAGCGCCGTCTCGGCGAGATCTTTCGCCCACATCAGGGCCACAACTTTGTACGCTGGATCGATCATTGGACCGCCTTTCGGTTTTTGGCGCGCATGCGATCGAGCATGATGCGCCAGTATCCCTCGCAGCGTCTCTCGTCGAGGCACGCGACGCAGCTCGCGACGTGCGCCGTAGCGAGCTCTTTGGTTTCCCGATCGTAGGCGTCGAGCGACGCGAGCGGATTTTTCGGCGTGAACAGGGCGAGGAAAATTTCACGCGCGGCATTCTCGACCGCCGGAAGCGCGGGCGTGAACACTCCGGCTTCGCGGAGCTGCTCCATGACATACGCGGTCGTGACTGCGCCCATGCCTTCCGGAGTTTCCGGCAAGCCGGAGACGTGCGCGGCAAACTCCATGAGATCCTCGACGGGGATCTGTACCGTGGTGACGACGTTGCCGCGGTAGCGCAGGCGCGCGGCTGAACCCTCGCCCTCCTGGAATTGGATGTACAGCTCGCCGGTCAGGTCTTGATTCCAGCGAAACACGGTGCCGAGTTTGGCGCGAAAAAATTCTAACGGCATTGGTCACGTCACCTCGCGGCGCGGCCAGCCGATACAGCCGCCGCTCGAGTGGTGTTGCATGTGATCGCCGGGATGCCCGCGCTCGAGCCCGCAGACTTTCGTCTCCGGGCCGCCGCGGTCGCCGCAGATGTCGGTCTGTAGCGGATCGCGAAAGCGCGCCCAATCGCTGAGACTCTGCGCGAGGTTTTCGGCGAACTGTTTCCCCACCTCGAGCTCGAGCCAACCGGGGACGAGATTGATCGACGCGAATACCTCGCCCGGTCGCGGATCCGCAAGCGGGAAAAACAGTTGCACGCAACCGACAAAGATCCCGCGACTCTTCGCCTCTTTGAATGCTTTGTGCAAGAGCCGCTCGAAACGGGAGCCTAGCAGATCGCTAAACACACGGCGGATCTCCGAGCGGAAAAAAGTCTTTTCGATCTTCACGTCGTCACCTCGCCGAAAAACGGCCGCGCGTCCGGCCGGGCTTTTGCGCTCCGGCTCCGCGGCGTTCCGGGTGCGGCGAAGTCGCGAGGCGGCCGTTCACCGTTCTACACCAACAAAAAGGCTCTGCGCCACACGCGGGACACGGCTCGCGGTAGAGACTGCCTTCGAAATCGTGACCGCGTTTGCCCCACCAAGTCATGCGCAGTTGCCGGAGCTCGGGTTTCTTTTTCACGCGGTCCGATCGATGGCGTCGCGCGTGGCGAGGTCGAGCTGCGTCCCGCGCGCCAGTCCCACCCACACGCGCAGCTCCATCCACGGCATACGTTCCGGCGTGGCAATCAGTAGTGTTGAATCGGCCGGAAGAAACTTCGAAGTCGCGACGGCGACAAGCATGGCGCACTCGTCGATCGTTTCCGGGACGAGCCGCAGGTAGTCGCGATCCCCGCCGGTGACGGTCGAGAGTTTCACCGGAACCCCGCAAGCGCGAAGGAAAGCACCGCAGTCGCGAGCACCGCGGCGATCAGCCCGAGGAGCACGCCGTAGCGGATCCACTCGATGCGGCGGCGCTTGTACTCTTTCGTGGTGAGCAGGAAAAATTCGGCATCCTCGACCGGCGAAAGGACGGGGTGCTCGAGCAGGATGTTTGTCGGCGCGATCAGCTTGCCACGGATCACGGCTCCCTCCGCACGCGGTCAAAGTATCCGAGGCAGTAGGCGACGACGGCCACGACCACGAGGGCGATCAAGCATCCATCCATAGGTTTCACCCCTGCGCGGGAGCGATGATCACCCCGGCCTCGACGAGTTTCGTGTATAGGTCGCAGCGGTTTTGCAGCACCAGGAAAACAAATTTCACGCGGTACGCGGTGACGTAGTTCGCACGGCGGGCGAGATCGTTGTCGGCCTGGTAGTCCGCCCATTCCTTCGCCATCGGCGGCCAGAACATTCCAGGGTGCGCGTCGTGCAGGTGCGCGAGCGACACTTCCGGCGGCCACAGCGGGAACGCCGCGCCACACTGCTCGCAGTGAGTCTGCTCGAGCGCGAGGATCTTGCCCACCTCTTCGATGTCGGTCACGACCGCTTGCGGCCGTTGCGTCGCGTTGCTTTCGAATGGCCCGGTTAGTTTCCTACGTCTCGCTTCGCCCATAGTTGCCTCCCGGTCACTGGAATCGCTCGAGCGTCCAAAACTTGCACGCGGAACATGGCGGCCGCGCTTTCCGCAGGTGCATGATGTAATGAAGATCCGCCCAGAGCAACTCCGCCTCGAAGCCGCGACCGGCTTTTTCCGTGATCCACAGCTCGCGCGCGATCCACGTTTCGAGTCGTCTGTAGAGGTTTCGCCGCGATCGCCGACGATCGGTGATGCAGAGCCGCGGTCCAGGATGGTAGCGGTAGGCTCCGCGCGGATTGGTTTCGAGAGTCGTTGGTCGCAACCTCGATCGAGCGGTAATTTGAACCCGATCGGTGGCAAATTGCAAGGTTTTTAGGGGGGTGTGATGGGCCGAACCGTCTCACCGCACAGCCTCTCGCGTGAGAAAAACGTTGTAACCCTAGTAGTATCTAGCGTGTGCGCGGGTGTGCGGGGTTTCAAAAACAGCGCACACTTAACCCCTGTAGAATCAATACGCATTGTGCGATTTTTCGATGTTTCCGGAGGCTATGTCCCTCTAAAAGAAGAAGATAATGTTTTTTTTGTGTGATACTGAGGGGGATCCGGTGACTACCTTTCGCCTTGTTTCGCTGTCAGCCAAAACATACACCGCACAACGAAAGTGTGCGGGGGGGGGGGGGGGGACCCCGCGCGCCCCCCCCCCCCAAAAAAAACACGGGGTTGTAAAAAAAAAAAGCTTCGCGGAGGGGGGTGTGCCCCCAACAGCGCAGCCACAGCCCCCGC
>Ga0137403_10001514_pt1 | contig 29142 bp, 25 predicted proteins | sample CZOMad2_1_16fung_FD_122057 | JGI IMG/M metagenome (GOLD analysis project Ga0137403, IMG submission 122057) | Vadose zone soil fungal communities from Angelo Coast Range Reserve, California, USA - CZOMad2_1_16fungal (Hybrid Assembly) | ecosystem: Environmental > Terrestrial > Soil > Vadose zone... | reverse complement strand
TAACTTGTTGAAACACAACAACCTCATGCTGAGGAGCGAGCGACGCGAGCGTCTCGAAGCATGGGCAGCAAGCGACTCATCGATCTCTCATAGTCAGTACTGGCGCATAAGATCGCCGTCGTCCCGGTGAACTCGGGGGGACCCATCCGCCGCGGCCCTGCAGTTATGCGCGATGGTCGACAGCTTCTTTCGCGACATAGCCTTGTGGTTATGGGTCCCCGCTCCCGTGCGCAATTGCGCACTAGGCGGGAACGACTCATGGAGAGGACGCTAGATCACAGCTTCACCGCTTGATCTGCGCCTTCAACGTATCCTCGACGACGCGATCGAAGGATGACGCCTTCGGCGGCGCCTTGTCGCGCTGCTCGGCGACGAACTTGTCGCGCTTTGCAACCGGCGCTGAGAGTTTCTGGTTCAATGCGTTGCGTTGCCTCATCTGCTTGTCGAGTTCGTCCATGCGCTGCTCGGGCTTCAGCGCGCGCAGAGGCCCATGCGAATGTCGGCGTCGGGGTTACTGTCGACAATCGCGGTCGCGATCGACCAGATCTTGCGCTTGGCGCCTTCGATCAGACCGCCCATCGAGCCCGTGGTGTCGAGCACGAACGCGACCTCGACGGCGGGTTTGGCGATGGCCGTGGAAACGGTGGCCGACAATGGCAGGGTGGCGAGCGCGAACGCGAATGCGCCGATGGTGATGGCTGGCTTCATGGTTCTCCTCCGGTGGTAACGTCCCTCGGAACCGAGATTCCTGTCGCTTCGGGTTCCCGTAAGGTCGAAAACAGGGCGAGGCGCCGACAAATTTACAGCTGACCCGGTGCGGGCCAGGCGTGTTTGACGGCCCGAAACGCGCTAAGGTTCCAGCGATGGAATCGCCCGCCCGCCAGGTCGCTCTCGTGCCCGCCCCGGACCGCCGCCAATCGGAGACGGCGCTGGCGATCGCGCGCGGCACCGCGCGGCTATTACGGTCGCTGGGATTTTCCTGCGTCAGCGAATTGCCGCTGCCCTCGGGCCGGCGTGCCGATCTGGTGGCGCTGAATGAGCGCGGCGAGATCTGGATCGTTGAGATCAAATCGTCGATCGAGGATCTGCGCGCCGACCAGAAATGGCAGGACTACCGGATGCATTGCGACCGGCTGTTTTTTGCCTTCACCCAGGACTTGCCGTGCGAGATTTTCCCGGAGCAAACCGGCCTGATCGTCGCCGATGCCTATGGCGCCCATCTGCATTGCGAGGCGCCGGAGCATCGGCTGCCGGCGCCGACCCGCAAGCTGATGACGGTCCGCTTCGCCATGGCCGCGGCGCAGCGGATCAATCGGCTGGTCGATCCGCAAGGGCACGGAGAGTTTTAGATGCCCGGAACAAACTCGAAAGCATGCGGCGCTAGAGCATGATCCGGAAAAGTGGTTACCGGTTTTCCGAAAAGATCATGCTCAAACAAAAAGATAGAGCGGGATGACGATTCGAAGAAAAGTCATCCCGCTCTAACGGAGGATCACGCCGAACCAGCCGAGACCCTTGTAGGTCTCGTAGCCGGGGGTGAGGTGAAACGCCACCTGCAGGCCGGAGCCGTCCGTGTAGAAGCCGCTGCGGCCGCCTTTGAGCGGAACGTGCTCGGTGAGCAGGCCCTGCCCGTCGGACGATGCGATCACGCGGAACTTCGAATCCACCAGCAGCACGCGGGTCTTCTTATCGTCCACCCGGATGCCTTCGACGATGGCACGGGCCTGCGCCTCCCAGTCGAAATGGATCGCGAGCACGCCGAGCGGCTTGCCGTTGGCTTTGCCGCCTTCGCGCACGCTGGCGCAATAGGTCGCGATCTGGGCATTGCCGAGCAGCGGCTGGCGCTCGATGTCGCCGGCGACATAATCGTCGCCGGATTTCAGCTTGAGCGCGTCGGAAAACCAGGGCATCGCGGCGACGTTCGCCCCTTTGACGCCGTAGCGGTCCGACCGGGCGCTGGCCAGCACATTGCCGTTGAGGTCACACAGCCACAGATCGAGATACACGGTATAGGCGCGCAGGATCACCGCAAGGCGCTCCGACACATGGGAAACGTTCGCGGCGTTTGGGTCCGCGGCGCAATCCACCACGGCGGAATCGGTGGCCCACCAGCGCACGTCGCAGGTGCGCTCATAGAGGTTTCGATCGATCAGTTCGACGGCGTTGAGTGCGAGATCGACCATGCGTTCGCCGCGTGATCGCTCGGTCATTTCCTGGATCGAGTGCACCAGGTTGGCGGTTCGCCCGGTCAGCTGGGTTTCCAACTCTCGGGCGATGGTCTCCACCTTCTGGCCGACGCTGCGGACTTCCTGCGCCACCACGGCAAAGCCCGCGCCGAGCGAGCCGGCGCGCGAGCTTTCGATCAGCGCGTTCAGCGCCAGCATTTTCATCTGGTTGGTGATTTGCTGGATCGACCGGGTCTTCTCGCAGGCGATCTGATCGACCTCGGCGGTCAATCGCGCGATCAGGACGGAAATATCCGACTCTTCGTCGCCGCCTTCGGGCTGCGGCGGCGTATCCGTTCGGTTGCTGATGCGACTAATCGCAGCGACCATCGGCCTCGTCCCTTGCTGGCTGGTCCCCTCTGTCCAGACAACAGGCGCCGGGTGCGCCGGTGACGGTAACAGATGACCCGTTTATCGCCGCTTATGCCTAACGCGGTCTTAATTCCCGGGACGCCCAAGTCGCAAAATGCCGGTTGCAGTGATCAAAGAAGCGGCAGATTCAATCCTGCCCATGATCGCGCATGGGCTTGCGATGCTGACACGCTCACATGTCGATCCGCGACGTCACGGTGATTCCGGACAAAAGCTATCGCGGTGCGCGCTTTGCCAGGATGCGCTGCAGGGTACGGCGATGCATGTTCAGCCGACGTGCCGTTTCAGAAACGTTGCGGTTGCACATCTCATAGATGCGCTGGATGTGCTCCCAGCGCACGCGATCGGCCGACATTGGATTGTGCGGCAGTTCGGACTTCTCGGTACCGCTCGCCAGCAATGCCGCGACAACGTCGTCGGCGTCGGCGGGCTTTGAAAGATAGTCCACCGCGCCCATCTTCACCGCCGTCACGGCGGTGGCGATGTTGCCATAACCGGTCAGCACGATCGTGCGCGCGTCGGGGCGCTTGCGTTTCAGCGCCGACACCACGTCAAGGCCGTTGCCGTCGCCGAGCCGCAAATCCACCACGGCGAAGGCCGGCGCGGCGCGGCCGATCTGCGCCAAACCATCGGATACGCTGTCGCAGGACGTGACGGTGAAGCCGCGGGTTTCCATGGCGCGCGAGAGCCGCTCCAGAAACGGCTTGTCGTCCTCCACGATCAGGAGCGAGCGGTCGGTGTGGTCGGTCAGTTCGGCGATGACAGTCACTGGTTCGGATATCTCCATGTCGGACAGTGTAACATATGGCGTGGCGGTGCTGCGCTGCCAAGACCGCACAAAGTAGGTCAACCGTCATAGCGACCGAGGGCGGCACTAAGTCACTGGTTCGGCAGCGATTTCGCTCGCCTCGAACCGGCCGCGCGGCCAGGCGATCTGAACCACGGCGCCGTGATCGGGAAAGGTCCGGTTGCTGAAGGAAACCTTTGCCCCGGTGCGCTCAAGCAGGGTTCGGGCGATAAACACCCCGAGGCCGAGGCCATCATGTTCGTTTTGGGCCTCGTCGGCGCTGCGCCGCCGCGACAGATAGGGCTCGCCGATGCGGTTCAGCATGTCGGGTGCGATGCCCGGTCCATCGTCGGAAACGACGATCTCGACGGTCTCGGTGTTCCACCACGCGTTCACCTCCACGGTCGCGCGCGCGAAGTCGACGGCGTTTTCCAGGATATTGCCGACACCATAAAGGATCGCCGGATTGCGCGTGCCGACCGGCTCGCGGGTGCCGGCGACAGCGATCCGCACCTTGATGTTGATGCCAAAGTCGCGATGCGGCGCCACCAGTTCTTCGATCAGCGTGGACAATGGCATCCGGTCGAATGGCGCACCGGTCGAGGACAGCTGTGTGATCTTGGCCAGAATGTCGCGGCAGCGCTGCGCCTGCTCGCGCAAGGTCTTGAGGTCGGAGGCCAACGGACTGTTGTCATTCACGTTCCGCTCCAGTTCGCGCGAAATCAGGAAGATGGTCGAGAGCGGCGTTCCGAGTTCATGCGCGGCGGCGGCGGCCAGGCCATCGAGCTGCGTGAGATGTTGTTCCCGCGTGAGCACCAACTCGGTAGCAGCCAGCGCGTCCGACAGTTTGCGGGCCTCCTCGGTGACCTGGAATGCGTAAAGACTGGTGACGCCAATCGCCACCAGGATCGAGAGCCAGACCCCGAACAGGTAGATTGGCGGCAGCACCAGCGGCTCCTCGCCCTCCCACGGCAGCGGCATATGGAAGAAGACCAGCGCGGAGGCGCATGCAACCGCGAGCGCCCCGAGCGCGATCGTCAGCCTGATCGGCAGCGCCGTCGCCGAGATCAGCACGGGGGCAAGAAACAGAAATGAAAACGGATTCTGCAGGCCGCCGGTGAAGTACAGCAGTCCGGCCAGTTCGACGATGTTCAATGCCAGCAATGCCGCGGCATAGCCCGGTTCCAGCCGCCGCATCGGGTTGAAGGCCGTCTGCAGCACCAGGTTGAGCAGCGCTGACAGGCCGATGATGGCAACGCAGGGGATGACCGGAAGGTCGAATTCGAGGCCCTGCACCACAATGAAAATGGCCGCAAGCTGGCCGAGCACCGCGAGCCAGCGCAGCCGCAGTATCGTATCCAGACGGACATAGCGGCGCGGATGGCGCAGATCGGAGGCTGCGATTTCGGTCATATCGGGAGCTTATCCGCGCAGGGCCCCGACCACAAATTCGCGCTCTGGGCCCGGTCCGGGTTATTGCCAAAGTCTTGCGCTTGCCGTCGCGATGGCCCAATGAACGGCCCGCATGAACAATCGCGACGCCGTCACGCCTCCATTGGCTTCGAACGATCCGGCCGGATCCGCCGCGATCGAGGTTGCGCGCTTGGTAAAACTCTACAAGACCACCCGCGCCGTCGAGGATGTGTCGTTTCGCATTGCGCGGGGCAGCATCACCGGGCTGCTCGGCGGCAATGGCGCCGGCAAGACCACGACCATCGCCATGATCATGGGGCTGGTGCTGCCGACCTCGGGGCGCATCCAGGTGCTGGGATGTTCGATGCCCGAGCAAAGCGCTGACGTGCTCGGCCGGATGAATTTCGAAAGTCCCTATGTCGATATGCCGATGCGGCTGACGGTGCGGCAGAATCTCACCATCTTCGGCCGCCTCTATGCGGTGGAGAATTTGCGCGAGCGCATCGAGAAGCTCGCCGCCGATCTCGATCTTGGCGACTTCCTCGATCGTGCCAATGGCAAACTCTCCGCCGGGCAGAAGACACGCGTCGCCCTGGCCAAGGCGCTGATCAACCAGCCCGAACTGTTGTTGCTGGACGAGCCAACCGCGTCGCTCGATCCCGATACCGCCGACTGGATCAGGCAGCATCTGGAGACCTACCGCAAGACCCACGGCGCGACCATCCTGCTGGCCTCGCACAACATGCTTGAAGTGGAGCGGTTGTGCGACCGCGTCATCATCATGAAGCGCGGCCGCATCGAGGACGATGACAGCCCGGACAACATCATGGCTCGCTACAACCGGGCGACGTTAGAGGAGGTGTTTCTCGACGTCGCCCGCGGCCGCGTTCAGGAAAGTGCGCCATGAGCCAGCTCGTCAGGCATCGGGGGATCTCGCCGCATCGCATCAATGCGATGATCTTGCGCTACTGGTATCTCCTGATGTCCTCGTGGCCGCGCCTTTTGGAATTGATCTACTGGCCCGCGCTGCAGATCATCACCTGGGGATTCCTGCAAAACTACATTTCGCAAACTTCCGGGTTTTTCGCGCGCGCCGGCGGCACGCTGATCGGCGCCGTGATTTTGTGGGACATTCTGTTTCGCGGGCAGCTCGGCTTTTCGATCTCGTTCCTCGAGGAGATGTGGGCGCGCAATCTCGGCAACCTGATGATGAGTCCGTTGAAGCCGATCGAGTTTCTGATCTCGCTGATGGTGATGAGCCTGATCCGGCTCGCGATCGGCGTGATTCCGATGACGCTGCTGGCGATGATTTTCTTCGATTTCAACTTTTACGGCATCGGGCTGCCGCTGATCGCCTTCTTCTGCAACCTGATCTTCACCAGCTGGTCGCTCGGCATTTTCGTCTCGGGGCTGGTGCTGCGCAATGGCCTGGGCGCGGAAAGCATCGTCTGGACGCTGATGTTCGGCGTCATGCCGCTGGCCTGCATCTACTATCCGGTGACGGTGCTGCCGCATTGGCTGCAATATGTCGCCTGGACGTTGCCGCCGACCTACGTCTTCGAGGGAATGCGGTCGCTGTTGATGGACCATGTGTTTCGCGCCGATCTGATGATCGAGGCGCTGCTGATCAACCTCGTGCTATTTATTGCATCATTTGCGATATTTCTTGTGCTTTTGCGCAGTGCACGGCGCCACGGTTCGCTGATCCAGGGCAGCGAATAAGGTAATTTATCCCCTAATTTGAGGGATCTTTGGCTTCCCACCGGCCTAGAGATACCTATCTCCTCATTGACGCATTATTACGCATTCGGCACTATGCTGCGATGCAAAAGAGACTTGAGGGATAAATGCCGATAGGTGAATTTGGCGGTGCACCTCCGCTGGTGGCCGAAGGCAGTCCGGCGCTGACGACGCCGATGTACTGGATGTACGAGATGGCGCAGGCGTCGCTCAATCCGGCGCGGGCCGTGACCGACGCGACAAAAATCCTGTTTCAGAATCCGCTCAATCCGTGGGCGCACACCGAGTTAGGCAAATCCGTCGCCGCCGGCTGCGAACTGTTCGAGCGGACGACCCGCCGCTACGGCAAGCCCGAATGGGGTCTCAACGACACCGAAGTCAGCGGCGTGCGCACGCCGATCGAAATCCGCGCCGTATGGGAAAAGCCGTTCTGCCGCCTGCTATACTTCGATCGCAAGCTGACGTGGCCGTTACGTGCGCCGCAGCCGCGCGTCTTGATCGTCGCGCCGATGTCCGGGCACTATGCGACGCTGCTGCGCGGCACCGTCGAAGCCTTTCTGCCGACCCACGAGGTCTACATCACCGATTGGTCCGATGCCCGGATGGTTCCGCTGACGGAGGGGCGCTTCGATCTGGAGGACTATGTCGATTACATCATCGAGATGCTGCACATGCTTGGCGGCAACGTGCACGTCGTCGCGGTGTGCCAGCCTTCAGTGCCGGTGGTGGCGGCGGTTTCCGTCATGGAAGCCGAACGCGATCCCTTCGTTCCAGTCTCGATGACGCTGATGGGCGGTCCGATCGATACCCGCCGCAATCCGACAGCAGTCAACAATCTCGCCGCCGAGCGCGGCATCGACTGGTTCCGCGCTCACGTCATCACCAAGGTGCCGTTTCCGCATCCAGGGGTCATGCGCAACGTTTATCCGGGCTTCCTGCAGCTCAGCGGCTTCATCAGCATGAATTTCGATCGGCATAAGGATGCCCACAAGAGGCTATTTAGCAATCTGGTGAAGGGCGATGGCGATCTGGTCGACAAGCACCGCGACTTCTATGACGAATATCTCGCCGTCATGGACCTCACCGCAGAGTATTATTTGCAGACCGTCGACACCGTGTTCGTCAAGCACGCCTTGCCCAAGGGCGAGATGACCCATCGCGGCAAGCTGGTCGACCCGTCCAAAATCAAACGCGTTGCGCTGATGACGGTGGAAGGCGAGAAAGACGATATCTCCGGTCTTGGGCAGACCGAAGCGACGCACGCAATATGCAGCTCGATTCCCGACGATCGTCGCGTGCATTATGTGCAAAAGGGTGTTGGACACTACGGAGTCTTCAACGGTTCCCGATTCAAATCGGAAATCGTGCCACGCATCTCCGATTTCATGCTGTTGGCGGCGAATACGAAGCCTTCGGTACGCGCAGCGGCGGAATAAGCGTCGATAAAACGGAGTCGATGTTCGAAATCGAAACGTCGATGTTGAATCGATGGGGCCGGTAACCCTCTGAATAGGCCCACGGAAACCTTGATTCTCGGCTTTTTGAAAGAATGAGTATGACCTCATTCTTTCAAACGTGTTCCAGACGGTATTTTCGGCCAATATTTCTTGTTCCGGGCCCATTCTGTAGGGGTGGATGGCCGGTTAGCCCCTGTATATTGGGCAAATGATTTGTTTTTGCGCCGAACGATTTCACTGGCGGCGGATATGGCAGAATCCGGGCGAACTCCTGATGCCTGGATTTGCAGATATGGCCACTCGCGCCCTCCTTTATCGGCGGCCTGCCGAACCTTCTCGCCTTTTGGTCAAACACGGCTCGCAAATCTACTCGGTTAGGCTGCGCCGGCATCGCCGCGCGCGACGCTACACGTTGCGCATTCATCCAAGCGACCGCGAAGCGATCCTGACCATGCCGCCGCGGGGCACGATCGCCGACGCCAAGGATTTCGCGCAGCGTCATGGCGGCTGGATCGCCGCGCGTCTCGGCCGCTTGCCGAAGGCCGCACCGTTCCATCCCGGTACCGTCGTGCCGCTGCGTGGCGTTGCGCATCGCATCGTGCATCGGGCCGGCTTGCGCGGCACGGTGTGGACCGAAGTGCGCGACAGCGGCGAGCGGATTCTCTGCGTCGCCGGCGCCGCTGAGCATATCGACCGGCGGGTCCATGACTACCTCAAGCGTCAGGCGCGCGGCGAATTGCAGAAGGCGGCGCAGTCCTATGCTCACGCGCTGGGCGTCAAGGTGAAGCGGCTGTCGATCCGCGATCAGTCGAGCCGCTGGGGCTCGTGCACCTCCGCAGGCTCGTTGTCGTTCTCGTGGCGGCTGATCCTCGCGCCGCCTTACGTGCTCGACTATCTCGCCGCCCATGAGGTGGCGCATCTCGTCGAAATGAATCATTCGGCGCGGTTCTGGCGGGTGGTCGCAAGGGTCTGCGGTCATGTCGAGCGCGCCAAGACCTGGCTCGATACCCACGGCAACGATCTGCATCGCTACGGCATTCAGGACTGAGGTAGCTACCAGATCTCTTTCGTTGCCCCGCGACGGCGCCCATTACGCCAAGCGGTCCGATCCCATTGCCGATCTGGTTCAGCGGCTGCAGGGGGCGTGACGCGTTCGTGGTCGAGCCGACCGGCGGCCGCGAGAACCGTTGGCAAAGGGGTTACGCCAAGCGCGGCGGCGTCGCCAATGTGTCCGGGGGCACGGCAGGTACAGCTACTCCGCACCCGAACGGGCGTAACCGATATCATGTCCATCACCCGAACGTTCGCAATCCGAATTGACGACTCGGCTTCAGGCTCGCTGAGGTGACATTCTTTCTTGATCTCGGGAGACGTCCGTACAGTCGGCGTGATCGATTTCGGTAAGGGGCAGCGACCATGGATCTTCGGCATGTATCGGACGGCTTTCACCTCGATCGAAAGGATTCCTTTGGACGCGAGGCGTCAGTTCCGCCGTGGTTTCCGGCGGGTTCCCTGGCCCACTTCGCGATCGACACGGGAGGTAATGGCGCCGGCAATGGCGGGAACGGCTATTTTGACGGGAGTCTGATCGACAGCAGCTACGCTGCGTTCGAGCCGCTCAATATGGCGCAGGCGGGCGCCCACGCCACAGCCAGCGCTCATCAAACCAACATCGGGATTTTCGATCAGGCGGCGACCCAGATAGCCGGGATTGGCGGTGATGGCGGCGATTCCAATGCCGCAATGGGCGGAAGCGTCGGCGGGTTCGGATCTTTCGGCTCCGACGTGATCGCGACCGGAGACAACAGTGCCGGGAATGGTGGCGATGGCCACTTCTCGGGAACGCTGGTGCACACTCCCGTCGCGGTATTCGATCCGGTCAACATCGCAGTGGCGGGCTATCATGGCATCGCTGATGCCCATCAGTCGAACACGGCTCAATTCCATCAAGGTGCCAGCCAGTTTGCGGGTGGGGGCGGCAATGGCGGGAATGGCAATGCGGCGATTGGCGGCGACGCGTCCGTTTTTGGGGCGGCTGGCGCGTCACCCCACTCCATCGTCGGAGCCGGCCACGCGTCCGACCACGGCGGGATCGGCTCCGGTACGATCGCGAGCGGGGATAACCACGCCGGCAACGGCGGCGATGGATACTTTTATGGCAGCCTCGTTCACGCGTCCTTCGCGTTGTACGACCCGATCAACATCGCGGTGGCGGGATACAATTCCAGTGCCCACGCCGATCAGTCGAACAATGTGGAGTTCGATCAATCCGCTTTTCAGATGGCCGGTGTCGGCGGCAACGGCGGAAGCGGCAATGCTGCGATTGGCGGAGATACAAGTTTCACCTCCTCCCTCCTGGGCTTGATCGGCTCCGACGTCATTGCGACCGGCGGCAACAGCGCCGGCTCCGGCGGCGACGGGCATTTCACCGGGAGCCTCATCGACCTCAACATAGCGATCTACGCTCCGATCAACATTGCGGTCGCCGGCTTCAATTCCACAGCCGACGCTCATCAGACCAACAACGTCCAGTTCGATCAGAGCGCGATCCAGATCGCCGGAATTGGTGGCGATGGCGGCCACGGCAACGCTGCGTTTGGCGGCGATTTCGCCATGCACATGCTGTCGGACCTTCACTTGCTGGGTCACGCCTAGCGGCATGGAGTTGCCCGACGTCGGCTGCGAGACGGCAGCCTTTTGGGCGTAACCCTTTCGGATGGCATCAGCTTTGGCAGCTTGGCCGATACGGTGCGCAAAACCAAAATTGGGGCCGTCCAAATTGGGACGCACAGTGTGCCACCAACTCAGGGAGACTCACATGACAAAAGCATCATTCCCTTCCGACACGATTTCGCTCAAGGAAATTTCGACCGGCGGCAACAGCGCCGGAAACGGTGGAGACGGCTATTTCTCGGGCAAGATCAGCAACAGCCCGAGTATCGACTTCCAGCCGTACAACAAGGCGGAAGGCGCCGACGTGCATGTCAACACCGGCGATACGGTTCACCAGAAGGCGGATTGGGATGCCGGAGGCGCCAACGCGAAGGCGGAGGCGTTTGCGAAGGCATACGGCGGAGAAGCCGAGTCGAATGGCGACCAGAAATCGTACAGCGGCCATAACACCTCCGACGTGGATGCCAGCACCACGGCCTACCAGTCAAACTTCCTCGCTGCGGACATGAGTCAGCACGTGGCGGCCGGCATTGGAGGCAATGGCGGGGACGACAACTATGCGAAAGGTGGGGATGTTGAGATCAAAGCCTCGATCGAGTCCTCGAACCTGAACGACGTGCTCAATCATTCCGAGCACTTCCATGTCGACGATTTCGTGCATGTCTGATCGGTGTTTATGAGCGCGGAGACCGGCGGCCCGGATGCCGCCGGTTCTCATTTCGTCGCAAAGTTAGCAGATGACGGGGCGAGAACGATCGGCTCTGGAGGGGGACCGCAATGCCGATGCCGCTGCTCCGGCTGCAAATGATGTCACCGCCGCAAACGCCATTGGAGGCGACCTTGCGGGCCTGCGCAGGATCGCTCGGGCTCGTTCTCGCCTATAGCTGCAGTTACAATCTCCTTCTTCTCGCTCCGTCCATCTATCTGCTTCAGATCTATGATCGCGTCTTGTCGAGCCGCAGCGCCGATACGCTGCTGATGCTGACGCTCATCGTTGCCTTTACCGTCGTGGTTGGCGGAGTGCTTGACGCGTTGCGGCGCGCCGCAATGGGCAGGATCGGCGCGTGGCTTGAAGATCGACTTCGTCCAGCAGTGCTTTCCGCTTGCTTCGAACATGCCTATCGATCCGATTCGGCGCGCGCATCGGAGGCATATCGCGATCTTACGACCCTACGCCAGTTCGCTGAGTCGGGAGCATCCCCGATGCTGTTTGACGTGTTCTGGTCGCCGCTCTTCCTTGGCGTCCTGTTCCTCGTGCATCCTTTGCTGGGGGTGATAGGCGCAGTCAGTGCGCTCCTCCTGTTTGGCCTCGGATTTGCCGGCGACTTCTTCACGGAAGGTCCGCTGGCGCGGTCAGTTGCAGCGCTGGCGCGGAGCCATGGACGGTTCGGCATGGCAGTCGGAAATGTCCACGTCATCAGGGCCATGGGAATGCTCGAAGACGCCACACGCCTCGTCCACCAGGCTGCGCTGGATGCGAGGAGCGAGCACGAGGTGGTCCAACGCCGCAATGAGATCGTGATGCTGATCTCCAAACCCGTCCGCGCGCTGGCGCAGGTTCTGATCATGGGTTCTGCCGCTTGGCTCGTCCTCGAACAGGGCAGGAGTCCCGCCATCATCTTTGCCACGACCCTGTTGTTCGGACGCGCGCTCGCACCCATTGAAGGGGCGATGGCAGGCTGGAAGGCCTTCGCAATGGCCTCGGCCGCCTACCGCCGGCTCAACGGCGTCATGGCCGCTGTCATCCCGGTTGCGGACATCAAGGCCCTCCCAGACAGGCCGAAGGGCAGCCTCATCGTCGACAACGTTGGCGCCGCCCTGCCAGGATCGAGCCATTTGATGCTGAAGGGTGTGTCGTTCGGTCTCGCGCCCGGTGAATGCCTCGGCATCATTGGTCCATCTGGCTCCGGCAAATCCACGCTCGGCAAGATTATCGCTGGAATATCGGCTCCGACGGTAGGTTCCGTCCGGCTCGATAGTGTCGACGTCTTGTCTGTGCGCGACTCGGGCGGCGGCCGGCGCCTCGGATATCTGCCGCAGGATATCGATCTGTTCGGAGAGACGGTAAGAGACATCATTGCGCGGCTGGACGGTGCCGATTTGCAGAAGGTCATTGACGCAGCAAAGCTGACCGGCCTTCACGAGATGATCAGTCGGCTGCCGCAGGCCTACGATACGGTCGTCGTTGGCGGAGGGTGCCATCTCTCGCGTGGGTTTCGCCAGCACCTCGGCCTTGCGCGGGCGTTTTTTGGCGATCCGCACCTCGTGGTTCTCGACGAACCGAACGCCAGCCTGGACTACCTCGGCGAGCGGGTGCTCTTCGAAGCCATCGAAAGAATGAAAGCGGCCAATACGACGGTGATCATCATCACCCACCGGATAGGGATCCTCGCTGCTACGAACAAGATTGCCATTATGCAGGGCGGCGTGGTCAGCGCATTCGGCGACAGCAAGGACATTTTCGAGAGGTATTTGGCCCGGCCTCAAGTCAGCTCGCGCGAATCTGCGCAGTCGCATTCGAATCAGGAACGCGACAGCAGCGTCGGCGTCTCACCGCAACCGATCTTGCCATGATCCGCAGCAAACATTGGCACGCTCTCTCTGTCCGAAGGGCGCGTGATCTCATCAAAAGGGCATTTGATCGCGTCGAGATTTGCGAGGGTCCGCGGTGTCTGGAATCGGCGCCGCCAGCGCTCTGCGACCGACTTCGCGGCGTCACCTGGTCAGGAAACCTGCTGGTCTGCTGCTTTGTTCTCGGCCTCGGTGCCTGGTCAACCTTCGCTCCGCTCGAGAGCGCTGCGATTGCTTTCGGCACCGTCGAATCCGAGTCGAGCCGCAAAACGATTCAGCACCTTGAGGGTGGCATCATCAGGGCAATTCTGGTCGCGGACGGTGACGCTGTCCGCGCTGGTCAAACACTGATCTCGTTGGAGGACACCAAGGCCCGTGCCGAAGCCCAGAGCCTGCAAGGCCAGTTGTGGGACGCGACGGCACGAGAAGCACGGCTGCAGGCGGAACAGCATGCGCAAGAGCGGGTGTCGTTTCCGGCCATGCTGGAGATGGCGCGGAACGCGAGTCCGTCGGTCGCGGCGGTCCTTGCGGGCCAGCAAAGCATCTTCGAAACGCGTCGGCAGGTCTTTCAGTCGCAAGCGGCCGTAAATCGGGAAAAGCGATCGCAGGTGGAAAAAGAGATCGAGGGCCTCAGGGCGCAGGAAAGCGCGGCCTCGAGGCGCATCGAGATCGTCCGCGAGGAAGCGGCAACGGTTGCCATGCTCGTCAGCAAGGGACTTGAGCGGCGCCCGCGCCTTCTGAACCTCGAGCGGGAGACGGCTGACATCGAGGGGCGACGGGGCGAGATCGTCGCACAGATCTCGCGCGCCGAGCAGGTCATCAATGAATCGCAGGCAACTCTCCTCAAATTGGAGAATGACCGTCAAAACGAAATCGCGCAGTCGCTACGCGAGGTACAAAACCAGATTTTTCAGATACGCGAGCGACTGCAGGCGGCCGACGACCAACTGTTGCGAACGGCGGTCAAGGCGCCCGAAGACGGCGTGGTAACCGACCTGAGGATTCATACCCCGGGTGGCGTGGTCGGCGCCGGCGCACCTCTCATGGATCTGGTTCCCCGGCAAGATCGTCTCATCGTGACGGCGCGCGTCAGGCCCGAGGACATCGATGTGGTCCGGCCCGGACTGAGCGCCGATGTCAATCTGCTGCCCTACAACCAGCGCCGCGTGCCGCGGCTCAAGGGAACCGTTGCGCACGTTTCCGCCGACCGTCTCGTCGATAAGCGCACCGACCAGCCTTATTACGCCGCGAAGATTCGAGTGCAGGATCCACGGATCGCTGAGATCGACGGTATCCGGATTATTCCGGGAATGCCGGCCCAGGTGTTCATCAAGACGGGTCGCGGGACCGTGGCCCTCTACGCCCTCAAGCCTCTGCTCGACAGCTTCAACAACGCGTTCCACGAGGATTGAGCCGCAACCAGGGTGGCGAGCGCCAGGCAGTCTTCAGGAAGGTGAAGGGACGCGTGCGCGTGCGTGACCGTTGTGGCCAGACAACCGCCCGCTCCAGCGAAGGACCGCCTCGGTGCGGTTATGAGCGGAGCACTTTCGCAGGATATGCTGAATATGCATTTTTACGGTATTTTCCGAAAGGTTGAGCTTGACGGCAATCAGCTTGTTGGGAAGGCCGAGCTCCAGCGCCGCGAGTACTTGTTGTTCGCGGGGCGTAAGGTCGATCATCGCTCTCTCGGGTAAAATCGCCGTGGCGCCGTTCCCCTCGTGGATTCCGGACAGCTCGTGAGCGCCGGAGTATGCCGATATTGTCTTGAGGCTCGGCGCGTCATTCTGTCCCATGATCGGTAGCGGTCGGTAGACCCCACCGGCCAGAACAAGGCGCAATCCGGCGATGGCGACCTCGACTGGGATCGAGGTCGGAAAGAAACCACGGACTCCCCGTTGCATCGCGGCCGAGGCGGTGGCCTCGTCGTCGCGATTCGACAAGAGCGCAACGTACGCGTTCGGATAGGATTCCGCGATGAGCGCAAGACTGTCCTCGATCGACGGATCCGTGATCTGCTTGTCTTCGATATTCAGCGCGATCAAGCGGACGTCTATTCCTGATAACCACTTCAGGCCACGCGTCGTCGGCAGTTCGACAATTTCGAATCCGGTGAATTCTCGCTTGAGGATATTGAGGATGCAGGTGCGCGCCAGGACGTGATGCTCGACAATCACGAGCACCGGTGATGTCTGCGACGCCTGGGCTAGTTCTGCAGGATGGGTAAAATCGTCCATGATGTCCCCGAGTTCAGAGAAACGCTCCGCCAGTATGGATTTCCATGAAACAAGATCTGCCTCACACGATCTGCGGCGATTTGATTCGGAACGTGAGCTCGCGGCAGGTGTGACGGTCAGCGGACCCTTCTGGTCCATCGCAACAAATTTTTAGCGGTCCTGCCGTTCCAGGCTAGTTGCAGATGTTGCGATACGCGGTCGCCGCCGCTGAACCCGCAGGGCCGTCGACGACGTATGCATCATCATCCTTCACGAGATATAGAAACGGCCGGTCCGCGGCATCTTCGCCCGACACTTTTTTTCCTTTGACGCGGCCGCAAATGGTGTCGACGGACTGCCCGAGCGTATTTTTTCGGATGGCCCGATTCATCTCTCCGAACTCGGCGGACGCCGGATCCTCTAACTTCGCTGCGATCGTGGTCTTCGCCTTGATAATGACCGGATCGGACGTCGCGGCGGGTTGGCCAGATGCTGGAGGCTCGACTTTGGCTGCGATCATGGTGGGCTTCGCCATCTTCGCGTCGAGATGGACAGCCCTGTCGCTGGCGTCAGCAGGCAACGGCTTTTCCGTCTTTGCGATCGTCGATTTGACTTTTGTTGTCGCGGAGTTGGCGCTGAATGATGCTGGCTTTGGTTCAATCGGCTGACTCAGAACCGTCTTGTCGAGACAGGCAAACCTGTTCGCGTCCGTGCATGCTTCCATGCTCGCTTGGCGCGATAAGGGGCAGTTACAACCGACCAGGGTCGCGGCCAACGCGCCAATGAGAAGCGTTCTCATGCAATCCTCCTTAGAGGCTGAGTTCCGCTCGCACTTCTTGCTGCGTGATAATGTTGGTGCCGATCGTCTATAAGTTGCGCAAAAATCTTAAGCGCTCATTAAGCGTCCGGCCTTCGCCGCGAGAAGCTCTCGCATGGTTAATGTCGGCTCAAGGCGAAAGCTGTGGACCCTTGGTTGATGCGAGTGCTTCCGCAGACGTCCCGCGACGACACCGATCTGTCAAATCTGCTGGAAATGCGTCCACAAAAATCTACCGACCAAACAGCCGATCCATCAGCCAGCCGTCCAATCCTGCCGCCGTTTCAGGACGCCCGGATGTTCGCGTCGGGACTGGTCTCGCCGCACTGCCTACAGGCTGCGGCGCGGCAGCTGTGGGCGATGAAGGTGCGCTGACCTGCGACGCGGTTTGCATCAGGTTTGAAAAGAAGCCGCCCGCTTGCGAGTTCGGCAGGGCCGCCACTGGGACGCCCTGATGGGCCACCCGCATGAAGCGGGTCCAGACCTCTACCGGCAATCCGCCGCCGGTCGCCTTCCTGGTCGGCGAATTGTCGTCATTGCCGAGCCAGACGCCGGTCACGAGATTGGCGGTGTAGCCGATGAACCACGCGTCGCGGAAATCCTGGCTGGTGCCGGTCTTGCCGGCGGCCATCCAGCCCGGGATCTCAGCCTTGCGCGCGGTGCCACTGAGCAAAGTCTCCTGCATCATGGTGTTCATCATCGCGACACTGCGCGGTTCGATGACCTGGCCAAGCTGATCGGGGAGGCGGGCATACAGCACCTTGCCCTCGGGGGTGCGGATCTTGGTCACGACATGCGGGGCGACGCCCCGGCCGCCATTGGCGAACGGCGCGTAGGCGCCGACCAGTTCGGTGAGGGAAACTTCCGATGTGCCCAGTGCAATCGAAGCATTGGTCTCGAGCTTCGATGAAATGCCAAGCCGGTGCGCGGTGCGCACCACGTTCTTGGCGCCGACTTCGAGGCCCAGCCGAACCGCCACGGTATTGAGCGACATCGCCAGCGCCTGCGTCAGCGTCACCGCGCCGAAATATTCATGGGTGTAGTTCTCGGGCTTCCAGCCTTTGACGTCGAGCGGGGCATCCTGCCGGATCGTGTCCGGCGTCAGGCCGGCTTCGATCGCGGTCAGATACACGAAGGGCTTGAACGCCGAGCCCGGCTGGCGCTTGGCAGTCACCGCGCGGTTATACTGGCTGTCGGCATAATTGCGGCCGCCGATCATCGCGCGCACGGCGCCCTCTGGCGTCATCGCCACCAGCGCGCCCTGGCTGACATTGAACTTGACGCTCTTGGCCGCGAGTTCGTCGATGATGGAGGCTTCGGCAACGCCCTGCAGTTTCGGATCGATCGAGGTTTCGACCACGATGTTCTGATCGATCTGGCCGATGAGATCGTCGAGCACTTCGCCGATCCAGTCCGCGACATAATTGACGGTGCCGGCGCCCGCCGCTTTCACATTGTAGGAGGGGTGCCCGATCGAGGCCTTTGCCTGCGTCTCGGTGATGAACTTGGCGTCGGCCATCACGGTCAGCACGGTCTGGGCGCGCTTCTCGGCACCTTCCGGATTGCGGTTCGGCGCCAGCCGCGACGGCGATTTGACCAGACCCGCGAGCATCGCGGCTTCCGCGATGGTGACGTTTTTCGCGGATTTTCCAAAATAGCGCTGCGCGGCCGCCTCGACGCCATAGGCGCCGGAGCCGAAATAGACCCGGTTGAGGTAGAGTTCGAGGATCTGGGACTTGGAATGCTTGCGCTCCAGCCAGAGCGCAAGTTCGACTTCCTGCAATTTCCGCTGCAGCGTGCGCTCCTGCGTCAGAAACAGGTTCTTGGCGAGCTGCTGGGTCAGCGTCGAGCCACCCTGCGACACGCCGCGATGCAGGATATTGGCCACCGCCGCGCGCGCGATGCCGATCGGATCGACGCCGTAATGCGAATAGAACCGGCGATCCTCGATCGCGATGAACGCTTTCGGCAAATAGGGCGGCAGATCCTTCAGCGAGACATTGGCGCCGGGCATTTCGCCGCGCGTCGCCAGCACGCTGCCATCGAAGCCGACAATCTGGATGGTCGGCGGCCGCTTCGGAATTTCAAGCGCCTGGATCGCCGGCAGGTGCGCGCCGACCCAGATCACGACACCAACCACCGCGATAACGGCCCACAGGCCGAGCACCGCGCCCCAATAGAACAGGCGATAGAGGCCGACGCGGGCGGGTGTCTTGGTTCTGCGGTTGCGGCTTGCCTTGCTCGGGCGCGGTTTGCGCTCGCGCGAGGCGTCCTCGTCCGGATCGCGGGCCTTGCGTTTGGGGGATGGTTTCTTCGGCGCCTCGTCGTCATCGTCGTCATCATCGCCGACGGAAACGCGATCCTTCGGGCTCAGACGCAAATCCGCAAGCGATGCGGTGAGCCCAAATTGCGGCTCCCGGCGTCCGCCGCTCTTTTTCCGTCCCCACGCCATACGTAAACGTCCACGCCCCCAGAGGCGACAGACTAGCGAGCCGGGTTTAAAGCGGCGTTAAGCGATGATTAATGCTGTGCGGCGAAGAGTTCGAAAGTGCCTGGGAAACGGGCATTTCAGCAATCTTAACCATACCGTGCGGGAAATATTTTCCTACGAGGCGGTTTAGCAAAGTGTACTCAAACCGACTTCACCGCGCGGAATGCCTACCTCCGCAGCGGCGGAATGACAAAATCCACGACTTTCTTTGCCGGGGCCAAACGAAGTCGCGCTCTTTCATTAGCCGTTGCTGGGATATCGCACTCTTTAGGCCCGGGTGGGCTATCCCAGATGTCGCGAGCGTACTTTGTTTGGATGGCCCAAACGATTTCCTCAAGCTTGTTATTCTGGACCAGCTGATGATCAATCAGTTGCTTGCCCACTTCGGCAAGGATTTGAGCTGATTGCTCGAACGTAATCGCCGCCACCTCTGGGGGTGCGGTCCGATGACATCGATGTACCAAGAATAGCCAATCGTGAACTATATAGGCCGGCCCAAGGCCCCAGGGCGAAAGTCCTGGGATGCTCCAAAATATGCGAGGTATGCTACCGCCATCAGTGTACATCAGGTCGGGAATAATGGGGGTATTCAAAAACGACGGCTGAAAGCTGAGCCGTTTTAGTGGATTCGGATCCGGCCGGTAGATGAACGCGTCTTCGCTAGTCCATTCGATAATGACGCGGCCCCTAAGATCGCCGTTGCCATAGGTTATCCAGGAAGCGCATCCGGCCAATGTTGTCGCAAAAAGTGAGCCAAGCACCAAAAGATGCTGGCCGCGCAGCTTGAAATTCACGGCGACCCCCAAAATACACGTCGCCCGCCATCCCCACTGGGCAAGATACTTAGCTCCCGTTAACGTACATCTAAAGCGCGTAGGTTTTGTTTGTCGCGTTGTGGATGACGCTGTGGCGAATTCAGCCTACGCGTTTTTGCTCACAGGACGGCGGCAGCCCCCCTGTGATCTATTGATTGACAACTTTGCGAATTGTTCCTCAAGCTATCGCGGACGAACGAAAGCAGGGAAGTCCGCAAACGCGGTGGAGGGGAGCGTTATGGTCCAGCAAAATGTTGCAAAAGGCCTCAAGCTAATCCTTGAGGGGATAGGACTTCTTCAGCAATCTTTTTCAAATCGAAAATTCACCATCGACGGCCGGTTAGTCGGCGATATAGGCGAAATAATTGCCGCGGCTGAGTTTGATATAAAGCTGGATGAAACGTCGCAATCACGACATGACGGCGAGACGACCGATGGGCGAAAAGTCCAAATTAAGGCTACGTTCAAGGACAGCCTAACTTTCAGTTCAATCCCGGACTATTATCTGGGCCTCAAGTTGAACTGGGACGGATCACACGATGTAATTTTTAATGGCCCCGGTCATGTGATTTCTGACTATTACAAGCATCGGCGTGGCATCGGCGAGCAACTTCTGTCGTTTCCGCTAGCCAAATTGAAAATGCTTTCGACTGCCGTGTCAGATTGTGACCGCGTTCCACGTCGTGTTTCAATCGCCGCCTAGTATAACCGGGAGACCCCCCGGCTCTGCCGGGGAGGCAGTATTAGTTTGACATTTACGGCGGTCGCCGCCATTGCGCGGCCAGGTGTGCGTTTGACGGATTGTGCGATGATGAAGGAGTGCCGCTGATTTGCCCGACGTGTCAAGTATTTGCCCATAGCGCATCCGTGCCGGCGCCCGCCTGCTACTTTGCATGGGGTTGTTTTCGATATTTTAGGTTGGGAGCCACAGCTACGTGGCGGCGGCCGCTTCGAGCGGCCCAATTCCTAAGCCCCCGGCTCTGCCGGGGGATACTTACATGCCCCTCACAAATGCCCTGAGGACCCATGTCCGGTTTCCGGCGCCGGAAACCGGACGGTGGTCCCGATCGTGAGCCAGTTGGCATTTTCGCCAGTAATGTTGTGGCCGTAGATGACATCGACCGAGAAAATCTCGTTGGGCCGGTAACGCACGCCGGTCTGAAACCGCGGCCGGACCACGCTTGGTATATCCGATGCGCCGGCCTGCCCGAACGCCTCTATCGTCAGCTGCAGGACATCGGTGAATTTCCAGTCGAAGCCGAGGCCATAGGTCAGATAATGCCGGTCGACCGTGCAGTCCCACAGCCAGCCGGCATTGATGTTGATCCGCATGGTTTCGGAAAGCCGATAGGTCGCGGGCACGACCGCGAAAGCGGTGAGATTGTCGCCGGTCAGCGCGTCGAACGACCCGCCCGCATAGAACGAAAAGCCGAATTTGCCGATCCCGGTCGGAACTATATTCCACTTGGCCTTGGGCGCGATGCTGGTGCTCCAGTCGCCGCCGCTGCGAGAGCGGTTGGTCAGCAGGCTCAGTTCCACCGGCTTGAAAATATTCGCCACGCAGGAAGGATTGGCCACCGCCGAAAAATCGGTGTTGGTCGCCGTTGATATCCAGCTTTCGACCTTGCACGATCCGACTTCTGAAATGTCGGCGGCATCCACGGCATAAGCACCGTTAGCCGCGCGAGCACCGGTGGACGCCAATAGGGCTGAACCGGCCATTATCGCAGCCAATGCTAGGCGTATTCCCGGAAGCCCCATGCGCAAGCGCTAGCAGAGTCTCCACCTCGACATGGACGGAATATTGCGGCTATCCTCAGCCCATGACCGGCCACGACCACGATCACCACGACCATGACCATTCGGAATTGTCCGAGACCGAACTGCGCGTGCGCGCGCTCGAGACCGTCCTGACCGAGAAAGGCTATGTCGATCCGGCCGCGCTCGATGCCATCATCCAAGCCTACGAAACGAAAATCGGTCCCCACAATGGCGCTCAGGTTGTTGCCAAAGCCTGGTCCGATCCTGCGTTCAAGCGGTCGCTGCTGGATGACGCCACCAAGGCCGTTAGCAGGCTTGGTCACGTCAGCCGAGTCGGCGATCATCTCGTCGCTGTCGAGAACACGCCACAGCGGCACAACATGGTCGTGTGTACGCTATGCTCCTGCTATCCCTGGGAAATGCTGGGGCTTCCTCCCGTCTGGTATAAGGGGGCACCCTACCGGTCCCGGGCCGTAAAAGACCCGCGCGGCGTGCTCGCCGACTTTGGCGTAAGCCTGCCGAAGGACACCGAGATCCGCGTGTGGGATTCGACCGCCGAGACGCGCTTCCTGGTGCTGCCGATGCGCCCCGAAGGCACTGACGGCTGGAGCGAGCAGCAGCTCGCCGAGCTCGTGACGCGCGATTCCATGATCGGCACCGGGTTCCCCAAGACGCCGGGTGCACAATCATGAATGGCGTGCACGACATGGGCGGCATGGACGGCTTCGGCAAGGTCGAACCGGAGCTGAACGAGCCGATGTTTCACGCTGAATGGGAAGCGCGCGTGCTGGCGATGGTGCGTGCGATGGGTGCGGCAGGCGCATTCAACATCGATACCTCACGCTTCTATCGAGAGATGTTGCCGCCCCACGTTTATCTCAGCAGTTCATACTACAGGAAATGGCTGCTCGGGCTCGAAGACCTGCTGATCGACAAGGGCTACATGGCAGCCAGCGAAGTCGCCGCGGGCCACGCAGTGGAAACAGCGAGGCCGCTCAAACACGGCAAGTTTGGGCTTGACGATGTCGAGCGCATCATGGTGCGCGGCAAATTCGGACGCCCTGCCCCCGCACCGGCGAAGTTCAAGCCGGGCGATCATGTGCGCGCGAAGAACATTCATCCCGCAACACACACGCGGCTGCCGCGTTATGTGCGCGGCCACGTTGGCGTGATCGAACGCGACCACGGCTGTCAGGTGTTTCCGGACTCGGCCGCGACGGAATCCGGCGAGAACCCGCAATGGCTTTACACCGTCGTGTTCGACGGGGCCGAATTATGGGGCCCGGACGCCGACCCGACGGTAAAGATATCGATCGATGCGTTCGAGCCCTATCTGGAGGCGGCATGATGGACGCCGCCGCGGCGGGTGCGACCCGTACGGTGCCGGGTATACCCCGCGACACTGACGGCCCGGTGTTCCGCGAACCCTGGGAAGCACAGGCCTTCGCAATGGCGCTCGCCTTGCACGCGCGCGGGCTGTTCACCTGGACCGAATGGGCCGCGGCGCTTGCCAACGAAATCAAGCGCGCGCAGGGATGCGGCGATCCCGACACCGGCGAGACCTATTACCGGCATTGGCTTGCGACGCTGGAAAAGATTGTCGCGACGAAAGGCATCGCGACCTCCGATACCCTGCATCGCTATCGCGATGCCTGGGACCACGCCGCCGACCGCACGCCGCATGGTTCGCCGATCGAATTGAAGCCGGAGGATTTTGCGTAGGCAGTGAGGAATTACGCCCGCGCCGCATATTCCCGCCAGCCCTTGGCGCGCAACGCGCAGGCCGGGCATTCGCCGCAGCCATAACCCCACGCATGCTGCGCGCCGCGTTCGCCGAGATAGCAGGTGTGGGAGTGTTCGCGGATCAGGTCGACCAGCCCTGCCCCGCCAAGTTCATTCGCGAGCTTCCATGTGCCGGCCTTGTCGAGCCACATCAGCGGCGTGTGCAATTCGAACTGCGTGTTCATCCCGAGATTGAGCGCGGTCTGCAACGCCTTGATGGTCTCGTCGCGGCAATCCGGATAGCCGGAATAGTCGGTCTCGCACATCCCGCCGACGATGTGACGAATGCCGCGCCGGTAGGCCAGCGCGGCCGCGAACGTCAAAAACACCAGATTGCGGCCGGGCACGAAGGTGTTGGGCAGGCCGTCTTCGCCCATCGCGATCGCGACATCGCGGGTCAGCGCGGTATCGGAAATCGTGGCCAGCGTCGGAATCTCCAGCGTGTGGCTTTCGCCGAGCCTCAAAGCCCAGTCTCCGCGCAGCGATTTCATGCCGCTGATCAGGCGCTCGCGGCATTCCAGTTCGATGGCGTGGCGCTGGCCGTAGTCGAAGCCAAGCATTTCGACGCGCGCATAGCGCTGCAGAGCCCAGGCGAGGCAGGTGGCGGAATCCTGTCCGCCGGAGAACAGCACCAGTGCTGTTTCGGATTGAAACTGATCGCTCATCGGCTGCCCTTAGCACTGTAAGGCGCTCTCGCCAATCGGTGGAAACAGCAAACCCAGTCACCTGTTTTCGCTGGGCGGACACCGCGTCTTGCGGCATACAAAGCTTGGTTTTCGCAAGCTTCGGTGCCCCATGACCCCTTCCCGCGATATTTCACGCCTGATCGAGATCATGACGACGCTGCGAACGCCCGGCAGCGGCTGCCCGTGGGACCTCGAGCAGAATTTTGCGACCATCGCACCTTACACCATCGAGGAAGCCTATGAAGTGGCCGACGCCATCGCCCGCGGCGATCTCGGCGATTTGCGCGACGAACTCGGCGATCTCCTGCTCCAGGTGGTGTTTCATGCCCGCATGGCCGAAGAGCGGAACGCGTTTTCATTCGGCGACGTGGTCGAGGCGATCACCGCCAAGATGATCAGAAGGCATCCCCATGTCTTCGCCGACCATGTCTTCGCCGACAAGGATGGGCGATTGACACCGTCCGACGTGAAGGGTGCGTGGGACCGCATCAAGGCCGAGGAGAAAGCCGAGCGCGCCGAGCGGCGGCCTCGCGAACAGCCTGTGCACAAATCGTTGTTGTCCGGCATCAAGGCCGGACAGCCGGCATTGTCCCGCGCGATGGAATTGCAGCGCAAGGCGTCAAGCGTTGGCTTCGACTGGAACGATCCGCGCGCGGTGCTGCACAAAATTCGCGAGGAAGCCGACGAGATCGAAGCCGCGCTCGATCGCGGCGATGCCAACGAACTCGCCGCGGAGACTGGCGATCTGCTGTTCGCGCTGGTCAATCTGGCGCGGCATGTCGGCGCTGATCCTGATCTGGCGCTGCGTGGCACCAACGCCAAATTCGAACGGCGCTTTGGCTACATCGAACGTGCATTGGCTGCACGTGGGCGTTCGCTGGAGGGCGCCTCGCTCGCCGAGATGGACACGTTGTGGAATGAGGCGAAGGGCGAAGAGCCGCGTCTATCCGCAGCCGCCGAGACCGAGGCCGGTCATCGCCGATGAATGCAACCGACATCCTCGGCGGACTTGCGGCGGGCGGCGTCGGCGGCATCGCGTCCGGCTTCCTGGGAATTACTGGCGCGTGAGCTCACCGACAACAAGTTGAACTCTCGCGTTTGACGCAAGCTGCGCTAACGCAGCAATGTCTTACCGCGCGTTAGAGTCGTTCTTAGATATATTCAATTTCCTTGATCGCGATCGACATGAAATACGCCTTCCTCACTTGGGCAAATCAGAACGTGGACGACAGCGTTTGTTTGAACGCTGTTTTCATTGTTCTAATTCTAAAGTGTGGGGCACAACATGGCGTCGCGTTCTCAATCACTGCGGCGTGTTTTGGCGTCGGCCTCGATTGCCTTGCTGGGTCTTTTCGCAAGCGGGGCGCATGCTCAACAAACCTCCGGCGGCGGCACGTCAAGCAAAGATCTACCACCCGTCGTCGTGAACTCGCCAAATCCCCGCGCAGCGTCGGCGCCTTCCAAACCCAGCCAGCGCGCGGCGAGTTCGGGAGCGTCGAGACAAGCGCAACGCGCGGCGCGAACAGCCGCCGTACCGAGCAAGCCGCCATTACGCAGCACACAAAACGTGCAGCCGGGACAAGATCCCCGCGGTCCAATCCATGGTTACGTTGCCGAGCGTTCCTTGACAGGCACCAAGACCAATACGCCATTGATGGAAACGCCGCAGGCGATCTCCGTCATCGGGCGTGAGCAAATTCGCGACCAAAATCCGAACAGCTTCGCAGAAGCACTGCGATATGCGCCGGGTGTTCGCAGCGAAACCTTCGGCGCCGATACACGCAATGACTGGTTCAAGATTCGCGGGTTCGATGCGCAGGACGTGGGGCTGTTTCTCGACGGACTGCAGCTTTCCAGTTTTGCGTTTGCCACATGGAAATTCCAGCCGATGGGCATTGAGCGCATCGACATTCTTCGCGGTCCGTCAGCGGTTCTTTATGGCGGCAGCGGACCCGGGGGACTTGTGAACGTGATCAGCAAGAAGCCGCCCTACGAGCCGCTGAACTATCTTGAATCCGGCGTCAATTCGTATGGCAATCGCTATCTTTCGTTCGACTTCGGCGGACCTGTGGCGACACCATCAGGCCCAAGCAACGAACTGTATTATCGCCTGCTCGGCACGGTGAAGGGCGGCGAAACCCAAACCGCCTTCACCCCCGATGATAACTATTTCATCGCGCCATCACTGACCTACAAGCCGGATGTCGACACCACATTGACCATACTTGCGATGGCCTCCAAGAACCAAACCAGGGTCCAAGGCTTTCTTCCTTACGTCGGAACGGTGGTGGATGCACCGTTCGGCCGTATCCCGACCCATCTGTTTGCCAGTGATCCCAGCGTCGATAGGTTTACACGCGAGCAGGAAATGATCGGCTATCAATTCGAGAAAAACCTGACCGATAATCTGACGTTCCGGCAGAACGCACGCTTCGCCCATGACGACGTCAAATTTCAGACGCTGCTCGGCAACAACTATGCTGGCGGCGCTGCCAGTGCGATGCTGTCGCGCTTTAACGACTTTGCCCACGATATCGCCAATCAAGGTAATCTGGACAGTCAGTTCGAGTACCGCTTTGCCACCGGGCCGGTGCTCCACAAGGCGCTGGTCGGCGTTGATCTCAAGAGCTACGAGATCAGTGATTTGCAGGCGTTCGATTTCGCGACGCCGCCACTCAATCTGCTGAACCCGGTTTATGGCGTTCCCCAGGGGTTTCCGGGGACGGTGTTTGCCAATCAGACCATCACCCAGAAGCAGGTCGGCGTGTATGCGCAGGATCAGCTCAAGCTTGGCCGTTTGAGCCTAGTACTCAGCGGACGCAACGATTGGGTGAATACCCTGGACAACAACCGCCTTGCTCCCAGCCTGAGCCGTGACGACAGCAGATTCAGCGGCCGAGCGGGTCTGATCTATAATACCGAACTCGGGATAGTACCCTATGTATCCTATGCGACCAGCTACAACCCGATCGTCGGCACAAATTTTGTCACCGGGCAACTTTTCGCGCCAGAAACGGGCGTGCAAACCGAGGTCGGCGTCAAGATCGAACCAACGGGCTTCAACGGGCATTTCGGAGCCGCATTGTTTGATCTCAAACGGCAGAATGTGCTGACGACCAACCCCGGCAACGCCTTGCAGTCAATTCAGACCGGCGAAGTGACGTCGCGCGGCGTCGAGCTCGAAGCGGTCGCCAACATCATGCCGGGACTGAAGGTCGTCGGCGCATTCACCAATTTTCGCATCTTCGTCAGCAAAGACCTCAATCCGGCGTTGATCAATACGGTGCCCACCAACACGCCCAGCGAAATCGCATCGTTGTGGGGCGATTACACGTTTCAGTCAGGACCGCTGACGGGCTTCGGCTTCGGCGCCGGCGTCCGCTACAATGGCGTTTCCTATGCCGATACGGCCAACAGCCTTGTCGTCCCGTCTTATGTGGTCGGCGACGCGGCGATCCACTACGAAATGAAGAATTGGCGGTTTGCTCTCAACGTCACCAACGTCGGCGACAAGATTTATGTCGGCAGTTGTTCGACGCCGACGGCTTGCTTCTACGGCGATCGCCGACGTGCTGTCGCGAGCGTTGCGTATAAATGGTAACGACGTGACACGGGCGGAGCGAAGTTAAGGTGAAGGCGCGCTCGGTTCGGATATGGTCGATCGTTCATCGATGGACCAGCCTTGTTTCAACGATCTTCCTGCTGCTGCTCTGTCTGACTGGCCTGCCGCTCATCTTTCATCACGAGATTGATGAGCTGCTTGGCTATGCGCCCAGACCGGAAACGGCCCGCGACGGCGAACAAAAATCCACCGTCGATCGCATTGCCGGGGCAGCGCTGGCCAACGATCCCGGCAAGGTGCTGCAATACATCGCTTGGGACAAGGACGATCCCGGCATGGTCATCGCTTACACCAATGGCGCGGCGGACGGAAAACCCGACGACGCCGTCGTCAAGGCCTTCGGCACCTATTCGGCTAAACCGCTGGGTCCGGTCGGCACGGGCCCGATGCTGGTAGTCCTGAAACTGCATACCGACATGTTCGCGGGCAAACCCGGCAAGCTGTTTCTCGGAGGCATGGGGCTGCTGTTCATCATAGCGGTCATCTCCGGCGTGGTGCTTTACTGGCCATTCACCCGACGGCTGAATTTCGGAACGATCAGGCAATCCAAATCGAGCCGCGTCACTTGGCTCGACTGGCATAATCTACTCGGCGTGATCACCATTGTGTGGGCCGCTGTAGTGAGCGGCACCGGCGTGATCAATACCTGGGCCGAACCGATGCTCGATCAGTGGCGCACGAATGAGCTTGCGAGCATGGCCGTCTCCTACGCCGGCCAGCCGGCCCCGTCGCACACGGCTTCACTCGACAGGATTGTCGACAACGCCCAAAAGGCTGCCGCCGGAATGGAAGTCGCTTTCATTGCATTTCCGGGAACGCCGTTCAGCAGCTCCCATCATTTCGCGGCATTCATGCGTGGTGACCAGCCGCTGACGTCGAGGCTGCTGAAGCCGATCCTGCTCGATGGGGAGACTGCAGAGGTCGCCGACACCCGTGACCTGCCGTTCTACTTGAAAGCGCTGTTCATATCGCAACCGCTGCATTTTGGCGATTACGGTGGAACGCCGCTGAAGATTATCTGGGCGCTGCTCGATGGCTTCACTGTCGTCGTGATCGGCAGCGGGCTCTATCTTTACCTCGTGCGATGGCGCAAAACTCGGGGCAGTCGGATTTATTCCTTGCCGGCGCGCACGACCTGAACAATGAATTCGTTCAATCAACGCATCGAAATGGCAAACTGGCGGACCGTATTCGGCGTCCCAATCATCATTGGCCTGCTGTCGTTGTCGGGCTTGTTTTCGGCGTTGTTATTCGAAGGAATTGGTCGTTATTTTTCCTGGATAGCGGTCGGATCGCCGCTCCTCGTTACGTCATGGCTCTTCGGCAAGCGACTGCTTCGATCGTCATGACGATAAGTTCTCGCGACGATCAAACCGCGTGCGGAACCGCATCAAAGCGGTTGACCACGATATCGCGCTTGGTCTCATCGACGCGCACGGTCATGTCGAACCGGCCATCGTGAAGCTCCTTGTTGAGGACTTCCGAATTGCGATGCAGCCAGCTGATGCCGGCGCCGTCGGAGGCGTCGATTGAAAGGTCCAGCGTCATCCGCGTTGCGGCCAGCCGGTCTTCGATCGCGGCCAACAGCGCGTCGACGCCCTCACCGGTTTCGGCCGAGACCAGGAAGCACGGATGCTCCGGCGGGCGCCGCGCGGCGATATTTTGCAGGTTTTCGCGCATCTCCGGATCGAAGCGATCGATCTTGTTCCAGATTTCG
>Ga0137403_10001513_pt1 | contig 29145 bp, 18 predicted proteins | sample CZOMad2_1_16fung_FD_122057 | JGI IMG/M metagenome (GOLD analysis project Ga0137403, IMG submission 122057) | Vadose zone soil fungal communities from Angelo Coast Range Reserve, California, USA - CZOMad2_1_16fungal (Hybrid Assembly) | ecosystem: Environmental > Terrestrial > Soil > Vadose zone... | reverse complement strand
TGCGGATGCGCCTGCTTCGGGTGGAAGAACCTGCCGCCGGGCACACCTATCCCGGCCGGCAGCCTGCACCGCCTCCCGAACTATTGTCGGCGCAGACGGGAGTCCTGCCCGAGGGCTTGGGCGTCCACGAGATAACAGGCGGAACCTCGGGCGCGCCCGGTGACGACCGGGGCGCCGGCGAGCGCCTCGACGAAATTGCCCAGCGCACTTTCGGAGACCCCAGTTACTGGCGGTTAGTGGCGGCGCTCAACGACATCGACGACCCGCTCCATATCCCGCCTGGACAACTTCTGCAAGTCCCCACTTTTCGTGGTCAGCGCTAGCATTCAAACAGATTTTAGGGATGAGGAATAGCTCGCAACTCGAGTTCCGACGCGTGCGGGTGGGCACGCCATACATGTTAAAAGCGACCAATCAACACACGGGTGCCGCAGCCTCGCCAGTCCGAGGGTTTGCTGCCTGAAATATGCCGATCGCGAGTCTCAGTTTACCGTTGGTGGTCGTGGAAGTGAATGGCCAGCCCCTTTCCCTCGAAGCGTCCGGGCTGAGCCAAATCCGCATCCAACAGCGATTCTCGTTGCCAACGTTGTGTGAGCTGACGTTCTTCGGCATGGAGCGGGCTTTTGAAGAGAGTTTTAAGGTCACACAAGGTGATAAACTACGGGTGGCGCTGCGGAACGAGCTCGACTCGCTCTTTCTGGGCGAAGTGACAGCGTTAGAATACAGCTATCAACCAGCGCACGGTCGGGAACTGCGGGTGCGCGGCTACGATTTATTGCATCGGCTGCGAAAACGCCAGCCCGTGCGTGCGCTCGTCCAGGTCGGTATGACGGAGCTGGCTAATGAATTAGTGGGCGGTCTGGGCATTACGGTCGAGGCGCCGCGGGTGGCTCTGCTCTGGCGGCGATTGATCCAGCACAATCAAAGCGATCTCGATTTGCTGACGGAGTTAGCGGAATCGTGCGGGCTCTACTTCACCTTGCGCGAAACCGTCCTGCACTTGTTGAGCCTTGAAGGCACTGGCGATCCGGTGTCGCTGATACTGGGCGAATCGCTGCTCGAGGTGCGCATCGAAGTCAACGACGATCTCAGTTGTCGGTCCGTCGCGACGGCGGGTTGGAACCCATTGCGGGTTGAGGGTCACAAAGGCGCCGCCAAGAGCGCACGAGTCGGGCGCAAGATCGCAACCGAGGTCTCGCCAGGCCGCATGAACGGATCGGCTGAGCGGAAAGTGGTGGGGCACGCAGTCCAGGATAACCGTCAGGCCGAGGCACTGGCACAGGCAGAGCTAGACTGGCGCGTTGGACGTGAGGTAGTACTTTGGGGCGTGGCCGAAGGCAGCTCGCGGCTACGGCCCGGCACGCCGGTGGAATTACGAGGCGTGGCTCCCGGGTTGACCGGGCGCTACGTGCTCACCGAGGTAACCCATCTCATCGACGCAGAAAAAGGCTTCGTCTCCGAAATCTCAACGACTCCCACGGCGCCAGCTGTCCGCCCCAAGGGAACCATCATGACACTTGGAGTGGTGACTCGCGTGAGCGATCCCGAGAAGCTTGGGCGCGTCCAGGTTTCGCTGCCGGCTTATGACGACGTGGAGACGGACTGGATGGGCGTGCTTACAGTGGGCGTTGGTGCCAAAAAAGGCGTAGTGATGCTCCCGGACGTGGGCGACGAAGTCCTCGTGCTGTGCGCGAAGGAAGATCCAGCGCACGGCGTAGTGCTGGGCGGCCTCTGCGGCAAAGGTCCGCCTGATAGCGGCGTCGAGGGAGACGCGGTGAAACGCTTTGCATGGTTGACACCAGGCGGGCAACTCGTGCGCTTGGATGACGTAAAGAAATCGCTGCGGCTAGAGAACGCTGACGGGAGCTACCTGGAGATCACGCCACAAAAAGTGTCGCTACATTCTCAGGCGAACATAGAAATCGAGGCGCCTGGGCGCTCCGTTCTTATCCGGGGCAAAGCCATTAACTTTGAGGAGGCATGACGTGCAGCTATTAACCGAAGATGCTGTGATTGTTTGCAAACACGAACTGGGACGCGCGAGGATCATTGCGGGTCAGGGACTCGTCATGATCGGGAATCGAAAGGTTTTAGTCGAAAACGATCCCGAAGGCCGGCTGATTGTCGGCTGCCCGAACCTTGGCGCCACCATCAAGCCATGCACCGCGACTCTGGCTGTGCAGGGGGGGTATTCCAACCTGGTTCGCGTGAATGACCGACGCGTCTGCCTCGACACAGTCACTGGCTTGACAGACGGCACTCCACCCGGTGTGGTTAAATACCAAGTGCGCCGTCCGGGCCAGGCGTTAGTGACCTCAACCACATGAAAAGCGGCCGCTATCGCGCGTGGCAATTTCTACATCCGGACTTCTATGGGTCGGAGGATACGCCCGGTCTGCGCATCGCGCCGACGGGCGGCATAGCGATGGTCGAGGAAGAGGCTTCCGTGCGCCAGGCGATCCTGATGCTTCTCTCGACGTCGCCTGGCGAGCGAGTGATGCGCCCCGAGTATGGCTGTGAACTGCGCAAGCTGATCTTCTCACCCAACGATGACACCACTGCCGGCCTGGCGATTCATTACGTCCGGCGAGCATTAGAGCTTTGGGAACCGCGGATTGAGATCGTTCATCTCGACGCGGGCCGCAGCGAGGACGACCCGACACGGCTGATGGTCTCCCTCGAATACCGCGTCAGCGCCACGCAGAGTCTGCAGGACGCGTCGTTCTCTGTGAATCTTGCTGGGGAATAACCGTGTCACTACCTTCGCCTAATCTCGACGATCGCGACTTCAGTCAATTGCTGGAGGAGTGCCGACTGCAGATCAAGCAATCCTGCCCGCAATGGACTGACCTCTCGCCCAGTGATCCCGGGATGATGCTGCTGGAGCTGTTCGCGCATTTGACGGAGATCATGATCTACCGGCTGAACCGGCTGCCGGACAAAGCCTACGTCGAGTTTCTGCGGCTGATGGGAGTAAAAATTCTGCCTCCTTCCGCCGCGAGCGTAAGCCTGAAGTTTTCTATCTCTCGCCCCCAGGAACAGCCGCTCCAGATTCCGCGCGGAACGCGCGTGACCATCGCGCGCACCGAAGCCGGCGTCGAGCCGCCAATCTTTACAACCGCGCACGCGGTGACGATTGAGACAGGTAAAATCGAGGCGATGGTTCAGGCGCATCACTGCGAGCTGGTGGAAGCTGAGCTCGCCGGCAAAGGCACCGGGTTGCCCGGGCTCTCGGTTACCGCACAACGTCCGCCGATTGTAGCACCACTGGGCAACAATCTGGACCTAGTGGTCGGAGTAGAATCGATGGGAGCCGAACTCGATGAACGGGCACCGGCGGTCCAACACAATAGCAAGGCGTTCCGAATCTGGCGCGAGGTGGATAATTTCACCGACGTAGGTCAGGACCTTTTTGTTTATGTCACTGACCGCACAACGGGTACAGTCACTTTCGCGCCCGGGATGTATCGCAAGGAAGACGATTATCAGCTCGAAGCCCAGCCCAAAGCGCTGGCAGCGATTCCACCTGTGGGACGCGAGATTCGGCTTTGGTATCGCCGCGGCGGCGGGCCGGAAGGTAACGTTGCCGCGAACACACTGACTACGCTTAAAGATCCACTGCCCGGAGTCCAGGTGACGAATCCCGAGCCTGCCAAGGGTGGTCGCGCTGCCGAGACGCTCGAGAACGCACTAGTCCGCGGCCCGCAGGAACTCCATTCGCTCGAGCGGGTGGTCACGGCTCGCGATTTCGAGCTGATCGCATTGCGCAGCTCCGGCGCAGTGGCGCGGGCACGGGCATTCACGAAGTCTACGCTTTGGCTGCACGCCACTCCGGGGACCGTGGAAGTGCTGCTCGTCCCTTCGGTACCCAGGGAAAGCCTCACCGAAGGACGGGTCGGCTTGCAGCAACTTAGCGAGCAGCAAACCGAGGACGCGAGACAGCGTATTCAAACCGTGCTCGATGAACGTCGGCCAATGGGCACGAGTTGTCTCGTTGACTGGGTCCACTACAAGACCGTCCGGGTGAAAGCGCGCGTGGTGATTCATAGCGAGGAAGACCCAGCGGCAGTGAAGGCGAGAGTTTTGCGGCGGTTGTACGAGACCATCAGCCCTTTGCCGGGCGAGAGCCTGCGGTCCTCTGGGTGGCGCTTCGGTCAGAGCCTTCGGGCTTCGAATGTTTATGACATCATCCTCGCCGAACCTGGTGTAAGCTATGTCGATCAAGTTCGCCTTCTGGTGGATGAAGTGCCGGAGAAAGACATCACGTCGGTTTGCGCCGACGCATTTCAACCTCGCACCTGGTATGCGGCCACGGGCGAGTCGATCTTTCGCTCTACCAACGACGGCGGAGGCTGGGAACGATGCGCGTCGTTTCCGGGCGAAAAAGGAAAAATCATTCGCGAGCATCCCGCAAAACCCGGCTTGCTGGCAATTGCTACCGAATTGCTCGGCGAGACCACTGGGGCCCGCGTTCACGTGACGCGTGACTGTGCCGAGACTTGGACAGTGGCGACACAGACGGCGTTTGCGATCGACGATTTGGCCTGGATGATGCGCGACGAAACAGCGGTGCTGTTTTTGGCGACCAGCGTCGGATTGTATGAACTGGCGCTGCAAAACGGCGCAGTACCGATTCAGGTGCTGGTCGATCCTAAGAACCAGAACCGCGGTTTCTTCGCGGTGGCAGTCTCAACCGATATCCGTGGGAAATCCAGCGTCGCCGTCGCAGCGCGCGCCACGGATGGTGCTTATCTTTCCACTGAAAATGGCCAGCCGAACACGTTCAAGCACATCGGTCTCAAGGGCGAAGACATCCGGGTTCTTAGATCACAGGAGGATGGGCCGCGAAGGTTTCTCTGGGCGGGTGTGGCCACATCCGGCAACGAGACTGGCAAAGGCTGCTTCCGGTGGGAGCTGACAAGCGCTGATGAGTCGTGGGTCCTGTTTGAGAGAAACTGGAAAGGCGGCAGTTGCCTGGGACTGACATTCATTGGTGGCAAGACCCTTGCCGCGACTCACCGCGCTGGTGTGCTCTGGATCGATTCGACCCACGCCGAAACAGCCCAATGGCAGGCACCGGATGTGAAATGCGGGTTGCCATTGCGAGAAGTGGACCGGTTCCATCGGGTCAGCGCCGTTGCGGTTGATCCGGATGGAAGGTTGTTACTGGCAGGCGGACCCGAGGGCATCTACTGCAGCAAGGACGGCGGCGCACATTATGAATCATCCTCGAGCAAGGAGTTCGTCGACGCCGTGACGCTGCCGGAGACCTGGCTATTCTGCTCGGGCGAGCACGAAGTCATACTGGTAAGCGAAGATGAAGCGAGCCGAGATTGAACGTCTTTTGCCGAGCATCATTCAACGGACGGTGCAGCCGCAGAGTCCGCTAGCGGCCATTCTGGACATAATGGAAACTTTGCATCTGCCATCCGAGATGGCGCTAGCACGTCTGGACGCCGCCTTCGATCCGCGCAGAACGACGGAAGATGTCGTGCCATTTCTCGCGCGCTGGGTGGACCTGGACTGGCTTTTCCATGAGGCTCGTAATGCAGGAACCATCACGCGGTCGCGGCCGACGATCTCTACCGGCATCGGTCGTCTGCGCGAACTGGTCTCTTCGGCCGCATATCTCTCAAGGTGGCGAGGCACAGCTAAAGGCCTGCAGCATTTCCTTCAAAGAGCAACCGGCGAAGAAAACTTCGAGATCAAGGAGAACGTTGACAGGGATGGCTCGCCAAAGCTTTTCCACTTGATCATAGTTGCCCCCGCATCGATGCGGCCGCATCAAACGTTGATCGAGCGCATCATTGAATCGGAGAAACCGGCTTACGTGACGTACGAGCTCGAAATCAAAGCTGAAACCCTAAAGCCTTGAATCATTACAATGCCCGCCTCTCGAATCATTATTATTCTTGCGGTGGTCGTTCTCATCTTATTCGGCATTAGTTTGGCAGTGAGTACCCGTACCGGGCGCGACCAGCGCACGGTGCCCCAGGCCGCCTGGGTTGACGCCTTGAAGAAGGTGTTCGTCAAGAATCAGAAGCTCGAAATCCGCGACATCAGCTCACCGTGCTTGATCAATGCTCCAGCCGCGTTTGCGATAGTACCCGGAGAGAAATGCGAAGCCAAGATTGGAGAAAGCAGGAAAGTGGTGCGAAAGGCGAAGCTCACCGTTAAACAAGACAGCAAATGCACGATTGATTTTGTCCCGGACGACGAGGAAGCATTGCGGGTGCATTCGATCAGCGGTAGCGTGGAGCTAAGCGTCATGAAAAAAGGAGGCACACTTACTATTACGTGCACTGACGCGGGAGGAGAGAAAACCGCCTTGGTCAGCATTGAGTGATTGTCTAACCATTCCCGGCGCACATAAGCTCACTTACAATTCTGTAGACCACAATCTAGGAGAGAACGATGCCAACCCGAATCTTTGCTATCACCGCTGCACGTGAGACGGTGACACTGGATAACGAAGGACGCGCGGAGGTTTCATTCACCGCGTCCAACACCGGTTCGAAGTCGATAGCGGGCCGGGCGAAGCTCGTTCCACTCGGCTCGGCCAAAGCAGCCTGGCTGAGTCTCGACGGAGAACAGGAACGCAATTTCGCCAAGGGCGAAGCTCACCAGTTAACTGTGCATATCGCGGTGCCGCCCGGCACTCCGGTTGGAAAATATTCGTTTCGGCTTAACATCATCTCAGTCGAGAACCCCGACGACGAGTTCACGGAAGGTCCTTCGGTTTCATTCGAAGTGAAAGAACTGACGGTCGCTCAGGCTCCGGCACGTAAGTTCCCGTGGTGGATAGTGGCGGTCGCGGTTGTAGTTGTGCTTGGCGCGGGCATTATCACCTGGCTGCTCATACCCCAAAAAATCTCAGTGCCGAAGATCATGGGTGAGGATATCAGCAAAGCCAAAGTATTGCTCGAAGACGCGAAGCTCCGGTTGAGAACTGAGCCGAAGTCCGCGGGTGCAACGCCAGGAACCATAGTAGATCAAAACCCAAAAAAGGATGAACGTGTTGCGCCGGGCACGATAATCACTGCCTTTGTGGAACCCGAACCCGAGATGGTGACCGTGCCTGGTCTCATCGGCCAATCGCCGGCCCAAGTCGAGCCGATACTCAAGAAAGCGCAGCTGCAATTGAAAACCGAAGCGAAGTCCGCGGGTGCAACGCCAGGAACCATAGTAGACCAGAACCCAAGAAAGGATGCGCGTGTTGCGCCCCGCACGGTGGTCACCGCATTTGTGCAACCCGAACCAGAGATGGTGACTGTGCCTGATGTCATTGGCGTCGCTGCCAACGAAGTAGAACCAATTTTCAAAAAAGAAAAATTGGAATACCAGGTGATGGTTCAGGGGGTGATCACCGGGAAGGTGTCTATCGGTGCCATTGCGGATCAATCACCGGCGAAGGATCAGCGCGTGCCTGTCGGAACGAAGGTCACGTTGAGGGCCGAGGCTATTTCGGTTGAGGTGCCTAATGTAATAGGAAAAACAGTGGGCGACGCAATCGGAGAAATCCGTTCTCGGAAGCTTGAAGATTTTATGGATCCGCACGAAGAACCCAACATGTGGGATATCGTGCGCTCGCAATCACCTGAGCCCAGAACCCGAGTCGCTCCTCGTACCAGGGTCACCATAAGCGCGAGGTAGCTGCCGCAAATATGGGTGATGAGGGCGGAGGTCAGAATTGAGTAATGGCTCGCGCTGAACGGGGCGTTGTGGAATTTCGAGTGTGCGCCACCGCCTCAAGGATTTCGCTCGCAACCTGTTCGTCCGGCACTCGCGAACTGTGGCACTCCAAAGTAACGCGGTCCTCATCATAGCTCATAAATCTGTCTAGCTTAGGCATCGTCCTTGTCCTCGCCTAGAGCTTATGCTCCTGCAATGTGGCCGCAGCTGGCAATCGCATATCGCTTTCTTGCCAGCCCTTGGAGAAGTTGTTACTTTGGGGCGACTCCTGATTAGAAAGCCAGAAAGTAAGAGAAGAGCCCTGCTCGCAGTCCGAACCCTTCTCTCACATATGGGATATCAAAAACCGATCAAATACATTCAAAAATCATGAGATATATCATCGCCTTCCTATTAACGGTTGCCCTGCTCTGCTTCTCGATTGTCACTGGCCGTGCCGAGCAACCCACCGAACTCCCTTCTGGCACGTATTACCTTTCTTTCACGAGTAAAGTCAGGAAAGACGACGAACTAAAGAACCTTCCGGTGCGCCTCACCACCAAAATCAAAACCCAAAGCAGCGCTTCTTCTGGTGATAGGACGAATATTGTAACGGATATTGGCATCGAGTCGGACGATCTTCTCCTTGCTAAGGAACACGATACTTATCGCTCCGAAACCGAGCGGTTTAAATGGGTTCTCACGAATCAACGCCAAGACTAATCCAGCGATGGTACTAACCACCACCGCGCGTCACAGCCTGAGGCTCTCGTGCGTTTTAGGAAACGTTCGCACTTCGATGTGGGCCTTCTATGCACGAGGCGTGTTGCCATAAATGCCGGAGGTAGATTAGACACTTCCCAGATGTTTTTCGGTGATATATAGGGGAGACTTTCAGTCAAGACCCGCTGGGCGGCCGCTCACCGCTCGAACCATCTCAGAGGCCTGCGGAGGGTAGAAAACTGATGGTCTGCCAAGTCTGGCGGAGACGGAGAGACGGCTCCGAAAGATCCGGTTGGAGAGGTCAATACCCGCCGCTTTTCGAGCAGTGCGAGGAAACGATGGCGCCCGAATACTCTAAATTATGTTTTCTGTGGTCGCGTTGTTGCCCGACCTAATATATTCACCGGCCAATCCCGGACCGTTTTCGGGCCTGTCTGGTCATTCCGCGGGACGACTTCTAAGAACTGCTCCAGGTCTGTGATTAACTGACCTTTGGCAATAGAAATCACCACGTACGCGAAGCTATCGGCATTCTCGATTCTTTGCGCTGCGATAAGCTTTTCGTAGTTGTCGTCGTCGGTATAGGCGTGGTCCTCGGTATTAGCGAACTTATGGGTCGCCTCGTGAACGATGCACTGAGCCAGCAAGAGCCTTGGGTACTTAGTTATGTGTGAGAACTCGATGTGAATTCCCTTGGGTGTGCACATTTGTGTGAAGTAAACTGGGCCTTTCAGCTCACCGAGTGCTTCCCCTGTTTTCGCATTCCAGACTCGTTCCTTCTCCATCTTGTCATCTGCAGCGGTGGTCACCACGTATTGACCATCTGGAGTGAACTGCGCTGAATGAACTTCGTCGTCATGCTGCATCGGCTCACCGACTGCGTCCCCAGTCGCCGCATCCCAGACTTGCGCCGTCTCATCCTCCGAAGCGGTCACCACTCGATGCCCATCCGGACTGAACTGCGCTGAACGAACAGCACCTTTATGCTGCATCGGCTGACCGACTGCTTTCCCGGTCTCCACATTCCAGACTTGCGCCGTCCTATCCCGTGAGGCAGTCACCACCCATTTCCCATCCGGACTGAACTGCGCTGAATCAACCGCGCCCCTGTGCTGCATCGGCTGACCGACTGCTTCCCCAGTCTCCGCATTCCAGACTTGCACCTTCCCATCCTCCGACCCGGTCACCACCCATTTCCGATCCGGACTGAACTGCGCTGAATAAACTGCGCTTGGATGCTCCATCGGCTGACCGACTGTTTTCCCAGTCTCCGCATTCCAGACTTGCACCTTCCCATCCTGTGAAGCGGTCACTACGCGTTTCCCATCCGGACTGAACTGTGCTGAATAAACGGCGCTTGGATGCTGCATCGGCTGACCGACTGCTTCCCCAGTCTCGGCATTCCAGACTTGCGCCGTCTCATCCTCCGAAGCAGTCACCACCGATTTCCCATCCGGACTGAACTGCGCTGAATAAATATAGCCGTTATGCTGCATTGGTTGACCGAGTTCTTGCCGAGTCAGCGCATTCCAAACTTGCACCGACCGATCCTTCGAAACGAAGACCACCCGCTGTCTATCCGGACTGAACCGCGCAGTAAGATATCCGTCGAGAGAATACTTGAATAGAACATAGCCCGAGCGTGGCTTGTCTGCAGTCGGCTGGTCTTCGCTCTTAGGACGGAACTCGCCGAGCAGTTGCTCCCGCGCTTTGTCCCAAGACTGCCCATCGGCATAAACTACGTACAAGTCCCACCTGGACTGGCTAAGCACGTCGGACAATGCTACACCGTTTTCCGCGTAAAGCCCGTTAAGAGTATCCTTAATGACCGTCATAGTCCGCTTGAACTCCTTGTTCGGACTTGGGGCGTTAATTAGGAAGTGATACAGTGCCGCTTCTTTGGCGACTTTTGTATCCGGTATGGAGGGATCTTCCCGAGCTTCTTGGAGCTTTGGATGGAGCTTTGGGTCAGTTAGTGCGAACAAGAGTTTGGTATAGGCGTCACGCACAATTTCGCGGGCTAGATCGAGTGACTCGCAAATTTTCTTGACCGTTTCTTCACTCGGTGGTGGCCGTGAACTATGGTAATACAGCTTGGTCTTGTACTCTGGGACATTTAACTCCATGTTTAGCGTCATTTCTCGTTCTCCTTTGCTACAAGAATCTCAATGAGATTACTATATCGCATTGGTATCAATAAGCTCGCTCACGAACTTGAACGTGGCAGGATCTGTACACAAGCTACCGTCTTTACTCTTGGCACTAAGGCAACCGCGGTCATCGTGAATTTCCGTGCAGCAAAAATTTTCAGGCGACCGCCTTCACAACGGCAACGATCGAGCCAATCAGAAAAAAAGCGGCCCAGACGAGAACGAGCACGAATACGACGATTGTTGCGATGGAGTCAGTGATGCTCACCAGCGGTACTGGCACAAATCCGTACAAGAAGCTAACGATGATGTTTGCTGCCAGCGATGTGAGGATGATCAGCACGAGGCCCTTGTTTTGTATGAACCTTTGATGAGCCAGAATGAGACACGCGGCAAAGGCTAACTTGAGCATCATCAGGAGACTTAGCGTTACATTCGCGCCGGTTCGATCGAAGAAACCGAAGATGATCAGGTAAACGATCGTGCCGAACGGAAACGCGGTGAAGAGTGCAACTTTTAGAATCAGGAGGGCAAAAGTTAAGAGGATGCCTATGATAGACCCTATCAAAGCGAGTAGCGACACGACCAATGTCGCGACACCCTGCACCTTGGCGAAAATCCGCTCCGGAATGAACAGTGGAGCGCCCATCAAAACCACGGTGAAGAGCACTAATCCATCCAGAAGTGCCATCGCAGGTATGGCGCGGCCCGGCGGAGTGCCCTTATTGAGCTTGTCCAGGTCCACGGGGTTTATTTCGCTTTTATAGTCAGCAAAAGCTGAATCATTGACCACATTGGTCAAGGCGTTAGCCTTCGCCGTGATGCCGCCGAGAAACCACGTTGCACCGATCTCGGTCGCCACCGCGATGAGAATGAGCGCGACGGCCGCTATGAAGAATGGCTTGCGAAGTTCTCCCATCGTTTGAAATGGAAACGACACCCGAGATTACCTGAGTCCTCGACCTAGCAACAAGCTCGTTCTTGATAATAAATAACTTGGAGGCGAGAGGAGTTTGAACCTGTTTTTCTGGGTATCCGTCCAGCGATGGCTGCAGATGTCCTTTTAGAGAGGATTTGCGGACTCCAATAAAGACGTGGACTGCCCTGGATGGACGACACCCTGAAGAAAGACAAAGCGTCGCACGACTCGGCGATCAAGAACGCTCAGCAGATCATCGACAGCTCGCAGTGAGGATCAGCTCCGGCATAGCCGGTTTACTTGGGGGAATCGAAAATGGGATTATCCGATCTCACATCACGTGTATCGTTCTGGTCGACGTTTAGGAAGTGTCGGTGTTCTTTTGCATCCGTTTTCGTAGTAACCGCAGGCTCAAGGAAGAATCGTGCACCCAACCAAGTTTTTTCTTGCAGCACGCTTGGCAAAGTGTCAAAACCGATTACCGCCGTACCAGCGGGGGTTCGCAACTCCCTCAAGTTGCGGTCGTGCCCGTTTGACGGTGAGATCCTCAAGTTGTGGCCGAACTGGATACAGATTTGCGGGGGCTGGTAGTCCAGAAGGAGTTCTTCGATAAGAACCCTTCCGCGGGCAGGATGTCAATCGGCCCAGATGAGCCGTTGTATGTCGCAGTAAAGTTCATTGGAAGTGTTTCGGCCTTGAAGAGCGCGGGCCTCGAGATCGCGGAAATCGCAGGCGACTTCGCCTATGGTAAAACGAACGTGGCTGGGTTGGTCGCCCTCGATCGTGATCCTCAAGTCATATCGGTCGAGAAGCAGCGGCGTCATCGGATTCATCTGGACGACAGCGTGCCGGAGCTGAAGGCAGACCAAGTCTGGTCGCGTTCCGGAGATAACTTCACCGGTTATACGGGAAAGGATGTGATCGTCGGCATCATCGACACTGGGATCGACTTTCGACACGCCGCCTTCCAGCACGCCGACGGCACGACGCGCATCCATAAGATCTGGGATCAAACGCTAACAGCGCAAGGCGGAGAAACCGTGCCAGGCCCAATCAACCGGGCGAGCTTATTGGACACGCCGGGAACGCCAATTCCCCTCGGATACGGTGTGGAATATGACGTTGGGCAGATTAAGGCGGCGATTACCGACGATGCAAGTGCTCCGATCAAGGCGCGGCACAAAGACGATGATGGGCACGGTAGTCATGTGGCTGGAATAGCAGCCGGCGATGGGTCGCAGTCCGGCAGCTGCCACGGAGCATTTCATTACATTGGGATCGCCACTGATGCGACGCTAATCGTGGTGCGAAAGTGGGGTCTCTCGGACAACGACAGCAAAACACCGCCGACGAGCACAAACACGATGCTCGATGCGATTCGCTACGTCATCAACGAAGCCCGGCAACTAAACAAGCCGGTGGCCATTAATCTAAGCATGGGCTTTTTCTCGGAAAAGATGGATGGAAGTGACAACGAAACTGTCAAGGTCGACCAGTTACTGACCAATAATTCCAGCGGGACGGCGATTGTCTTTTCCGCTGGCAACGACGGAAACGAGAACTTTCACGCGAACGCAACTGTGCCAGCGGGTCCGACTGCCACTTTGGAGCTTAAGTTCAAAGTAGCGAAGAAGGACACGAAGACCAGAAGCCTCGCGATCGTTTACTCCGGTTCTAACTTGCAGGTGAAAATTACTTCGCCGGTTGGCGGCGCCGCCGGAACCATCGGTTTTCTCGTTTCCGGATTGAGCATTGTCAGCATCACAGCGAACGGCAGCAGTGGAAATGTGACTTTGAGCAACCAGCCGAACCGGATTGATATCATTATTACTCCGGGGACAGGCGACACGAACGCCGATGGCGAATGGTCGATCGAGTTTAAGGACAGCGGGAGCACAGCCACAGTCATCGACGCCTTCTGTCTCTTCGGGAGTTCGCATGATGACAAGTCTCCTCATTTCCTTGATCACACCACTTCCAGGAACACACTCGGCACGAATGCTTCGGGAAAGGAAAGCATCTCGGTCGGTTCATATCGCCTGGCGGGTGTTTTTCACGGAAGCAGACTATCGGATTTTTCCAGCCGCGGACCGACCACGGACTCACCGCCGCGAGTGAAACCGGACATTTGCGCCCCCGGCGAAGACATTACTTCGGTCGGGATTGCAAAAGACCGGGGGGGTTGTCAGCGCTGTTGCTGTAACTCCTGCCGCAGCTTCTATGTGGACCTGAGCGGCACGAGCATGTCGGCGCCTCATGTCACCGGCCTGATCGCGTTGATGCTGCACAAGAATCCGAACCTCACGCACACGGAAATTAAGAATCTGCTTACTGCGAACTTCGCCCCAAAACCAGCAGGCTCGACGCCGGATGAGGACGTGGGTTGGGGAGCGGGGCGGGCAGACGCGAAGAAAACGGTCGATACCGTGACGCAGGTGAATCCGCCGGTGTCAAAGGTCGCGGCTGCGTTGCCACCGGTGACTGCGGTTCACAAAACGTTTCTCGAAACGGAGCGCGGTCCGATTCTGGACAAACTGTTTCACGATCACGCCGATGAAGTGTGGGAGCTGATTCAAAAGAACCGCCGCGTGGCGACGGTCTGGCATCGCTGCCGGGGACCTGTGTGGGTGCGGTTCGCGCTCAAGGCGGCGCAGACTCCTTGCGAAGCCGTGCCGCTGGAGACGGCGGGTCTGCGATTCACTGATGCGTGCACTCGATTTGCGCAAGCGCTGAAACGCTTCGGCTCGGAAGCGCTGCGGCGCGATGTGAAAATTTGGGAATCGGAAGTCTCGCACGTGCGCGATGGAATGACGCTTTTGGAAATCATTACGGCGGTCGGCAACCGCCCCAACACTCTCATGGCAGCGCGATCTGTGGGCTGACACTCCAAACAGATGGCAAATTCCTCGGGAACCATCGAAACAGTCGTTGTCGAGTTGGGCAATGCGCTCAAGCCGCTCAAGGATTTGCTGGGGCCGCAGATTTTTTCGAACCTTCGTTGCCTTTCCGCCAGCTTGGGCGTGGAAGTGCCGCCAGCAATCAGCGGTGACGCAGCGCTCTTGGGGAAGCTCACGGCAGCCTCAACGAAGGCTGGAGAACTGGAGCCCCTAATCGCGAATCTCGCCGCCGCCATCGCTGCTGACAGCACGCCGAACATAATAGCAAGTGGAGCTGCGCTCATCGCGAAAGTCGCCGAACTCGCTACGAGCCTCGCTGATGTAGGAACCGCATTGCACGCCGCGGCGAATTCGCTGCCGCCTTCGCAGCGGACCGCGTTGCAAGACCTGGCCAACACACTGGTAACGCGGGCCATGGAATTCATGGCGGTCAGTTATCTCAACACACGACTGCCCACATTGACCACTGCACTATCCATGCTGGGTCTGGTGGACATCGACCCTGCTCCCGACGTTGGTCTCGAGATCAATCACGCGCCGACGGAGCCGGTGCCACGCCGTTTCTATCTTGACCGTGTCCCGCAGATCGCCATTCATCCCGACCAGTATTTCCAGCAGCTTTTCAAATGGGGCGCGAATGATTTCGACGGCGTGTTCCTCCTCGAAAAGGCGCAGGCTTTGATTGAACGGCTCGGCGCTAACGCGGCGATTTATCAACAGCCGGGACAACCGCCAGTGCTGGAAGCTTTCGTTCTGAGCGCTACGGTGGACACATCCGTCTCGCCGCCCGGCCTTAAATTCGAGCTTGCGCTGCCTGGCGCAGCGACTTTCGAAGACTCAGTGAACTTCTCCGATCTCTGGAAAGGGACGGTGAAAGTCACCGCGAACTACGAAGCCGGCATGGAAGTGAACGTGCGGCCGCCGTTCGTGGTGAATGCCATTCCGCCGACTGGAAACGTCGACCTCAAATTGCTGCTCGGCATCAAAGCGCAAAACACCGACGGAACACCGGTCACGTTGCTTGCCGTCGCTGGCGGTACGCGGCTCCAGGCTAAGAGCATCGGCGGCAGTGTCGGCGTCGACGCGCACCTCAGCACTTCAGGCGGCGAGATAAAGCCTGAGGTCCAGCTTGAGGTCGAGGACGGAAAGCTCATCGTCGATTTCTCGCAAGGCGATGGCCTCATTCAGAAGCTGCTCGCCGGAGTGAAACTGGAGGCAAAGTTTCCGCTGACCGCGACGTGGAATCCGAAAGATGGTTTGCGTGTCACAGGTGATGCTGGCCTAGAGGTGTTCATTCCGCTGCATCAGAATCTCGCGATCGTCGATCTCAACGGCCTCTACTTTTCGTTAGGCATCGGCAGTGATTCCGCATTGCACATCGGCCTTGCGGCGCAAGTCACCGCGCATCTCGGCCCGATTGTTGCGACGCTCGATCGCATCGGCGCGGATGCGGCGATTTCGTTTCCGCCGAATGGCAGCGGTCGGCTCGGCATGGCCGATTTCCACCTCGATTTTGTTCCGCCAAAAGGTGTCGGGCTCGCGCTCGATGCGGGCGTCATCAAAGGCGGCGGTTTCTTGTCCGTCGATACGGCAAAGGGCGAATACGCCGGCGCGCTTGAGCTGACGTTCCAGGACGTCATCGCGCTCAAAGCCATCGGCATAATCAACACGAAATTGCCGGACGGCTCGCCGGGGTTCGCGTTGCTCATCCTTGTGACGGCGGAGTTCATGCCGATTCAATTGGGCTTCGGCTTCACGCTTGTAGGCGTTGGCGGATTGCTCGGACTGAATCGTCGTCTCGATACGGAAGCGTTGCGCGTGGGCGTGCGCACGGGCGCGCTCAACAGCGTCCTGTTTCCGCAGGACATCATCGCGAACATCACGCGCATCATCAGCGACATTAAGGACATTTTCCCGCTCGCCGTTGAGCACTTCGTCATCGGCCCGATGGGCAAACTCGGTTGGGGCACGCCGACGCTCCTCTCGCTCGAAATCGGCGTGATCATCGATTTGCCGACGCCGGCAATTGTCATCGCCGGAGTGTTACAAGCGAGCTTGCCGGCGGAAGACCTGGCGATCCTGCACCTGCAGGTGAACTTCGCGGGCGGCATCGATTTCCAGAAAGGCCTGATCTGGTTCGACGCGAGTCTTTACGATTCGCACCTGCTCATTTACACGCTCACCGGCGATATGGCGTTGCGCATCGGCTGGGGCGATCAGGCGATTTTTATTCTCACCGTCGGCGGTTTTCATCCGAGCTTCAGCGAAATCCCGCCGGACCTGCGCAATCTGCGCCGCCTCAGCATTTCGCTGCTGTCCGGCGATAACCCGCGCCTGACCTGCGCGACCTATTTCGCGATCACGTCGAACACGGTGCAGAACGGTTCGCGCGTCGAGCTGTATGCGGAAGGCTGTGGGCTGAACATCTACGGCTTTCTTGGTTACGACCTGCTCGTTCAATTCAATCCGTTCCACTTCATCGCCGATCTGGATGCCGGACTCGCGCTGCGCGACGGCACTGATGAGCTGATGGGCATTCATGTGCACGGAGAACTCTCCGGGCCGAATCCATTCCGCGCGCGCGGCGAAGCAAGCATCGACTTTTTCTTCTTCTCGGTTTCGATCGACTTCGATGTCACATGGGGCGATGACGCCGCGCCGCAGATCGAAGCGGAAGTCGATGTGCAGCCGCTGATCGAAGATGCGCTGAAAGATGATCGCAACTGGCTCGCGACCTTGCCGGCCAATACGCATCAGAACGTCACGCTGAAAAAGCTCGAGCTGCCGCCGGAGCAGATCGTGATGAATCCGTTCGCGGTTCTTTCTGTGAGCCAGAAGATCGTACCGCTCGGCTTTGAGATAAACAAATTCGGCAATCAAAAACCGAAAGGCACAACCCGTTTCGACCTAACGAGCGGTGACGGCGCGACAGAAGAAGTGCGCGAGGAATTCGCGATCGCCAACTTCCAGCACTTGAGTGACGACCAGAAGCTGGCGCGCAAATCGTTCGAACAGATGCGCAGCGGTTTGCGTTTCAGCACCGGCGACAGCTCGCAGACAGGCGCGAACGTTGATAAAGACGTGACCTACGAACTGAGCTACGTGCATCGCAAACGCGGGCTCACAATCCGCGCAGGACTCGTTAGGCTGTTCGGCTCCGTCTTCTCGATGTTCAGCGGCGCGGGCGCGGTGACGAAGAACAAATTCGCGGTTAGCCGTCGGATTGGCGGAACGCCGATCGCAAAAGTCGATGTCGAGGAACCGGAGTTCCGTGTCGTGAACGGCACCGATCTCACGCTGCACGGCGAAGGATTGAGCGCGAAGAGCGAAGCCGAAGCGTGGCAATTGCATGATGAACTCGTCGCCGAGGATCCATCGTTGCAGGGGCGTCTGCAGGTAATGTCGAGCTACGAGCTGAGCGAGGCCGCATGAGCGTCACAGTCGCAAAATACACTTTCAGTGCGTGGCTGCGCAAAGGTATCGGCAATCGCATAACCGAACCGGACAACCTTGGTCTCGGCGGCGGCGCAGTGAAAGAGCGCGCGCATGTGCCGGTGGACGTGATGCTCAACACGACGCCGGTGCACAAGGAATTCGCACTCATCGGACCCGGCGATATCATCGGCCTCAATCCCGACATGGTGGTGCGCACCGAACCGCTCAATCGCATCACCAACTTCGAACCGAATTACCTGCCCTTCATCGAATTCTACGACGAAGATTTTTTGTGGCGTTACACACCGGCGCGAGCGAACGGCCAGCGGCTGCGGCCGTGGATCGCGCTGCTCGTTTTGGAGGAAGGCGCAACCGAAGCGGAGAGCGAATTCAAATATAACCCGCGCGGTTTTCCGCTTCCGATCATCACGGTCACGACAGCGGAGGCGTTACCGACACCTAACGAGACTTGGGCTTGGGGACACGTGCACATCAACGAAGGCTACGACACACCTACCGACTTCGAAAAATTCCTCCGGTCGTTGCACGAGATGGATAATCCGAATGCGGACAAGATCATTAGCCGCCTCATGTATCCACGGAAGCTCAAGGCAAAGACCGGCTATCACGCGTTCGTCGTTCCCGCGTTCGAAACAGGCAGGCGCGCGGGTTTGCAGCAGGACGTCTCAACAATCGATGCGCAACAACCGTCGTGGACTGCGGGCGCGGCGCCGATCGACTTTCCGGTTTATTACGAATGGGCGTTTCGCACCGGGGAAAACGAAGACTTCGAGTCGTTAGTCAAATTGCTCCAGCCGCGGCCGATGGATCCGCAGGTCGGGATTCGCGACATGGACGCGTCCCAGCCGGGGTTCGGCATGACCGTCGGCGCGGACATCGGCAAAATTCCGCCGCCCGAAAAACCGCAAACAATTCTCGGCCTCGAAGGCGCGCTTAAAGCACCGACAACTGTCTCGCGTCCGAAGGAAAGCGACATCGACACATCGAAGCCGTTCTTCGCGCAACTGAAATTGATCCTGAATTTTCCGGCCGATGTACAGGACGCCTCCGACGGCGACGATGATCCGGTCGTCTCGCCGCCGATCTACGGCGAGAACCACGCGTTACAACATCGCATCGATCCGGCCGGCGCCGGCTGGCTCAACTTCCTCAATCGCGATCCGCGCTTTCGCGTGCCATCCGGTTTCGGCACCAGCGTGATCCAGAAGAACCAGGAGGATTACGTCGCGCGCGCGTGGGAGCAGGTGAAGAAAATTCTCGCCGCGAACCGCATCATCATCCGCTCTGTCTTCGCGATGGAAACGGTGCGCGCGATTCAAACGAATTTCGTGCAACGCCTCGCGCCTGCCGAGATGCTCGCCGTCTTCGCGCCTGTGCTGAAGAAAGTAAAGGGCTCGCCTACGACGCTCTTTCATCAACTCACGAACAGCATTGTTCCGCCCTCGGCATTGAATAGCGCAATGCGCCGGATGATTCGCCCGCGCGGCGCCTACGGCAAACGATTGCGGGCCGCGAATGCGTCGTTCAATCACGGCGCGCTCGTGCGGGATTTGAATAGCGGCCGCATCAGCGCCGCGCCGCCGAAGCAGGTGTCCGATTCTGTCATCACCGACGAGCGAATCGCTGAGCAGCTCCCGAACGCACACGAACCTGCCTGGTTGCAATGGGTCCTCACTCATCGGCTTGTTCTCCTCGTGCTCCTGCTCGTGATCGCACTCGTAATCGGCGGCGTCGGCGCATGGTGGCTCGCACTCATCATCGGTGCAGCCGCCGTCTTCGCTTACTTCCGCACCGCCGAACCCGAACGCGCACTCGAAGCTGCAAAGTCGCTCGCGGACCCGAACGCAACGTTGCGCGACATCGAGAACGCACCACCACAACCGAACTTCGCATTCGTCGTCAGCGATCCGGTCACGCCAATCACCGCAACCTCCGGCACTGACGTCGCGACAACGTCATTTACGACGTCGGCATCCCCAGACGCATTGCGCTTTAACGAAGTCTCGATGATCACGCGCGCTGCGGCGGACGCAGATAGCATTGAAGCAAGAAACTTCCGCACTGCCGCGACGCGTTTCAATCAGCGTCTCGCCATCCAACCGCCCGAGCCGCAGCTCGTGACTTTCGATCTCGCGAACGCGCAGACCAAGCTAAGCGACGCCACGCGCGCGACGTTCGTGTTTCCGCAGCTCGTCGCGCGACAAGTGCGCTTCACGTTCAATCCGGCCTGGCTTCTCCAGCCGGAGCATCTCGTCCCCGCGATGGCGTATCCGGATTTCCCCGACCCGATGTACGAGAAGCTGCGCGACATCTCGAGCGAGCTGTTCCTGCCCAACCTAGAACTCGTCCCGCCGAACACGATTTCGCTTCTGGTCACGAATCCGGAATTCATCGAAGCCTACATGACGGGACTTAATCACGAGTTCGGCCGCGAGTTGCTCTGGCGCGAATATCCAACAGATCAACGCGGCAGTTACTTCCGGCAGTTCTGGGATGTGAAAGGCATCATCGCCGATGATTCCGACCTTACGCCCGAGAAACGCGCCGAACTCGCGGATACCTACAAAGACATCGTGCCGATGGACACGTGGGCTTCCACCTCAAAGCTCGGCACGCATCGCCATCCCGCGCGTCCGCCGGGCCGTCAGCTCGTCTTGCTCGTGCGCGGCGAGCTGCTGAAGAAATATCCGAACACGATCGTTTACGCGCAGCGCGCTCACATCTTTCGCGACAAACACGGCACGCCCGATCCGACGAAGGACCCGGTGATTGTGGAAGTGAAAACGGAAGCGGAGATGCACGCGGAAATTTTGTTCCCGATGTTCCGCGCGGAAGTCGAACCGGACATTCGCTTCTTTGGCTTCGACATGAAACCCGAGGACGCGAAAGGCGCGGACAATCCGCAGAAGGCGACGGACGATTGGGGCTATTACTTCATCATCCAGCAAGTGCCCGGCGAACCGCGCTTCGGCATGGACATTGAGTTCGAACCGGACGACCCAAACAAGGTCACCTGGGACGACCTTTCCTGGGACGAGTTCGCGAGTGATCTGCGTTTCATCGACACGAGCACGCCGCCCACGGCCAGCTTCTTCAATCGCCTGACGAGTGCTGAAAGAGCACAGTGGGGCAGTCACTCCGCGGATATGGCCTCGATCCTTTATCAGCAGCCGGTCATGATCGCGGTGCACGCCAAGGAAATGCTGGAGAAGCTTGATCTCCAGCCAACCGCATGAGCGAGTTCAGCGAGACAATTGATGCCCTCCGCCGCGCTCGCGCGACGCGCGACGATGCGCGCCAGCAACTGCAACGCGCGCGCATGCGTCAGCTCACTCTGCAGCGCTTGCAGAACAAAGCGGAACGCCGCGAGATCCTGGATGAAGGCGGAGATAACCAGCAGCCGGTCTTCTATCCGGATCGTTCCGAGGAATTGAAGCGCGAGCGCGCCCAAATTCAGGAGCAGCAAGGACTCGTTAGGCAACGGAACGCAGAAATCGGGCGGCTGATCGGCGATCTCTTCCAGCGCACACCGCAACAGCTCATCGAGGAATGGGATGATTCGCTTCCGACCATGCTGCTTCCGTTGCGTGTGGAAACGCGCTTTAAAGACGCGGAGCTGTGGGTCCGAATCTTTCCCGATGAGATCGCCATCAACACGCACGAGAAACTCCTGACGGAGCGCGAGCAGACGTTCGGCATGGCATATTGGAAAGCCTTGCGCGCCGCGAAAGATGACGATGCGCGCAAAGCGGCGTGGCAGGATCTTGTAAAACGCTTCGGCGCGAATCGCGCCGCGTGGGTCGCGCTTCAAACGAAACCGACGAACTGGAGTGATCCGCCGCCCGCGAGTGATGACGTGCTGCAGTTCCCAAAGTTCGACGTCGCGAAACCGGATAGCTGGACCGAAGCGCCGCACAGCCGCGTCATGCCCGATCGGTTTGTGCTGATGTTGTTTCGCGGCGGCAAAGCCGTGCACACCATCGTCGGCAATCAGGTCGATGACATCGTCGTAGTCGGCCCCGCGCCTCTCGACGACGAAGGTAAATCCACCTTGAAGCGCGATCCGGCAACGGGACGGCTCGTGCTGGGCGACGAGTTCAGTTGGATTGCGGACTTTCCGCTCGCCATCGAGAAGGGGCTTGGATTTCGTGTCGCGTTAAGTCCGGATGAGGCGTCCGGCGGCTTCGATCAACTGCTCGTGATCGGGCTGAAGTTGTCCGCGAACGAAACGGACACGCAGCAGCTGATTGAAGAGTTGATCCAGAATCACCACTACTCCGCGAAAGGTTTTGTATTCGTTAGGCAAGGAACGCCGACGAATAACACGGACAACGATTCCTCCGGTTTCGGGGCAACTGATCCGCAAGCCGAGCAAAGCTTTTTCGTCGAAACGGGTCCGCCCCTTTTCACGTTCGAAGCGAACGCCGACAAAGCCACCGACGGCCAGCGACTCGCCGAGTATCTCGGGCTTGAGTATGACGCGCTTGCTCACATCGCCGGTGCGGACCTGACCGATCACGCCGAAGCAATCGCGATGAACAAAGCACTCTACGCCGGCACGCTGGGCTATTACCTAAGCGCATTGCTGAACGACGTCATGAGCAGCGACACGCTGGAGCGCGTGCGCGCGCTCTTCACTGAATACGTCAGCGGTCGCGGATCGTTGCCGGCGGTGCGCGTCGGCAATCAGCCATACGGTTTTCTGCTTACGAGCGCGTTTCCGCAATGGAGCTACGGTGCATTTGCGGAGCGTATTTTCCGCTTCGAAGAAAACGTGCGACGCGTGCTGGCCGAGCTGCAACGCGAATGGGCCACGCTCAAACCGCAGCTTCCGCACATCGGCAAGGACACGGACGCAAACGCGAACCTCATCAAGGTCCTCGGCCTGCAGCCCACGTCCGCGGATTACTACCAGCGCGTCGGCTACAGCTACGATTACCTGCGCAACGAACAGCAGTTCGCCTTCGGCGGACGCTACGGCGGCGATGTCATCGGGATGTTTTTCGAGCGCAATCTCGCCCGCGCGTTTCTCGCCATGTTCGGCTACGACCCGACAAACAAGCCGGTGCCGCTGCTGTTGCAATTGATCTGGCGGCATTATCAAACGCGGCTGGATCGCGAGAATCTGATCGACGGCCTGCCGTTTTCCGAAACGCAGACCATCAAACCGTACGAGGCAGCTACGGGCCGGAACTACATCGATTGGCTGCTCGATAACGCGGACGACGCGCAGAAGCTGGAAGCGGAAGATTTCGGCGCAAACATCGCGCCGCCACACGCGCTGCTCTATTTAATGTTGCGCTACGCACTGCTGCACGAAGGCACGCACAGCATTTACAATTTGCTCGAAACCGCCGGCATCTCGGCGCAGGAGCTGGTGCGGAGCCGCAAGTTCATGAACATCAGCACGCAGCCGGACGTGTCGCATTGGGAAGTATTCCGCGCGCCGGCCAATCGCGTTTTGCCTAACGAGTCATCAACACGTTCGCTGCTCTCGTTTGTGCAGATCGATCGCTTCCGCCCGAACATCGGACGCAACATCGCCGACGCAAAAGATGGTCTAACGATTTTGGCCAAACTGCCGACCGCGCGGCTCGAGCGTTTGCTCGCGGAACACATCGACGCGGTCAATTACCGCCTCGATTCGTGGCAGACTGCGCTCTTCGATTTGCGCGCGCGTGCGCAGCGAAATCTCTCAGGCGAGCAACGCAAACTGGGATTGCATCTCGGAAGCTATGGTTATCTCGAAAATCTGCGGCCAGCGCGCTTGCGACGCGTGAAGATTCCGGAAGATGTGTTGCCGCAGGAGATGCGCGAGCGCGCGGACAACCTCTTCCTCGATCCGCAGAATGGCGGTTACGTGCACACGCCGTCGCTGAACCACGCGACGGCCGCGGCGATTTTGCGCAGCGGATATCTCACGCACGCCTCACCGGCGGAGCAGGACAAGCTCGCGGTCAATCTCTCCTCCGCGCGTGTGCGCCGCGCAAAATATCTCATCGATGGAGTGCGAAACGGCCAATCGCTTGAGGCCCTCCTCGGTTACGTGTTCGAACGCGGGCTGCACGATTGGACCACGCTCGCCGTCGATCCCGTCATTCTCGACCAACTGAAGCCCGCTTTCCGCAAAGCGTTTCCGATCAAACGGACCAAAGTTCCGCAGCAGGGCATCACCGGCGACGCGGCGAAAATCACTGAAGACTTTTCGGTCACCAACGGCCTCGATCTGGCGCGGACAACGACACCGTTTCCCTACGGCATTGCGGAATTGAACTCGTTAGACCCGAAGCAGAGCGCCGCGATCCAACAGGAGAAGCGCAACCTGGAGAATTCGCTCGATTCATTGCGCGATGTGCTCACCGCGGAAACGGCCTATCAGCTCGCGCTCGGCAATTTCGATCGCGCTGGCGCGGTCATGCGCGCGATCTCCGGCGGCGACATGCCTGTCCAGGTGGAAGTGATCGACTCCTCGCGCGGCAGCGAGCTGAGTTTCACCAATCGCATCGCGCTGCAATTTGATCCCGCTGTGGTGTCGAATCCGTGGGCGCCGATTCCGCTCAGCCGGCGTGCGCGCAGCGAGCCGGCGTTCAACAAGTGGGTCGGCGATTTGTTGGGCGATCCGAAGTCGATCCGCTGCAGCGTGCAGACGAACGACAGCGCCGTGAACGATGTCGTCAGCCTGGCGAACCTTGCTCTGCAGCCGCTCGATTTCGTTTTCCTCATCGGCAAGAAAGTCGAAGCGACTGGCTTTTCCGAACTGGAGAGTCGCGTCCGATACTTCTTCGCGCAAAAGCACTCATTAGGCGACGACATCGTCGTCAAAATCGAGTTCGCGAACAGCGGTAGCCCCGATCTGAGCGTGCGCTCGTTTGCGGAGGTGCTTCCGCTGGCGAACGCGATTCGCGAACTGGCCGGAAAATCGCGTCCGTTGCAGGCGCAGGATTTTGTTCCGACTTCAAAGAATGTGGTCACCCCAGCGGACAATCCGGGGAACATCGATGTTGGAGAACTCCAAACGCGCGTCACTGGAATTCGCTCGGAGTTCGACACGCTTTTCGACGATCTGCAGAATGCTGCGAACGCGTCCGATGTTGTGTCGTTGCGCCAGCGACTGATCGACATCGCAAATGCGGGTTTCGTGCATGCGTTTCCACTCACCGCATTCGGTTCCGGCCAGGCGCAACTCGATGCGTTACTCGCGCAGAACACATCGCTGCAAGAACGTTATGCCGGAATTACGGACACCTATGACGAGAACCTGGCGAAGGTAAACGACGCCGCGACCAAGCCGCCGCAGAAAGTCGCTTTGCTGCGCGAGATGGCGAAGCCGTTCCTCGGCGATGATTTCGTTGTCCTGCCGCGATTCAGCTTCACCAACGCTTCCGAGATCGTGGCCGCATTCGGCGATCGCGATCAGCTATTGAAATATATCGGCACCCAAGGCGTCGCGCTGCCAATTGAGGAATGGCTGCATGGCGTAGCACTCGTTAGGCCGACTATGCACACGTTTGGCCTCGTGCGGATGCTGAGTGATACATTCGGCGCGAACATCGGTGATTGCCGCCCGATTCAATTGCCGTATCGCGCGAACGACACGTGGCTGGGCGTCGAGTTTCCGGAGGGCACCAGCATCGTGCACGACACGATCGCGATGCTGCAATGTCTGCCGCAGAACTTCACGCCCGCGGGCGCGCAATGCGGTTTCCTCATCGATGAATGGACCGAGACGCTCCCGCAGAAAGAGGAAGTCACCGGCATCACGTTCAACTACGACACGCCGAACAGCACCGCGGCCAATGCGGTCTTGCTCGCGATCACACCGCTCGAGACGGGACATTGGAGCTGGGACAATCTCGTCACGACGGTGCTTGATACGTTTGAGCGCGCGAAGCTGCGCGCGGTCGAGCCGGACATGATCGACACACTCACGCGTGTGGCGCCGTTGCTGCCGGCGACGATCGCCGAGTTCACCACGGGCAAGAGCACGATCAATCTCGATTACGCGCGCAATCTCGCGACCGTGAATGCCGCGACGCTGGCGATAAGCAGGAGCTAATTCGTATGGCGATCGACACTCTGCACCAGATCTTCACGAAGAACGCAGACCTGCTCGGGAAGATTTATCGCGATCCGCAAATCACCGCGTATAACCGACTCGAGCCGCGTGCGCGCACGGAAGATTTTGCGCGGAGCTTGCGCGCGGAAGTTCGCGATCCGCTGTGGATGCTGACGCGCCAGTGGCAAATGGGCGAACTCGAGGCAGAGGACGCGGGCTCGGCGATCGATGCGCGTTTGTTAACCTCGCAGTCGCAGATCGATCGCGTCTCGTTAGGCGACGCGAGCACGCAGCCGTACGACGAAAACACTCCGCTCGAGACGGTGGTCGAGCGCGAGACGGTTGCGCTGGACGACGACAGGCTGGCGGTGTTTCCGCACGCTCTCAAAGTGCAGATCGCACATTTCTTCCTCAAGCTGCACAGCGACGCGTTGCGCACGACGTACGAGGAGAAATATCGCACCGCCTTTCCGATCGCGCCGAATCAGGAAGATTCATTCCGCGGACAACCCGATGCACTGAACGTCTATATCGCAACGAGGCGGCGGGACTTCGATGGACAACAATTGCTTCGCGCGATTGCCGATGGCACATTCAAGACGAAAGCCGGCATTGCAAACGCGGATCGTGCGAAGATCGGCGAATACACAAGCGCGCTAACTGAGTGGTTCTCCAGACAATACTCGCAGCCGGGCAGCAACGCGTGGGACCCCCAACGTCTGACTTACTCGCTGCAAGCCGCCGCGACGCGTCCCGACGGTTCCCAGCTCGTGCTCGACGCGTCGCATTACAACGAGGGCCGGCTCGATTGGTATTCTTTCGAAGTTAAGCCGAATGCTTCGATCGCGCTGAACGACAACAACGAACCTGCGCCAGCACAACAACCACAACAGCCCATCTCGTTCATTCCGACCGCAGCGACATTCCGAGGAATGCCGAATCCGCGTTTTTGGGAAATGGAAAATCGCCAGGTCAACTTCGGTCAGCTTGACGCGAAGACGACGGACACGCTCCTGCTCACCTTCGCCGAGCTGGGGCTCATCTACGGCAATGATTGGTTCGTTATTCCGTATTCGATGGAGGCGAACACACTTTGTGAGGTGCGCGCGCTCGTCGTCACCGATGTTTTCGGTGAACGCACGCTCATCCGCGCCGCGGACGAAGGCGAAGAAAACAATTGGCAACGCTGGAGCATGTTCAATCTCAGCAACTTGAACGAGCTCGGCAGTTACAACCGGCAGTTCTTCCTGCCCGCTACGATCACGAGCACGCTCGAGAGCGATCCGCTCGAGGGGGTGAATTACACGCGTGATGAAATGACCAACATGGTCTGGGCAGTGGAAGAAGTGATTCCGGACGGCAACGGCAAAGGCATCAGCGGCTACGATGCGGCAGATCGATTCGGAGTCGAACCGCCCCCGATCGGTGCGTCGACGGCGAACATTCGTTACGTGCTCGGCACGACGGTTCCGGAGAATTGGATTCCGTTTTTGCCCGTGCACCAGGAGGGAAGCAATCAATCGATTCAATTCCGCCGCGCCGCGATGCCGAAGCTCGGCGTGCCGCCGACAGAAGTCGTTAGGCCAAAGGGTCTGCTCCTAACCGAAGTGCGGAAACGTTACTATATTAATGAAGAAGAGATTCCCGCGGCGGGCACACTCGTGCGTCGCAGTTATCAACGTGCGCGATGGTACAACGGCCGCACGTATGTGTGGATCGGCCGGTATCGCGAGACCGGCCGCGGTGAAGCGAGCAGCGACTTACGTTTCGACCAGATCGAACCGGTTGGTTCCGCTTAACAAAAGTGAAGCGACAGCTTCGAGCTGCAATCGCTCATCTAGTAAACCGCAACGTGAGAATAGGTTGTATACCGCGGCTTCTTCCACCACGCGCACATTAAAATCGGTAGCGTATTCGGTAACGCCGCGACGGATGCTGGAAAAGCAAGATGGTTAAGAGTCACTTGCTCGGCCAATTGAGCTAACCGTGCGAGGAAATTTTGAATTTCCGGTTATTCGAATGCCGATTTTAGTAGAATTTCGGCCAACAGGAAAATCGATCAAGTCTGAGCCTGGCGCGAGTCATGTCGCTAGCTGGGTGTGAAGTCCCGGTCACTCCGCGCTTTGTAAGGGCTAGCGCGGTTCTTCGACTAATGAGCAAGGAGTGGTTCTATGAAGACACGAAGTTCACGTTTTGATCGTTTAGTCGCCCGTTATTACCCTGCTGTTTACAGCTTTGCCGCAAGATTGACCGATGATCCTCGTGACGCGGTCGCGCTGACACGACACGCATTCAGTAGCTCGCGCAGACAATTGCAAAACATAGGTAGTCAAACGGCGATCGCGGCGATCCTGATCGCTGCAGTTCTACGTGCGGGACTTGCGTCCGCCTGATCTGAGTTGCGGTATCTCAAACATTTGCGTCGCGCTGTTAAATCTTGTCGGCGCTCAATTTCATAAAGAAAACATCGGTGATCCGCTGCGCCCCCAGCTTTTCGTAGAATGTGGCGGCAATAGTGTTTGATTGGTAAACCGACCAGATCATTTCCTCCGCGCTTGCCTCGCGCGCAATGCTCGCCGCCCTCGCCATGAGAGCCTTACCGACGCCCTGATTGCGTGCGGCGCGGTCAACATACAAGTCCACGACGTGCATGTTGCGTGCGGCGCGATCCGAATCGTAACCGAAGTGATACAGCAAATAGCCAATTACCTTGCCCTGATCTTCTGCCACCAAGCCCGCAAAGGCAGGCGTAGCTCCAAAGCCATCGCGTAGATAAGCGTTAGCGGTCAGCTTGAAGTCGGTCAAATCGCCCAACTCGCGAAGGTAGCCAGCAAATTGCCGGGCCAGATTGCCGATTGATTGCGCGTCGCTAGCGAGCGCTGGTCGAATGATTAGCGCCACAGCCGGATCCTCACATTGCTCGAGCAGACTTCGATAACATTTACTAAAATTTCATGCGAACGCCCGTCCGGGACGTGAAACAGGCGTGGCGAACACCGCCCGAGATGAGCAGTGTTTCGCCGGTGTAATCCCCTACGTTTTCTCCACGATGGCCCGAACGCGATGAAGCCCGGTCGCGCCGTCCGGAACCTGGTCGCGGTATTCGCTAATTTGAAGCTTGCCGTCGCCATCAGTAGCGCGAACTACCAGTTCGGTTTGACCTTCTTCGTCGGGCGTCCATTGGTAGCTCCAGAGACTCCAGCTCAACTTGGTTCCAGGTTTAGTAATCTCAGCGTCATCCCAAGTTTCGCCGTCATCGCTGCTAATCTCCAC
>Ga0137403_10001511_pt1 | contig 29171 bp, 25 predicted proteins | sample CZOMad2_1_16fung_FD_122057 | JGI IMG/M metagenome (GOLD analysis project Ga0137403, IMG submission 122057) | Vadose zone soil fungal communities from Angelo Coast Range Reserve, California, USA - CZOMad2_1_16fungal (Hybrid Assembly) | ecosystem: Environmental > Terrestrial > Soil > Vadose zone... | reverse complement strand
TGGAGCATCGGGGCGGCGAAGGTCGATACCACCCCGCCCGCCTTCGACGCCGCGCAGGATCTCCGGGACTTTCCCGAGGTCGACACCGCCCGTGGGATCACCTGCCCGCGGGACGTCTACAACGGGCCACGCCTGTGGCGGTTCGAGGAGCCCTACCAGGACACCGACGGCTCCGGCGACTTCAACTACCCGGGCGGCACAGCTGAGCCGTTCTGCGACTACAACCACAACGGCCGCTGGGAAGGCATCTACCTCTCGGGTGGAATCGACCAGCGAGCGAAGTTCCTGCACGACCCGATCGACGCCCGCGCCATCGCCGTTACGGGCGCGAACGGCCGGACCATCGCGCTGGTCTCGGTGGTCGCCCAGGGGATCTTCGAAAACTACATCGCCGAGGCGCGTGCGAAGGCGGAGGCGCTGGCCGGGCAGGCTCCCCACCAGGCAAGTTGCGGCCACATCGACGAGATGGTGGTGAGCTCGAACCACAACGAGAGCTCGCCCGACACGGTAGGCATCTACGGCGCGCCAGCGGACCCGAGCGGAAACTTCCCGCTGAACTCGGGAATCGACGAGTACTACATGGACTGGCTGGACGATCAGATCGCAAGCGCCGCAGTTGCCGCCTGCGACGGCCGCCGGCCGGCTTCCCTGCGGGAGGTCGAGTTCCCGGTGCCCGCCGGCCTGAAGCAGGAGATTCCAGGCCGGTTCCCGACGACTGCCGACGACCGCAACAAGCCGACGGCGATCGACGACAAGGTTCGCGTGCTCCAGGCACGTGACGGAAGCGGCAACCCGATCTTCACGATGATGAACCTGGCCGACCACAACCAGGACATCGGCCACTCGGACAACGACTACGAGTCTCACTCCCTGAGTAGCGACTGGCCGGGCTACTTCCACCGCCGCCTCGAGCAGGACGTGGGGGGGATGGCGGTGTTCCTGGTAGGCGACAACGGCTCGATGGAGGACCTGATCACCGATCCTCCCATCTCGACCGCGGACCATCCGGAATGCAACACGGGCTGCTTCGCGCAGGTGGAAGCGACCGGCAACAAGATCGCGGACGAGGTAGCTGCCAGGCTGGGGAACGCGATGGCCGTGCGGATCGGCTCCGTCGGCGGCCGCCGCACCGAGTTCTGCGCCCCGCTAGAGAACAACCTCTTCAGAGCGCTCGCTCAGGCAGGGATCTTCGGCGAGCGCCAGACATACACGAGTACTCCGACGGGTGGCTGCGAGCCGGCGGGGAGGGCTGGTCAAGAACTCAAGACCTCGGTCGCGGTGATGGACGTCGGCCCCGACCTCCAGTTCATCGCCAACCCCGGCGAGGCCTTCCCGGCGCTGATGCTGGGCGGCCCCTGGGGCATCGAGGACGCGAGCTGCCCGAACCGCGAAAACCCGCCGGTGCCGACGTGGCACGCCAGCGCGAAGTACCGCTTCCAGGTCGGGCTCGGAGACGACCTGATCGGCTACGAGAAGCCGCCCTGGTCGTTCCTGTACGACACGCCGGGATCCTTCACGCCGACGGACTGCACCAGCGATCCGCACAATCACAGCCACGCGCTGGAGGACGAGGCACTCGGCCCGACCGCAGCAAATCTCCTCGCCCACAACCTCGCCGACCTGCTCGACGCACATCCCGACCCCATCGCCGCAATCCGCCTGGGGCGGTACCTCAAGGCGGACGGCACATTGACGGATGCCTACGTGGGACCGCCGGATCATCCGGATCAGGGCGCTCCGGGGCACTTCCCGACCGACGCGGTCGCGATCTGGCTCGCCGCTCCGGGCTCGACGACACTCGATCCCGCGCCTGGCCATCCAAACAGCGGCACGATCGTGGCGCTGCCGAGAATCGGCGCGTTCGGCACTCGGCGCGTGGACGCCAACGGCGACTTCATGGACTTCGACGGCGCCGACCAGCCGAATGGTCCGAACATCGACACCCGCGGGATGCTCGTCAAGGTCAGCAGCGGCGGCGTGCAGAAGCGCTACTACGTGAACGTCTACCCGGCGCTCACGGTCTCGGGGTCGCTCGGCGCCGCTCACGGCGCCGACCTCTCCGTCACGCTCTCCGACAATCCCGACCCAGTGGTGGCCGGCGCCCTGCTCACCTACACCGTGACGGTGAGGAACAACGGCTTCGAAACTGCGCGCGGTATCAGCCTCACCGATACGCTGGACCGCAACGTTCGGTTCAAGTCCGCGAGGGCAAGCCAGGGGCGCTGCAGCGCACAAAAGACGGCCGTCAGCTGTGCGCTAGGGGACCTTGGGGACGGCGAATCCGCAACCGTGACGATCGTCGTCCGGCCGAGCAAGAAGGGCACGGTCACCAACACGGCGTCAGTCGCCGCAGTCGAGCCGGTCGACCCCGACACGAGCAACAACACGGCGAGCGAGACGACGACGGTCAAGTCGTAAGTCGGCGGGAGAAGCTCGCACAGCGTTCATCCATTTGCTCGCTCACCACGAGACCCTCCTACCAGGAGCACCCAAGCATGGCCCGGCGAGCGCCGCCCGGTCCACAACCGAGAACCGATACCTTCCGGCCAAGCCGTCCTCACCGCCTCCGACGCCGCGACCCCCACCCCGCGACTTGTTCGACGGGTGAGCTGAGCGCCTGGGCGCCCTTGGCTTAGCGCCGCCACGGAGAGGCAGGGTGGGGATGCGCCGGCCCCATCCGGTCCGGCCGCCGCCTTTGTCCCCCCGGCCCCTCTGGCGCCCCGGCCTACCCGCCCGAAGGCTCTCCCCTGGGGCGGCCGGCGCCCGGTTGTGCGGTGCGTCGTGATGGAAGCGCAGCGGGCGAGGTATAGCGCAACCGGGGCAAATACCCCCTTCGAGGTTCTTATCTGCCCGCTAGCTTCGCTGAACGTCTCCTGACCGCCGCTCGTACTACCGCATGGTGCGGGGAGCCTCTCAGCGACGCGTCTGCGTGATCGGGGCGGGGATATCCGGGCTCGTCACCGCCAAGGTCCTGGCTGGCGACGGCTTCGAGGTCGTGGTGTTCGAGAAGGAGCCGACGCTCGGAGGCGTGTGGGCCGCATCCCGCACGTATCCGGGGCTCCGCACGAACAATCCCAGGGACACCTACGCCTTCTCCGACCACCCCTTCCCGCCGGACGCCGCCGACTTCCCCTCGGCGGCGGAGATGTGGGCCTACCTGCAGTCCTATGCCGAGCGGTTCGGTGTCCTTCGCCGCATCCAGGTCGGCACCGAGGTGGTGAAGGTGGCGGAGGACGGCGCCCGCTGGAAGGTGACGGTCCGCGCGGCCGGCAGCGAAGAAATCCTGGACTTCGATTTCGTGGTCGTCTGCAACGGCGTCTTCTCCACGCCGCGCATTCCCGCCGTGGAGGGTATGGAGCGCTTCACGGGTCGCATCGTGCACTCGACGCGCCTCACCGATCCCGAGCTGGTGAAGGACGAGCGCGTGCTGGTGGTGGGCGGCGGAAAGTCGGCGCTCGATTGCGCCGCCTGGGCGGCGACCGAGGGAAAGTCGTGCACGCTCGTCTTTCGCCAGGCTTACTGGATGTGGCCGCGCTACCTCGGCGGCGTGGTCAACGTCCAGTGGCTTATGTTCTCGCGCCTCACGGCGAGAGCGCTCCGCTATCACCGGCTCAGCCGCGCGGACGCGTGGCTGCACGGCGCCGGAGCTCCGCTGATGCGGCTCGTGTGGGCGAGCGTGACGCGCCTCTTGCACGCGCAGGCCGGCATCAGCGGGCCCCTGGTCCCGGAAGCGCCCCTGCCGCGCAACATCGAGAGCATCGGCATCGGGACGGAGGCCTACGCGCTCGTCCGGAGCGGACGGATCAGGCCCAAGAAGTCCGTCATTCAGCGATTCCGCGGCGGCAAGACGATCGAGCTTGCCGACGGCGAACTGCTCGACGCCGACGTGGTCATCTTCGCTACCGGCTTCACGCAGGCGGCGCCGTTTCTCGAGGAATCGATCCGTCGCCAGATCGAGCGTGAGGACGGCTTTCACCTCTACCGGTTCATTCTGCCCCCGGCCGTCCCGCGCCTCGGATTCATCGGCTACAACTCCTCGACCGCCTGTCAGCTGACGTCGGAGGTGGCGGCGCACTGGCTGTCCGACCGGTTCCTCGGCAGGCTTCGGCTGCCGAGCGTCGAGGAGATGAACCGAGAGATCGAGCGGGTTCGGCGCTGGACGGTCGAGGTCATGCCGGCGAGGAGCCGGGGGTTCTTCGTCGGGCCCTGGGTCGTCCCCCACGTCGACGAGCTGATGCGTGACATGGGGCTCCCCGCCGTCCGTAGCGGCAACTTCATCACGGAGAACCTTCTGCCCGTGTGGCCAACGCGCTACCGCATGCTCGCGGAGGAGCGGCGTCGGGCACGCCACGCGCCGGACGCCCGGGCAGGGCGCTTCTACCTGAGCGCAGCTCGGGCTGCTGGCGTCGTCCTGATCGTGGCGCTCCTGTGGATGCTGCACTGACGGGCGGTCGAGCCGCCCTAACGGTTTCCGCTCCCTCCCGCCGATCGTGCGCCCGAACGCAGGGCGAGGGCCCGCTCGAGGTCATGAGGACCCGTTCCCCCGGCGCCTGGCCGAAGTGGAGGGTCCCGCCGGCCGACCCGTTCACGGCGAGGAGCGTCCCGCATCGTCGCCTGGTTCAAGAGCAAGGAGTACGTCTCTCACAACCGCCGCGTCCCGCATCAAGCCTATCCCGCCTTCGTCCACACGCTCTTCTGGACGGGGCTACGACCGTCGGAGGCGGCGAGGCTTCAGTGGCAGGACGGGAGCCGATCCGCTCGGCCTGTGGCCCCCGCTCTACGCGGAATCCACGTGGCTCTCGTCCGACACAGGCTTGCTGCGCGAATCCGTCAGCCACCCGAACTCATCGAGCAGGAAGTCGGCAAGCGCCCACCGCAGACTACGTAGAAGCGCGACAACCGCCGCCCCCGCGACCACCAACACCCCCAGCGAACGGGACATCGTGAATCTCCCTCCCGTCGCCAGAGTAGCGAGTTGAAATCCTAGAAACGGTCCGCGTCCTGCTTGAGTTAGCTAACCGAGTGCGATTCTAGCGCTCTCCCAACTGAGCTACGGCCCCACGGGCGGGAAGAATCCGGGCAAACAAAACCTATAGCCCGCCCGCCCTTACGGGTCAATTCAGCTCTGAGCAGGCGGTGTGGCAGTCCAGCGAATTCTGCCGTCGATGCCCCGCTGGGCGGCTGGAGATGCCTGGGCCGACGAGTTCCCGCCGGCGACCCGCCGGCCTGGTAGTGGCGAGACTCCGCGAACGACGCCTCGAGCCGATAGAGTGGGATGGCTAGGGTGACGCCCTTCAGCTGCTTCTGCGACTCGCGGAGGTGAGCTGCACCATTGTCGAGCAGCGCCGGGAAGATGCTCCGAGTGAGGCGCAGCTCGCTCAGCGTCACGCGTCCCGCGGTGCGATCGACCGTGGTGCGCGCGATGCCCCAGATCACGCCGAAGGCCTCGTCGCCAGAGCCTGTGGTCCGCGCCTCCACCGCGGCGCAGAAGGCGAGCCGGTTCCGTCCCCAGGCATCGACATGTGGTTGATAGACGACGACCACCGCATCGGGAAGCTTGACCTGCCGTGGCCAGGTGTCCAGCTTTTCAGCGCGGGATGCGTATGCCGTCGACGTCAGGATCGCGAGCAACCCGGTGCCGACGATCGTCCGGATCCTGTGCCCGCTCTCCCGTCCACCCGCCGAGACTGATCGCCAGCCGACCGCCAGCGACTGCCCCCATCGATTCACGGTCATGCTCGTCTCCCTTCGCTGACTCGTACCTGCCGGAGCGACCTCGAGCGTATCGATGACGTGATCGGGATTCTTACCTTTGAGCGCCACGAGCCTCCGGAATTTGGCGCTCCCGAGAAAGCCGACAACGGCCGATCCACGCCAAGTCCTTGACAAATCTCGGCTTAATCGGGTTCGGGCGGAGCGCTAACGCCGTCGGCATGATTCGTGATACGGCCACGGGCCATGCCCCCATTGGGCCTCACCCGAGCGGGCATCATTTCCCCGATCGTGGCCTTCCTCGAGCGCGTCGGCGCACCCGTCGAACGGCTTCTGGCGAGAGCCGGCGCGCCCGCGTGGGCTCGCACCGACCCCGAGATGCTGATCCCGACATCGAGCACGGTGCGCCTCCTCGCGCAGGCGGCACGAGCCCAGGGGATCGAGAACCTCGGCCTGCTCTCGGGACAGGAGGCCCGCATCGAGAGCCTCGGCATCTTCGGCCGCCTGATCCGCCTCTCGGCGACGGTTGGTGAGGCCCTCGAGGAGGTCGTCCATGATAATTCGATCTTCAGCTCCGATGGTCAGGTGTGGCTTCGTCCCCGCGGCGAACATGTCGAGTTCTGACTCGCCGGTCTGCAGATGTACCTCGGCGGGCTGCCAGGTCGGGTCGCCTCCGAGCCGAACCACATCGAGCATGAGCATCAGACGTAGTGGTTCGCCTGTTGCCAGCCGCCGTGAGAGCGCCGTGATGCGTCTCGTCCGCCAGGGGCTCCGGGCCGAGGCGAACGGCCGTCGATAGGTCTCGGCACGGTGCATCGCCATCGACGGGACCGAAAACAGGTCATGTACAACGGACTCGACCTCACCACGGTTCGCGACTTCGGTACCGCGCTCCTCATCGGTGCGCTCGTCGGCACCGAGCGCGAGAAGCGCAGATCCGCGGAGGCCGAGGCCAGCATCGGGGGGCTCAGAACTTTCGTCCTCGTTGCGCTGCTCGGCGCGATCGCGGGGTGGCTCGCGAACGCTCTCCACATGCCTGCCCTCCTCGTCGCGGTGCTGCTCGTCGTTGGCGCGGCGGTGCTCGCGGGCTACGTGCTGGCGGCCCGTGTGCATCCCGACTCTCTCGGGATCACCACGGAGAGCGCCGCCGTCACGGTCTGCCTGCTCGGCGCCATGACGACGCTCGGCTACCGCGAGCTCGCGGTCGCGCTCTCCATCGTCACCGCCGCAGTGCTGGCCTACAAGCAACCGCTCCACGGGCTCGTCGAGAAAATCAACTGGGACGACATCTTCGCCGGCCTGCGGCTGCTCATCGCGACGTTCATCGTTCTCCCGCTGCTTCCGAGTCGCCCGGTGGACCCGTGGGGCGCGCTCAATCCCTACTCGCTCTGGCTGCTGATGCTCCTGATCTCGAGCCTGTCGCTGGTCGGCTACGTGGGGAGCCGGTGGCTGGGGGCCGATCGGGGGATCGTGCTCACGGGGCTGACGGGCGGTCTCGTCTCGTCCACCGCAGTCACGCTCTCCTTTGCGCGCCAGAGCCGGGAGGACACCCGGACAGCGACGGCCTATACGCTCGCCTGCGGCGTGCTGCTCGCCTGGTGCATCATGTTCGGCCGCGTGATCGCGGAAGTCCTGGTCGTGAACCGGGCGCTCGTGGCTCGGGTGCTGATCCCGTTCGGGGGGATGGGCGCGGCGGCGGCAATCGCCGCCTGGATGGTGTTCCGGCGCGGCGCTTCGGCGGCGGACAGCGCGGCGGCGAAGCCGGAGGAGGTGCGTCTCAGGAACCCCTTCAGCCTCACGGAAGCGTCGAAGTTCGCTGCCTTCTTCGCAATGGTGCTGCTCGTCGTGAAGTTCGTTCAGCTCCGCTTCCCGGGCAAGGGGCTCTACATGGTCGCGGGGCTGGCCGGCATGACCGACGTCGACGCGATCACTTTGTCCATGGCCGAGTACGCCAGGAGCGGCGACGCCCACGTCGCGGCCAACGCGATCGTGCTCGCGACCCTCACCAACACGACCGTGAAGTGCGGTATCGTGGCAGTGCTGGGTGGCGCGGCCCTGCGCCGCCCCGTGCTCATCGCCACCGGTGCGATCCTGGCGGCCGCCGTCGGTACGATCGCCTGTCTATGACCCTCCCCAGGACCCTCCTCGATCGGACGGCGGCGCGTCGAAGCGCACTGGCACGAAAAGGCAAGACGCAGACCGGTTCGAGGGGTATAGGTCCCCCATGCCGTCCGATGGAGGGTCGCGCCGAGGCGCGGTGCTCGATAGGCCTCCCCACAGGGAAGGCGCATCCGGAAGGCGTCGCGCGCTCCCGTTGATCCTCGTCGCGCTTGCGGCGCTGATCGCACGCCTCGCCTGCGCCGCCGAGGAGGCGCCCGACGGGACGCCGGCGGCGGCACAGACCGCGAAGTTCTCGCCGGCGCAGATCGAGCAGCTCGTCGCGCCCATCGCGCTCTATTCGGACGGGCTCGCCGTGCAGGTCCTGATCGCGGCGACCTATCCCCTCGAGGTGGTCGAGGCTGCTCGCTGGCGCACGAAGAACGCGAGTCTGAAGGGCGAGGCCCTCGACCAGGCGCTCGAGAGCCAGGACTGGGACCCGAGCGTGGAGTCGCTCACGCGCTTTCCCGACCTGCTCCAGCGCATGTCGGACAATCTCGACTGGACGAAGGATCTGGGGGATGCGTTCCTCGCGCAGAAGGACGACGTCCTCGACGTGGTGCAGCGGATGCGGGCGAAGGCATACGAGTCCGGTGCCCTCAAGACGACGAAGGAGCAGGTCGTCACCCGCGAGATCGTCAAGGAGAAGGAGATCATCCGGGTCGAGCCCGCGGACCCGCAGGTCGTGTACGTCCCCACGTACAGCCCTGACGCGGTGTACGGCCCGCCCCCGACGCCGTACTACCCCGCAATGACGGGGTATCCTCCCGGCTACGTCGCCACGGCGAGCCTGCTCTCGTTCGGCGCCGGGATGGCGGTCGGCGCCGCCGTATGGGGTGACTGCGACTGGGGTCACAACGAGGTCAACAATTACTACAACAACGGCGGAGGTGGTGGCGGTAATCAGAACGTCAACGTCAACAAGAACAAGGAAAAGAACGTCAACAAGAGCGGCAACCGAACGCGAGGCGAGGGCGGCCGGCAGAAGTGGCAGCACAACCCCGGGCACCGCGGCGGCGTGCCTTACCGGGACCAGGCCTCCGCGAAGAAGTACGGCGGCAGGGATCAGGTGGCGTCTCGCGACCGCGCGAATCGGGACGTGGCGCGCGGCTTCGACCGCGGGCAGCCCGGCGGGGCACGTGCCTCCCAGCAGCCCGCCCGGGGAGGCTCCAGGGAGGCGGCCTCGCGGCCTGGGGCGGGTCCGGGGCAAGGTGGCGGGCGGCCGTCGGCACCAGGCGGTCAGCCTGGCCGGCAAGGCGGGCAGCGACCGGGTGCCTCGCAGCAGCCGGCGACGCGTCCTGGTGGGTCAGGTTCGCGACCGGACGGGCGCCAAGGCGGCGCGTTCGGCGGCTACGAGAGCGGTCGCTCCTCGCGTGAGGCGAGCGCGCGCGGCGCCTCGAGCCGCGGGGGCACCAGCTATGCCGGCCGTGGCGGTGGACAGCGCGGCGGCGGCGGAGGTGGAGGAGGAAGAGGTGGGGGTGGCTTCGGAGGCGGGGGCGGAGGAGGCCGCGGAGGGCGCCGATGAGGACCAGCACGAGACTCGCGACCCTGCTCTGCCTGGCGCTGCTGCCCGCAACGGCCCGCGCGCAGGAGCACTTCCCGTCCCCCGAGGCGGCGGCACGCGCGCTCGAGGCCGCCACGCGCGGCAACGGTCCCGAGCGCCTGGCGCGTGTCCTGGGCCCGGGGAGCGAGGAGATCGTCTCGTCGGGCGACCCCGTGGACGACGCTGCGGCTCGCAAGCGCTTCGCCACCGCCGCCGCCGAGCGGACACGGATCGAGCGCACCTCCGACGCGATCGCCATCCTGCACGTCGGCCGGGATGACTGGCCCTTCCCGATCCCGATCGTGCGCGACGCCGACGGATGGCGGTTCGACACCGCAGCGGGCAAGGAAGAGCTGCTCAATCGCCGCATCGGGCGCAACGAGCTCACCGCGATCGAGGTGTGTCGCGCGTACGTGGACGCGCAGATAGAGTTCGCGAGGCGCTTCCACACCTATGCCCAGTCGTTTCGCAGCACGCCAGGCAAACGAGATGGCCTCTACTGGGAGGCGACCGATCACGACGTGAGCCCGCTCGGGCCGCTGGTCGCAGCCGCCACGGCCGAGGATTACCGCCACGGCGAGGCTGGCCAGGCGCCGGCACCCTACCACGGCTACTTCTTCCGCATCCTGACGGCCCAGGGAGCGCACGCGCCGGATGGTGCCAGGGACTACGTGAAGGACGGGCGGATGACCGGCGGATTCGCGCTCGTCGCGTGGCCGGCCGATCACGGATCGAGCGGCATCATGACCCTGATCGTGGGCGAGCAGGGAGTCGTCTTCCAGAAGGACCTGGGCGAAGGGACGGGCGAGGCGGCGAAGGCCATCACCGCTTACGACCCCGACGAATCCTGGCAACCCACCCGGTAGACGGATGAAGGCCGCCTCGACGGTGTCGCGACGGCTCACGCTTGGCGCGCTGGTGATCGGCGTGGTGCTCCTCCCGGGCATCGCCCGGAGTGCGACCCCGTGCGCGGCCGACATCGAGAAGTTCTGCGCCAAGGTCCCGATAGGCGGCGGGCGGATCCAAGCGTGCCTGAAGGAGCACGAGAAGGAGCTCTCCCCCGAGTGCGCGGCCCGCCACGAGAACCTGGAGAAGGAGATGGGCCGCCTGGTGGCGATCTGCCGCTACGACATCTCGCGCTTCTGCTGGGATGTCTCGCCGGGGCACGGGCGCGTCGCCCGCTGTCTCGAGCGGCATCGGAGCGACCTCTCCCCCGTGTGCAACGACCAGCTGCCGAAGGCCCCGCATCCCGTTCGCGAGTAACTTCGGACGCGCGCGGATCACCGCGCGCCGCGACCGTCGAGAAGTCGATGAATGCAGTGAGCGGCGTTGGAGCGACCGCCATCGAATGCCACGGACGCGATCATGCGAGCTCCGGCCGCAGGCGGAAGTGGGTCATGTCGGTCGTCGGTGCGCTCGTGGTCGCACTCGTGGGAATCTCGACGCTGTCGAGCGCGCTGCGCGCGTCGATCGTTGTCGAGACGCCCACCGGGATCGAACTCCGCGTCGAGGTGCCGGCCGGCCTCGATCCGGACTCGATCTCGCTCGAGCTCGCAGGGTCCCGCATCACCGTCATGGCGCACGACCGGGCAGGGAAGCTCGTCGGCTCGCGCGTCGTGCGGGTTCGAGATGCGGTCGACGAAGAGGGAGCCACGGTCGTGTACGAACGCGACGGGTCGCTGACCATCAGGTTGCGGAAGACTCCGACCCTCCGTGGAAGCTTCGAGGACGGGAACGCCGCCAGGACGTTCGTGTCAGCCGCGACAAACCGACTTGGACCCGACCACACGAGTCTGGGCGGCGCACGCACTCTCCCGACCGCTTCCGCCGCCTGACGCCATCCTCGTGCGGCTCGCGGCCGATCTCGACTTTCCGTCGAACGACGGGGCTTTGGCGCCAGATGGCAAGACACTCCCCTCAGTGCCGGGGTATCCAGGATGCAGAAGACGAGGCGGTACGGATGAAGCTCCTGGCCATCGGTCTCGCCGTGTGGGCCGGCGCGCTCGCGGGGTGCGCCGCGAAGAAGCCGATTTCGCCACCCGAGCCCGCGCCGGTGGTGCTGGCCGCCACGGCCCCGCGCCCGGCCCTGTCCGGCAGGCTCGACGAGCAGACCGTCGTCGCGACCGCGACCGTGCAGCAGGTCGATCAGAAGACGCGGCAACTCATCCTCAGGCGTCCCGACGGCGCGATGTTCACCGTCGTCGCCGGTCCCGCGGTGCACAACCTCCGGCAGGTCGAGAGGGGCGACGTGGTGCGCGTCGAGTACCGGCGGTCGATCGCCTACGCGGCAGCCGGTGACGTGGTCGACGTCACGTACACGGAGGCGGTCGCGCTCGCGGTCGAGAAGGCAGGTGGGCGCTAGTGCGAGCGGCTCTCCTCGTTCGTCGCGGAGATCGCGCGACCCCATCCCCGCCGTCCGCGCGCGCCGCGCGAAGGACGACGATCAGGCCGGCAACACCGCAGCACGGTGTGTGAGATGGAACACGGCCTGTCACAGAAGGCGGTCGAGATCGCCACGCCGTTCGGCTTTCCGATCACCAACTCCATGGTCGTGACGTGGATCGTCGCCGTCGGCCTCATCGTCTTCGCCCAGACGGCGACGCGGAGCATGAAGCAGGTCCCGGACGGACCGCAGAACCTCCTCGAGTGGCTCATCGAGGGGCTCTATCGCTTCCTCGAGGGAATCATCGGTCCTCACCTGGTCGAACGGACGTTCTGGTTCTTCGGCACCATCTTCATCTTCATTCTCGCCGCGAACTGGGCCGGCCTGGTTCCCGGCGTCGGCTCGATCGGATGGGGGCACCGGACCGATGCCGGCTTCAGGATCGAACAGCCGTTGTTCCGCGGCGTCAATGCCGACGTGAACATGACGCTCGCCATGGCGCTCGTCTTCTTCGCGTGCTGGATCGTGTGGGCCGTGCAGGAAAACGGCCCGAAGGGATTCTTCAAGGAGCTCTTCGCGCCGAAGGGTGAAACCGCCGGCCCATTGAAGATCCTCATGCTCGTCGTGTTCTTCGCCGCGGGCTGCCTGGAGATCGTTTCGATTCTGTTCCGACCGATCTCGCTGAGTTTTCGTCTCTACGGAAACATCTTTGCCGGGGAGACGATGTTGGAAACGATGGCCCGGGTTCCGTACATCGCCTGGCTCGTACAGGTCCCGTTTTATTTTCTGGAACTACTGGTCGGTCTGGTGCAGGCGCTCGTCTTCACGTTGTTGACCGCCGTCTTCACGCTGCTGATCTGTCAGCATCACGAGGAAAGGCCGGCGACGGGGCACGAGTGAATCGAAACAAGCCCGGACCGCTCCGATTGCGGTATGCGCGAGTCACAAGAAAGGGGCGAGAAAGAACATGAGCGGCAATCTTCACGTCGGTATCGCGGCCCTGGGAGCGGCCCTGGCCGTGGGTTTGATTGGCGCCAAAGCTGCGGAAGCGGTGGGACGAAATCCCGGATCCGCGACGCCGGTGATGGTCCAGTCGATCCTCGCCATCGCGTTCGCGGAAGCCATCGTGTTCTACACGTTGTTCCTCGTGAAGTAGGACCCTCGGGCGCGGAGTGCCGGTGACGCCCTACCTGCACGAGATGCGTGTGCGGTCATGAATGTTCTTTCCGTGATGGTGGAATCGAGCGCTGGCGGTCGAGTGGGAGAGATCGCCGCGACCTTCGGTGTGGACTGGCCTCACCTGGCGGCGCAGGTGATCAGCTTCTCGATCGTCTGCACCCTGCTCTACTGGCTCGCGTACAAGCCGGTGCTGCAGATGCTCGAAGAGCGCCGGAAGCAGATCGCGCAAGGTCTGGCCAACACGGAAAAGATCAACGCGACGCTGGCGGCCATCGAGACGCAGCGTCAGGAAGTCATGGCCGCCGCCCACGCCGACGCGGCCCGGCTCATCGAGGAAGCCCGCGGCGTTGCGCGACGCGTGAAGGAACAGGGAACGCAGCGGGCGCTCGCGGCCGCCGAGCAGATCGTGCGCCAGGCGCACGATGCTGCGGCTCGCGAACACACTCGCATGATGGGCGAGCTCAGGCGCGAGGTGGGCCAACTCGTCGTCAAAACGACCGCCGCCGTGACCGGCAAGATCCTGTCGGCGGACGATCAACGACGGCTGGCCGAGGAAACCGCCCGGCAATTGACATGAAAACCGCTCGACAGGTGCGACGTGACGCGAAACGACTCTGGCGTCTCTGCCTGGTGGACGGATGGCTGGACGACAGCCGGGTCCGCCAGGTCGTCGACCGCGTGATCGAGTCGGGGCGGAGCGGAGGCGTGGCGGTGTTGTCGCACTTTCTGCGACTGGTGAAGCTCGATCGCGCTCGGCAGGTGGCTCAGGTCGAAAGCGCAGCCCCGCTCGCCGCCGACGTGCGGGCCGCCGTCGAGGAACGGCTCGCGCGCAGGTACGGCCCGGCGGTCGAGACCACGTTCGTCGTCGACCCGGCGTTGATCGGGGGGATGCGTGTCAAGGTGGGCAGCGATGTCTACGACGGCAGCGTCAGGGCCGGCCTGGACGCCCTCGAGGCGCGCTTCTAGCGGAGCGGTGAATCGATGAGCACGCTGGTAGAGGAAATCGAAGCACGGATCGCGGGCGCCAAGGCCGCCGTCGCCAGGCAGAACGTCGGCGTGATCCGCGAGATCGGCGACGGCGTCGCGCGCGTCGAGGGTTTGAGCGACGTCATGCTCAACGAGATGCTCGATCTCGGCCACGGCATCACCGGCTTGGCGCTGAGCCTCGAAGACACCGACGTCGGCGTCATCATTCTCGGCGACTACACGCGGCTGGAGGAGGGCGGGGAGGTCCGCACGACCGGCAAGCTGCTCCAGGTGACGGTCGGCAAGGGGCTGCTCGGCCGGGTCGTGAATATGCTCGGGGAGCCCCTGGACGGAAAGGGACCGGTCGCGAGCGACGTCGCGTATCCGGTCGAGAAGATCGCGCCGGGGATCATGCGGCGACGGCCAATCAGCCAGCCGGTGCAGACAGGAATCATGGCGATCGACGCGATGATCCCGATCGGCCGCGGTCAGCGCGAGCTCATCATCGGCGACCGTTCGACCGGCAAGACGACCATCTGCATCGACACGATCATCAGCCAGGCGCGCCTGAACGCCGCGGCGGAAGCAGCCGGCGACGAGAGCTACCGTCCGCTCTACTGCATCTACGTGGCGATCGGCCAGAAGCAATCGACGATCGCGCGCATCATCTCGACCCTCGAAGAGGCCGGGGCGATGCCCTACACGATCGTCGTCGCCGCACCGGCGGCCGACTCGGCCACGAGCCAGTACCTCGCGCCATTCGCGGGTGCCGCCATGGGCGAATGGTTCATGGACAACGGCATGGACGCGCTGATCGTGTACGACGACCTGTCGAAGCACGCCGTGGCCTACCGACAGGTTTCGCTCGTGTTGAAGCGGCCATCCGGTCGCGAGGCGTATCCGGGCGACGTGTTCTACCTCCACAGCCGATTGCTGGAGCGTGCCGCCCGAGTCGGCGAGAAGTGGGGCAACGGGTCGCTGACCGCCCTGCCGATCATCGAGACGCAGGCGGGCGACGTCTCGGCGTACATCCCGACCAACGTCATCTCGATCACGGACGGTCAGATCTATCTGGAAACCGACCTGTTCTACCAGGGTACCCGTCCCGCGATTTCCGTCGGCCTGTCGGTGTCCCGCGTCGGCTCGGCCGCCCAGCTGAAGGTGATGAAGCAGGTCGCCGGGCGTCTCAAGGGCGACCTGGCGCAGTTCCGCGAGCTCGCGGCGTTCGCGCAGTTCGGCTCGGAGCTCGACGCGGCGACGCAGGCGAAGATCGACCGCGGGAAACGCATCATCGAGCTGTTCAACCAGCCGCAGCACGACCCGATTCCGGTCGAGGTGCAGGTGGCCCTGCTGTGGATCGTGCAAAACGGATACGTGGACGAGATCCGCGTCGACCGCATCAAGGACTATCAGACCAGGCTGACCGAGTACTTGACGTCGTCGAAAGCCGATCTACTCGCGAAGATCGGACGAGAAGGAGCGCTCAGCGACGCGCTATCGGCAGAGCTGAGAGCGGCTGCGGATCAGTTCAAGCAGATCTGGAAATGATCGATGGCGAGCGCTCGAGACATCCGTCGTCGGATCAGGTCGATCGGCAACACGGCGCAGATCACCAGGGCGATGCAGATGGTCGCGGCCTCGAAGATGCGGAAGGCCCAGGAGGCCGCCATTCAAGTGCGGCCGTTCGTGCAGCTGCTCTACCGCATCCAGCGGAAGGCGACGACGCGCCCGATCGATTTCAAACATCCCCTGCTCGAAGTGCGCGCGGTTCGCAAGCGGGCGGTCATCCTGGTCGCGTCCGACAAGGGCTTGTGCGGCGCGCTCAACAGCAATCTGTTCCGCCTCGTTGCGGAGTACGATCCGCAGTCGACGGTCTTCATCACGGCCGGACGGAAGGCGGCCCAGTTCGTCGCGCGCACCCGCCGGCAGCTCGTCGCCGACTTTCCGTACGGCGACACGCCTCGGTTCGCTGAATCCCGTGCGATCGCTGCGCTCGCCCGCGATCTCTTCCTGAAGCGCGAGGTCGACGAGGTCCGGGTGGTCGCGACGCGGTTCGTCAACACGCTCGTCCAGCAGCCGCTGATGCTCGAGTTCCTCCCCGTCGGCGACATCAGAGGAGTGGAGGTGCCCGGAGCGCCGCCGCCGGAAGCGCTGGCGGCCGACAGGACGGAGGTTCTTTTCGAGCCGAATGCCGAGGACATCATCGGCTACCTGCTCGGGCATTACCTGAACATCTTCATCCACCTGGTACTGCTGAACGCAAAAGCGAGTGAACAGAGCGCCCGGATGGTCTCCATGAAGGGCGCTACCGACAACGCAGTCGAGATGATCGGACACCTGACGCTCGAATACAACAAGCTGCGCCAGGGACGCATCACGCAGGAGTTGCTCGAGATCGCCGGAGGCCAGGCCGAGTGAGGCCGGGAAGGGTCGGAGCATGAACACGGGCAGGATCGTTCAGGTCGTGGGTCCGGTGGTGGACGTGGAGTTTCCGGGCGCGCTCCCCGCGATCTACAACGCGCTGGCGGTCGAGTGCACCGTGCAAAACCAGCCGATGAGGCTGACGCTCGAGGTGCAGCAGCACCTCGGCGACAGACGCGTGCGCGCCATCTCCATGGCCGGTACCGAGGGCCTCAAGCGCGGGTACGAGGTTACGGACAGCGGCGGGCCGATCTCGATGCCGGTCGGCGATTGCGTCATGGGTCGCGTGTTCGACGTGACCGGGAACCCGGTCGACGAGCGCGGGCCCGTCGACGCCGAGAAGCGCTACCCGATCCACCGCGCGCCACCGCCGCTGGCGGAGCAATCGACGTCACCGGAGGTCCTGTCGACCGGAATCAAGGTCATCGATCTCATCTGTCCGTTCCTGAAGGGAGGCAAGATCGGTGCGTTCGGCGGCGCCGGCGTCGGCAAGACCGTGGTCATCATGGAGCTCATCAACAACGTCGCGAAGCTGCACGGTGGCGTGTCCGTGTTCGCGGGCGTCGGCGAGCGGACGCGCGAGGGCAACGACCTGTACCACGAGATGACGCAGGCCGGCGTCATCAACGAGAAGGACCTGAGCGCGTCGAAGATCGCCCTGGTCTATGGTCAGATGAACGAGCCCCCGGGCGCCCGCCTGCGCGTCGCGCTTTCCGGCCTCGCGATCACCGAGTACTTCCGCGACGAGAAGAACCAGGACGTGCTGCTCTTCATCGACAACATCTTCCGGTTCTCGCAAGCGGGCTCCGAGGTCTCGGCGCTACTCGGGCGGACGGCCAGCGCCGTGGGCTACCAGCCGACGCTGGCGGCGGAGATGGGCACGTTGCAGGAGCGGATCACGTCGACGAAGAAAGGATCGATCACGTCCTTCCAGGCGGTGTACGTGCCGGCCGACGACCTGACGGACCCGGCGCCCGCCACGACCTTCGCCCATCTCGACGCGACGATCGTCCTCGAACGCGCGATCGCGGAGCTCGGCATCTATCCGGCGGTTGACCCGCTCGCGTCGACTTCGCGCGCCCTCGCGCCGGAAATCGTCGGCGAGGACCACTACGCTGTCGCCCGCGGCGTCCAGAAGGTGCTGCAACGGTACAAGGACCTGCAGGACCTCATCGCCATCCTCGGAATGGACGAGCTGTCTCCCGAGGACAGGCTCACCGTCTTCCGCGCACGGAAGATACAGCGGTTCCTCAGCCAGCCGTTCAGCTCCGCCCAGGTGTTCACCGGCCGCGAAGGCCGACAGGTCCCGGTGACGGATACCGTTCGTGGCTTCAAGGAGATCCTCGACGGCAAACACGACGACGTTCCCGAGGACAATTTCTACATGAAGGGCGGAATCGAGGAAGTCATCGAACGGCGTGGGTGAAGCATGGCGGCTACGTTGAAGCTCGAGATCGTCACGCCGGACGCGATCGTCTATTCGAAAGACGTGCAAATGGTCACCTTGCCGGCGATCGAGGGGCAGATCGGGATCCTCCCGCGTCACGTCCCCGTCCTGACGCGACTCGTCCCCGGCGAGATCATCGTGCGCACGAACGAAGAAAAGGAATTCCTGGCCATCGGGGAGGGGCTCGTCGAGATCACGGGTGAGCGCGTCGCGATCGTCACGGATATGGCGGTGGCGGCGAAGGACATCGACGAAGCGCGAGCCGAGGAGGCGCGCCAGCGTGCAGCGGCTCGCTTGCGCGACAAGATCTCCGACGAGGAAGTGGCGACCGTCAACGCCTCGCTCGCCCGCTCGCTGGCTCAATTGCGCGTCAAGAGAAGGTACCGCGGAGCCAGATCCTGATTCCGGCGTGTGCGCGGCCGAGGTCCCGGGACACCAGGCCCGGCATCTTCCGCCGAGCAGGTTCAAGGAGAGGCGATGATGGCTGACACCGGCAGGGCATCGAAGGACAGCAGCGCCAAGCAGAGGGGCAAACTGAAGCGGAAGGCGTACGAAAAACAATTGGCGAAGCTGCACGTCGAGCTGGTCAAGCTGCAGGAGTGGGTCAAGCACAAGGGGCTCAAGGTCTGCGTCGTCTTCGAGGGCCGCGACGGTGCCGGCAAGGGCGGGACGATCAAGGCGATCACCGAGCGGGTGAGCCCACGCGTATTTCGGGTCATCGCGCTGCCCGCGCCCACGGAGCGTGAGAAGAGCCAGATGTACGTTCAGCGTTATCTGCCGCACTTCCCGGCGGCCGGCGAAGTCGTGATCTGGGACCGCAGCTGGTACAACCGCGCGGGCGTCGAGCGCGTGATGAACTTCTGCTCCGAGGAGGCGGTGAAGCGTTTCCTCCAGCTGACGCCGGACTTCGAAAAGGTAATGGTGCAGGACGGCATCGTCCTCCTCAAGTACTGGCTGGAGGTGGGCATGGAAGAGCAGACGCGCCGGCTCGAGGCGCGCATCAACGACGGGCGCAAGATATGGAAGCTTTCGCCGATGGACGTCGAGTCGTATAGCCGCTGGTACGACTATTCGCGCGCGCGCGATGAGATGTTCCAGGCGACCGATACGGCGTCGGCGCCGTGGTACGTGGTGAGGTCGGACGACAAGAGGCGTGCGCGCCTCAACACCATCAGCCATCTGCTGAGCAGTATTCCGTACAAGAAGGTGCGCCGCGACGCAGTGAAGTTGCCGAAGCGGCAGAAGGCGCATGGCTATCGGGAGGCGGACTACCCGTTCAAGTTCGTTCCCGAGAAGTTTTGAGGACGGAACGCCGGGTGGGACCGCCGGCGAGTCGCGGAACTCCCGTTCTGCGTCCTCAGCGGACGCGAGATGAGCCAATGGCGACGAACGCGAGAACGTTCCGCAGCCTCGTGCCGGAGTGGATACGCGACTACCGCAACGACTGGATCAAGCTCGATGTCGTCGCCGGGCTGACGGCGGCGGCAGTGGTGATTCCGAAGGCGATGGCTTACGCCACGATCGCCGGACTTCCGGTGCAGGTCGGGCTCTACACCGCGTTCCTGCCCATGGTGATCTACGCCGTGGTCGGGACCTCCCGGCCACTCAGCGTGAGCACGACGACGACGCTCGCCATTCTGACGGCGGCGGCCCTCGGCCGGGTGGCTCCCGGCGGCGATGCGGGGTTCCTCGTGGGTGCGTCCGCGACGCTCGCGTTACTCGTGGGCATCATCCTTCTCGTGGCAGCCCTGCTGCAATTGGGCTTCGTGGCGAACTTCATCTCGGAACCCGTGCTGATCGGATTCAAGGCGGGGATCGGGCTCGTCATCGTGCTGGATCAGGTTCCGAAGCTGCTGGGCATCCACTTTCAGAAGGGCTCCTTCTTCCACAACGTCCTCGCCATCGCTCGAGGAGTCTCGGACACCTCGATGGCAACGCTCGCCGTCGGGGCCGTCATGGTGGGGACCCTGGTCGCGTTCGAGCGCTTCGCTCCGCGCGCGCCAGCACCCTTGATCGCCGTCGCAAGCGGGGTCGCCGGGACGAGCCTGCTCGGCTTACGGGCTTACGGAGTCGGAACCGTCGGCCTCGTCCCGAGTGGATTGCCGGTCCTCACCGTGCCGGCGGCTTCGCTGATCGTCCCGCTGTGGCCGGCAGCGTTGGGCATCGCGCTGATGAGCTTTGCCGAGACGATCGCGGCCGGGCGCGCATTTGCCGAGAGCGGCGAGCCGGCACCGAAGGCGAACCGGGAACTCCTCGCGACGGGGCTTGCCAATGCGGGAGGCGCTTTTCTGGGCGCCATGCCGGGCGGTGGCGGGACCACACAGACTGCCGTGAACCGGCTGGCGGGTGCACGCACACAGCTGGCGGGACTGGTGACCGCCGGGGTCACGCTGGCGACGATGCTGCTGCTGGCTCCCTTCATCGGGCTGATGCCCGAAGCGACCCTTGCCGCCGTCGTCGTCGTGTATTCGATCGGCCTGATCAACCCGGACGAATTCCGCACGATTCGCAAGGTTCGGCGAACGGAGTTCGTGTGGGCTCTGGCCGCCCTGGCAGGCGTCGTGCTGCTCGGGACGCTGCAGGGGATTCTCGTTGCGATCGTCGTGTCGCTCGCTGCTCTCGCCTACCAGGTTGCCGACCCGCCACTCCATGTCCTCGGCCGGAAGCCGGGCACCAACGTCTTCCGACCTCGTTCGAAGGAGCATCTCGAGGACGAGACCTTTCCCGGTTTGCTCTTGCTCCGCCCCGAGGGCCGGATTTTCTTCGCGAACGCGGAGCGCCTCGGCGAGAAGATCCGGCCGCTGGTCGCCGAGGTGAAGCCGAAGGTCGTGGCGCTCGACCTGAGCGGCGTGTTCGACTTCGAGTACACCGCGCTCAAGATGTTGACCGAAGCCGAGGAGAGACAGCGCGCGACCGGCGTCCTCCTCTGGCTCGTCGGCCTGAGCCCCGGAGTGCTGGCGATGGTCCAGCGTTCACCGCTGGGCGAGACCCTCGGCCGCGAGAGGATGTTCTTCAATCTGGAGCAGGCGGTTGCCAGGTACCTGGCGTCGTCGTCCGAGGTCACTACTCGCTGAACTCGATCGGGGGCGTCCGGGTCGGCCGCGCGGCCCCTCGCACGGCGTGGCACCATATGGCAAGACACCGAGCGCGACGCCGGGTATCCAGCGGACGAACGACGAGGAGGCACTCATGAAGATCCTGACCCTCGGTCTCGCCCTGTGGGCGGGCGCCCTTGCGGGCTGCTCTGCGAAGAAGCCGGCTCCGGTGCCGCAGCCGCCACCGGCCGCGCGGGCCGCCACGCCCGCTCCCCCGGTCCTGTCCGGGACGCTCGACGAGCAGACCGTGACCAGAACCGCGACCGTGCAGAAGATCGATCAGAAGACGCGGCACGTCACCCTGAGACGTCCCGACGGCACGAAGTTCACGATCGTCGTCGATCCCGAGGTGCACAACCTCCCGCAGGTCAAGAGGGGCGACGTGGTGCGCGTCACCTACCGCGAGGCGATCGCCTACGAGGTAAAGAAATCCGACCAGGCGCGACCCGGGGTCGCGAGGACCACGGATGTGACCCGCGCGCCGCTCGGGGAGAAACCCGGGGGCACCGTGACCAACACGGTCAGCGTCAGGATGACGATCACCGCCATCGACCAGGCGGCGTCCGAGGCGACCCTCCGAGGCCCGCATGGAGACGTCACCGTGGTGAAGGTGAAGGATCCGAGCAAGCTCGGCGCCGTCGGGGTCGGTGACGTGGTCGACATCACGTACACGGAGGCGCTCGCGATCGCGGTCGAGAAGGCGGGGCGCGAGAAGGTGGGACGCTAAATAGTCGGTCTACCGTCGCGGACCCAGATCGGCGTCGATCCGACGGCGTCGTACAGACGCCGCACGTCGGCCTGCCGCTCGCCGAATCCCGCATGTTTTGCAGCGGTGAGAATCGCCCGGCGAATGACGGCTCACCGCCAACTCGAACACTCACCGGCGGGCATGAAGTCTGGCGTCGAATGGCAAGATTCGCGGCCCGGACCCTGGTACGAAGACGCCATTCCGCCATCGCGCGGTGGACGGCGCACAGCATGCAACCCAACCGGCCGCAGGACCTCGCCGGCACGACCCTCCAGCTCATCGCACTCGGCGCGCTCATGCTCAGCAGCTTCTGGATCGTGCGCCCGTTCCTGGTGGCGTTGACCTGGGCGGTCATGATCGCGGTCTCGACGTGGCCGCTCTTGTTGCACGCGCAGGCGTGGCTCGGCGGCAGGCGCTCGCTTGCCGTCGCGGTCATGACGATCGCGCTGCTCCTGGTCCTGCTGGTGCCATTCTACTTCGGCCTCACGGCGATCGTGGAGAACGCCAGGCAGATCGCGGACTGGTCGAAGTCGCTCGGAACCGTCGTCCTCCCGCAGCCCCCCGCGTGGCTGGCCGGCGTCCCGGCGATCGGTTCCCGGCTCGCGGAACGTTGGCAACATCTTGCGGCGGCCAGTCCGGAAGAGGTGTCCGCTCGCCTCTCGCCCTTCGCCCGCGGGATCGTACTCTGGTTCGTCGGCCAGGTGGGCAGTCTCGGCTTGCTGCTCGTCCAGTTCCTGCTCACCGTGATCGTCGTCGCGATCCTGTACTCGAACGGCGAGACCGTGGCCGAGGGGGCGGACCGCTTCGCCCGACGCCTTGCCGGGACACAGGGCGAGAACGCGGTGCATCTCGCCGCGCGGGCGATCCGAGCCGTAGCTCTCGGTGTCGTCGTGACGGCGGTGCTTCAGACGATACTCGCCGGAATCGCGCTCGCGCTCGCCGGCGTGCCGTTTGCGACCATCCTGACGGCACTGATCTTCATGCTCGCGGTCGCGCAAGTCGGGCCCGGGCCGGTGCTCCTCCCTGCGACGATCTGGGTCTACGCGAGGAATGGCGCCGTCTGGGGGACCGCGCTTCTCGTGTGGTCGATCGTCTGCGGCACGTTCGACAACTTCTTGCGGCCCTTCTTGATCAAGCGGGGTGCCGACCTGCCGTTGCTGCTGATATTCGCCGGCGTAATCGGTGGGTTGATCGCCTTCGGCGTCATCGGGCTCTTCATCGGGCCGGTGGTGCTCGCGGTCGCGTATACGCTCTTGGTCGACTGGGTGTCCGAAGGCGGTCCACACGAGCGGCAAGCGCCGCCGCTGTCGGTGCGGTGACGGGCATGCGACTGCCCATGAGCCCGGGGGTGCGCGTTGCGGGGAACGTCAGCGTGTCCGCTCCAACAAGACCGAGCCGGCTAGCGTCAGGGCGGTCGCGGTCGTCCCGTGCGCGCCTCGAGCCGGGCGCACACCCGCGCGGCCCAGAAATCGAGCGCGCGGTGCACGTCGGCCCACGTGTCGATCGGCAGTGCCCCCTCGGGCCGCCGCCGGTCGACACCCGCTGCCAGGAGCTGGTTGGTACGGGCGTCGCGGATCTCACCCTCGATCTCCGCGCTCTCGATGAACCGGCGCGTCTCGGGATGCAGCGGGCCGCTGCCGGCCGTCACGTCACCGTCGCCGCGGGCACGCAGCACGTCGAGGACGGGATCCGAGGCGCGCGCCTCGGTGATCGCGAGCCGGATCCGCATGGCGCCGGGTTGCGGCTCCTCGACCAGCTCGAAGCCGTCGCCGAGGTGCCGGCGGACGGCGCCTTCGAGGTCGGCGATGAGGCGAAGGAGGTCGCCCTCCGGCACGGGGTCGAGCGACTTCCGGCCGCTTCGCCAGAGCGTCACCGGCTCGAAGAGGACTTTGTCGTAGGACGTCCAGTGGGCGTCGGGGTCGCGGTAGACGAGCGCCACGTCGCCGGGCCCCCCCTTGCGGAGGAGCGAGTAGTCGTCGAGGAATCCGGAAAAAGCCGCCGGCGGGCGCGTCCTCCGCGCACACGCCGCGACGAGGAGCAGCGTGACCGCGAGCACGCGTGACCGTCTCATGGCTGTCGGGGCCGGAACCCTATCGTCTGCGCGGATCATGGTCAACGCGCACGCGCGTCTGCTAGAAGAGCGCGCATGCGGCTGAGTGGACGGTCAGTGGCGCTCGTCGCCGCGGCGGGCCTCCTTCTCGCCGGAGCGGCCGCCAGAGCGGCGCAGTATCCCGGATGGGGCGACACGGGCTGGGTCTACGCGAGCAAGCGCGACTGCTGCAACGCGGCGATCGACTTCGCCGCCCAGTACAGCGCGCAGGCCTGTGTCGCCGCCGGCGGCGTTCCAAGACCATTCGCCGGTGCTTCCCAACGCGGGACGTGCAGCGCCGAGTGGATGCAGGACCAGGGCGGAGGAGGCCTCCTCTACCGCTGCTATGGGGAGGCCTCGGTCTGGTGTCGGTAGCTCGAGCCGCTTCGCGTCAGCGCGGAACGACCATCCCCGTCGTCTCTCGACGCGCGATGGCGCGGCGGACGCTGGCCGTGCTCGCCGCATGCATCGCGCTCGTCGCCTGTTCCACGGAGACGACTCGGCAGGCGCCGGCCGTGAAGCCGTCGGGCTTTCTCGGCGACTACTCGCGTTTGCAGCCGGGTGGACCCGACCGGGCGCTGCTCGTGTACCGCGCGCCCGACGCGAGCCTTGCTGGATACGACAAGGTCATTCTCGATCCGGTGACGGTGTGGCGGGCGCCCGGCGCGGGCGACGCCGTCTCGCGTGCCGACCTCCAGCGGCTCGCCGACCTCCTGTACGGCATGTTGCTGACCCGCCTGAAGACGTACTACGTCATGGTACAGACACCCGGCCCGAAGACGCTCCGCATCCGCGCGGGCGCTCACCGAAGCGGCGCCGTCGTCGACCACGATGGACATCATGTCCCAGCTCGGTCCGATCAGCGGGACGGCCGGCAAGGCCAAACAGATGGCGACCGGCACGCCGGCCTGGGTCGGCGCGGCGAGTGCCGAGATCCAGGTGCTCGACGCCGAGACCGGCAAGGAGCTCTACGCGGCCGCGGATCGCCGCGTGGGGGAGAAGACGCTCACCGGATCCACCGATACATGGGGTGACGTGACGGATACGTTCCGCGTCTGGTCCGGCTCCAGGCGGAGGGTGGACCGACGCGACCCGTCCCCTGGTGGGCGCAGCCGACGCGCTGAGCGAGATCGTAATCGATCGCGGCTGACCCGACTGGCGGGCGGTGCCCGCTGCCCGGCGATCGGGGTGGTGCGCGGGCCGCGGGCGACGTGCCGGTCTTCGTGGCGTGAAAAGGCAAGACGCCAGGCCCGGCTCGTCGTTAAGAGGAGCCATGCCCATGCCCCAGCGGGTTGAAAGTCGAAGGGCACAACTCGCCGGATGCGACGAGCTCGGGATCGAATCCGGATCCCCCGCGCCCGACGCGGGACCCTCCGGAACCTTCCCCGGCGGTCGCGTACCGCACGCGCTCGCCGGGCGCGGGCCGGTGCTGCGGACGGGCCCGGCCGGCCGCCCGGGAAGGGGGGCGAGGACGCGCCCGGGCCTTCAGGGCGACGTGTTCAGGTTCACCCTCGGCCTGGTCTACTCGATGTTCGACTGACGAGGGGCCCGGGAACGATGGTCGGCCACGACTTCACGACGCGCACGGAGAAAGCGAAGCGTGCCGGAGGCCCGGGCGTCCCGATCCTCGCGATCTTCGTCGTGAGCGGATGCATGATGGTCGGACCCGACTACCGGCGTCCGGAGGCCCCCGTCGCGCCCGACTGGATCGCCCGGGGCGCGGGCAGCATCGCTCCCTCCGCCGAGCCGATCGGTCCGTGGTGGGAGTCGTTCGGCGACCCGGTCCTGACCGACCTGATCGTCGAGGCCTACCGGCAGAACCCCTCGCTCCAGGCAGCCGGCGTCCGGGTGCTCGAGGGGCAGGCACGGCGGGGGATCGCGATCGGGACACTCTTCCCCCAGACCCAGAACGCCGTCGGCGGCTACCGCCGGACGGTCGCGAGCGAGAACGTCGTCGTGGTGCCCCCCGAACGCAGCTTCGACCAGTTCCTCGCCGGCTTCGACGTCGCCTGGGAGCTCGACCTCTGGGGCGCGTTCCGCCGCGGCATCGAGTCGGCGGATGCCGAGCTGCTGGCCGCCATCGCCGACTACGACGACGTGCTCGTGTCCCTGCTGGCGGAGGTGGCCGCGAACTACATCGGGATCCGCACCGCCCAGGAGGAGCTCGGCGTGGCGCGCCAGAACGCCGAGCTGCAACGGAAGAGCTTCGACATCGCGACCCACCGGGCCCGCGAGGGTGCGGTGACCGACGTCGATCCGGCGCAGTCGGCCACCCTGCTGCACGCCACCGAGGCGCAGATACCGGCCTTCGAAGCCCAGATCGACGAGCAGGCGAGCACCCTCTCGGCCCTGCTCGGCGTCCCGCCGCGCCGGGTGGAAGAGCTCGTCGGCGGCACGCCGGCAGGCATCCCGACCCCTCCCGATCGCATCGCGATCGGCATCCCCGCCGACCTGCTCCGGCGTCGACCCGACGTGCGACGGACGGAGCGACTGCTCGCCGCGCAGAGCGCCCGCATCGGCATCGCCAAGGCCGATCTGCTGCCCCATCTGTCGCTCGTCGGATCGATCAACCTGGATGCGAAGGACGCGGCCAAGTTCTTCGAGGGCCGGAGCTTCGAAGCGTTCGGCGGCCCGACGTTCAGCTGGGCCATCCTCAACTACGGGCGCATCACGAACAACGTGCGCGTGCAGGACGCCGCCTACCAGGCGCTCGTCAACGATTACACGACCTCGGTGCTCCGCGCCCAGGCGGACGTCGAGAGCGCCGTTGCGGCGCACCGCGGGGCGCTGCTTCGCACGGCGTCGCTGCGCGAGAGCGTCGTGGCCGCCGAGAAGGTCGTCGATCTCGTCGGCCGCCAGTACGGCGAGGGGGCCGTCGACTTCACGACGGTGCTGCTCGCCCAGCAGTTCCTCGTGCAGCAGCAGGACCAGCTCGCCGCCAGTCGTGGGCAGGAGGCGCTCACTCTCGTGACGCTCTACAAGAGCCTCGGCGGCGGCTGGGAGCCGTGGATGAATCGCAGCGTGATCTCCGACGAGACCGCGAGCCAGATGAGCGCCCGGACCCGCTGGGGCGACCTGCTGGCGGAGAACGAACAACGCAACATCGCGCAGGCGGCCAGCACTGGCACCGAGCACGATCGCGGCTGGTGGCGCTGGCGATGGTGGAGGCCCCAGTGGTAGCCAACAGACGGACGGCGACGGCCGGCCTGATGCTCGCGCCGTGCCTGCTCGCGATCGCGGCGGCCGGCCCCGGATGCCGCGGCGAGCCGAAGGTGGTCGCGCCGCCCCCGCCCGAGGTCTCGGTGAGCCAGCCGATCGAGGAGCCGGTCCAGGAGACGCTCGAATTCACAGGCCGGATCAGCGCCGTCGACAGCGTCGAGGTGCGGGCGCGCGTGACCGGCTACATCACGAAGGTCGCGTTCACCGACGGTGCGCTCGTCAAGGCCGGCGATCGCCTGTTCGAGATCGACCCGCGCGAATACCAGGCGGCGATCCTCCGCGCCGAGGGGGAGGTCGCCCGGCTGCGTGCGCAGCTCGCCCGCACGGAGTCCGAGGTGGCCCGCAACCAGGCGCTGCGCCCGTCCGGCGCGGCCAGTGCCCGCGAGCTCGAGCGCTCGGTGGCCGAGAAGGGAGCGGCCGAGGGCGAGCTCAAGGCCAAGCTCGCGCAGCTCGAGCTGGCGCGGCTCGACGTCGAGTTCACGCAGGTGAAGGCGCCGGTTGCCGGACGCGTCAGCCGGGCGGAGATCACGGCGGGCAACCTGGTGGTGGTGGGCGCGTCCGGCGGGCCGCTGCTCACGACCGTGGTGAGCCTCGACCCGATCTACGTGAACTTCGACGCCGACGAGCGCGCGCTCATCCGCCTCCGTAGGGGAACCATCGCGCGCGACGACGTCGCCGCGCCCGAGAACGTCCGTGCGGCCGCGGCGCCGGTTCTCGTTGCGCTCGCCGACGAGAACGACTTCACGCACCGGGGCACGATCGACTTCATCGACAACCAGATCGACCCGTCGACCGGCACGATCCACGTGCGGGCGGTGCTGCCCAATCCGGACCGGCTGCTGACGCCGGGACTGTTCGTGCGCGTGCGCGTGCCCGTCGGCGAGCCGCGGCCCGGCATCCTGGTGGCCGAGCGCGCGATCGGGACCGACCAGGACCGGAAGTACGTCCTGGTCGTCAACGAGAAGAACGTCGTCGAGTACCGGCCGGTGAAGCTCGGCCCCCTCCAGGGCGCGCTCCGCGCCGTCGCCGAAGGCCTCGCGCCCGGCGAGTGGGTGATCGTGAACGGGATCCAGCGCGCGCGCCCGGGTGCGACCGTGACGCCGGAGAAGGTGAGCATGCGCCCGGGCCCGCCGGCCGCCGCAGCGCCCCCGAAGGCGGCCTCGTAGGATCGGGTCATGTTCGCGCGCTTCTTCGTCGATCGGCCGGTTTTCGCGACGGTGCTGTCGCTCGTCATCGTCATCATCGGCGGCGTGGCCCTCCAGAGCCTGCCCATCGCGCAGTACCCGGAGGTCGTCCCGCCGACGGTGAACGTGTCGGCGACTTATCCCGGCGCCAGCGCGAAGGTGGTCGGCGACACCGTCGCCGCCCCCATCGAGCAGGAGGTGAACGGCGTCGAGAACATGCTCTACATGCTCTCGAAGAGCACCAACGACGGGCAGATGAACCTCGACGTCACCTTCCGCGTCGGGACGAACCTCGACTTCGCGCAGGTGCTCACCCAGAACCGGGTCTCGATCGCCGAGGCGAAGCTTCCCGAGGAGGTGAAGCGCCAGGGCGTCACGGTGAAGAAGAAGTCCCCGATGATCCTCCTCTGCGTGAATCTCCTCTCTCCCGACGGGCGCTACGACCAGCTCTACCTCAGCAACTACGCCACCATCCAGGTGAAGGACGCGCTCGCCCGGCTGCCGGGGGTGGGCGACGTCAGCTTCCTCGGCGCGCGCGACTACAGCATGCGGATCTGGCTCGACCCGCCCGCGCTCGCCTCGCGCAGCATGACCGCCTCCGACGTCCTGAAGGCGCTCCGCGAGCAGAACGTGCAGGTCGCGGCCGGACGCATCGGTCAGCCTCCGGCCCCGGTCGGCGTCGACTTCCAGTACACCGTCAACACGCTCGGCCGGCTCCTCGACCCGGACCAGTTCGCTGACATCGTCGTGAAGACCGGCGAGCGCGGGGACATCACGCGTCTCGCGGACGTGGGCCGCGTCGAGCTCGGCGCGAAGAACTACGACGTCGGCAGCTACCTCGACGGGCGGGAATCGGTCACGATGGCGGTCTTCCAGCTGCCCGGCGCCAACGCGCTCGCCACCGCGGAGAGCATCCGCGGCGAGATGGAGCGGCTGAAGGCCCGCTTCCCGGAGGGCATGGAGTACAAGATCGTCTACGACACGACGGTCTTCGTCGACGAGTCGATCCACGAGGTCTACAAGACGCT
>Ga0137403_10001509_pt1 | contig 29175 bp, 21 predicted proteins | sample CZOMad2_1_16fung_FD_122057 | JGI IMG/M metagenome (GOLD analysis project Ga0137403, IMG submission 122057) | Vadose zone soil fungal communities from Angelo Coast Range Reserve, California, USA - CZOMad2_1_16fungal (Hybrid Assembly) | ecosystem: Environmental > Terrestrial > Soil > Vadose zone... | reverse complement strand
CCGGAAATCTTCGAGAGCCCGCTCAAGGTAAACGTCAGCGCCTCGCGATTTGCCGCGAAGCTCGCCGCACGTTCTCCATTAAGCGCGAAATCGAGAAACACTTCATCCGCGATGATGGCCATCTCGCGTGCCGAGCAAATGGCATTCAGCTTCGCCATTTCCGCGGACTTGACGAAATTCCCCGTCGGATTATTCGGATGCACCACGATAACCCCGCGGGTCCGCGGCGTAATGGCCTGCTCCAGTGCATGAAAATCGATTTGCCATCCGTGGTCGTAGAGCAGCGGATACCGCACCAGGTTGACATCCTGAATGTCCGCCAGAAAATCGAGCAGCGGATAACTGGGTGAGGGAATCAATAATTCGTCGCCCGGATCGCAAAGCGTCCGAAACACATACGAATACGCTTCACTCGTGCTGGTCGTAAGAAAAATATCTTCGACTGAAACGCTTTCCTCTCGATCGGCATAATAGGCAGAGACCGCGCGCCGAGCGCTTTCCAGCCCCCTCGGATTGGGTTCATAGGCTAACGCCGCCGGGTTTCTCAGCGCTTCCAAAATTGCCTCGCCATCGTATTCGAACCTGCACTCCGTTGGATTCGAAATCGTCAAATCGAGCAGTGGCTTCCCCGCCGCGCGGTGCGCCGCCAGCGCCTCGCTCAGCCGGTTCGGCGTCATATTCCAGTTGGTGCGTTTTGCAAACATTCTCTTTGGCCGTAATGTCGCTGAAAGCCCTGCCTCTGCCCGAGCATTATATCCGGCACTTCCGCAAACCCTAGCACGCGGTGCTCGCGTATACTCTATGCGAGAGAATCGAAGCCCATGAGCTCGCCTTCACAGCCCAATCCGCTTCTCGAGCCCGTCCCGCAACTCGATCTCGCCGCCCAATACGCCGCCATCGGCTCTGAGATTCGCACCGCCGTCGAGCGCGTCATGTCCTCGCAACAATTCGTCCTGGGCCGCGAAGGCGCCGCCCTCGAAGAAGAAATCGCCAAGCTTTGCGGCGTCACTCACGGCATCGGCTTAGCTTCCGGAACCGACGCACTGATTTTGGCCCTCCGCGCGTGCGGCGTTCAGCCAGGCGACGAAGTCCTCCTCCCGCCCTTCACCTTCGTAGCCACAGGCAGCGCCGTCAGCGCCCTCGGCGCCAAGCCCGTTTTCGCCGACATCCGCCCTGACACTTACAACCTCGATCCCTCCGAACTCCAACGCCGCGTCACGACTCGCACGCGCGCCATCGTCGTCGTCCATCTCTACGGCCTGGCCGCTGACATGGATCCCGTTCTCGCTTTCGCAGGAGCGCGCCACCTGCCCGTCATTGAAGACAACGCCCAGGCCATCGGCGCTTCCTACAAAGGCCGCCGCGCCGGCTCGCTCGGTGACGCCGCTTGCGTCAGCTTTTATCCCACAAAAAATCTTGGCGCCTACGGCGACGCCGGCATGGTCGTTACGAATTCACCGGAACTCGCCGCGCGCATTCGAACGCTCCGCAATCACGGTCAGTCCGAAAAATACCGCAGCACTGAGCCCGGGTGGAACAGCCGCCTGGACGAAATCCAGGCCGCCATCCTTCGCGTCAAGTTGCGCCATCTTTCGAATTGGCAGCGCGCTCGCCAATTCCATGCCGCCGAATACAACCGTCTTCTCTCGCAAATCCCCGGCGTCATGCCCCCACTCGCGCCACAGGGTTACGAACACGTCTACCATCAATACACCATTCGAATCGAATACCGCGATGCCCTCCAAAAATTTCTCAGCGAACGACAAATTGGCAGCACCATCTACTATCCCTACCCGCTGCATCTGCAACCGCTCTATTCATCGCTTGGCCACAAGCCTAGCGACTTCCCGCATGCGGAACGCGCCGCGCAAGAAGTTCTTTCCCTGCCGATGTACCCCGAATTGCGCAACGAACAGATCGCGCGCGTGGTTAACGCCATCGCCGAATTTCTGAAATGCTAGATTTTCTGGAAAATTAGAATTTCACTTGCCCAAGTAGAGCAGCGCCAGCAGAAAAATCCAAAGCCCATCCATGAAATGCCAGTAGTACGAAGCGACTTCCGCCGCCGTCGAGCGCGAAACTTCCTTCTCTCCAAATTTTCGCGCTAAAACGTAGACCAGCGCACAAACTCCACCAAGAAGATGAACTGCGTGCGCGCCCGTGAAAATGTAGAAGAAACTGCTGCCCTGATTGCTGGCAATGTAAACCCCTTGCGCCACCAACTGGCGCCACGCCACGAGTTGTCCCGCAACGAACAAAAAACCCAAAACGGTGGTGACCATCCAAAATTTCCGAAACCCGCCCACGTCCGCAACCGCCAGCCGCCGCCGCGCCGCTTCCAAAGTGAAACTGCTGGCCAGCAGTACCGCAGTGTTTGCCCAAACCACGACGGGCAGATGCACCGTGACCCAAACGCCGCTGCCGCGGCGCAGCACAATAAACGCGCTGGCCAACGCCATGAAAAACATCAAAATGGCAACCAGACCTAGCGCGATTGCCGTCGAGTAGCGCCTCGGACTCGCAGACCAATCGCGACGGCGATGGCTCTCGTCGTCGCCACCATCTCCGTCATCGCCTCCGCCGGGCGGCGGCATGAGACCGCCTCCTCCCCCGCCGATGTCGTCGACGATGATCTCGATGTCCGGCGTTGCGGTTGTGCCCGGCATGGTCTCGTTCTCGATTCTCTTAAACCTTATTCCACGGACTGGCGCGCTTTTACCACCTGCTCCGGCGCTATGTGTTGTGGCACGAAATCTTCAGCCACCCCCGGCAGGCTGAACTCGTAAGCCCCACGATACACCATAGGGTCGCGTGCGCCAAAATCATCCACTGGCGGCGGCGAAGAGACGCTCCATTCAAGTGTCGTAGCGCGCCATGGATTGCACTCCAATACTTCCTCGCCGCGGAACAGGCTCCACAGAAAATTGATCAGGAAGAGCCCTTGCGCAAAAACGGTCAGCAGAATCGCACCAGTGACGAAATTACGAATCGCCGAACCAACGGCAGCGACAGAAGCCAACGCGCTCGTCGAGGGAGCCCGAGAATGCGCCATCAGCCCGAGCCAATGCATGGGCATAAAAACGCAGTAGACGCCGGCAAACGTCAGCCAAAAATGAATCTTCCCCAATGATTCGTTCAAGCGGCGACCGTACATTTTCGGAAACCAGAAAAACAGTGCGCCAAGAATCGCGAACGTCGCCGCCACGCCCATCACCAGATGGAAATGCCCGGTCACGAAATCGTCGCTCACCGCAGCGGCGGCCAGATCGTGCCGCGCCAGGAAAATCCCCGAGAGCCCGCCAGAAAGAAATAGCGAAATGAACCCAAGCGCGAAAAGCATGGCCGTATTGAGCTGCGCCCGCGCGTCCCACAGCGTCCCGATCCAGCTGATCAGCAGGATCGTGGCCGGCACTCCCAGCGAAGAAGCCAGCATCGCAAACACCAGCGGCGAAAACGGATTCATCCCACTGGAAAACATGTGCTCACCCCAAACGCAAAAACCGAAAACGCCCACACCGCAAAGCGCCAGCACAACAAGTCGTTCCTTCCAAACGGGCTTCCGCGAAAACGTGGAAATCAGGTGCGTAACCAGGCCAAAGCAAGGAAGCATGGCCACGTAGACTTCGGCTTGCGCGAAAAACCAGAAGAGCCGCTGCCACAGAACTGGAAGCGCGTTAGCTATAACGCCGGGGGGCTGATTCGCGATGAAACTCAGTAGCGAAAAAAAGTGCGTGCCCAATAGCCGATCCGACAGCAAGCAAACGCAAGCCGCCAACAGAATGCTGAAAATCAGCATGCCCAGAATGGCGTTGATGAACCACGCCCACACTGTCAACGGCAGTCGCGGCAGCGTCATTCCCTGGCCGCGCAGATCGATAGTAGTGACGCTGAAATTGAGCGCATTGAGAAGCGACGCGGCGCAAAAGATCGACACGCTGACGATCCAAAGCGTGATGGCGGGATGAGAAGGAATCAAAAATGTGGCTGTCAGCCCGAGGAGCGAAGCGACCGTAGCCCAATACGCGAGAAGGTTCAACCTCGGGAAAGCCATTTCCCTCGCCCCGATTTGCAGCGGCAGAAAATAGTTCCCGAAACCCGCCTGCGGCGCCGCCGTAAGCACCAGAAAAACCATCAACGAGCCATGCAGCGTAGTAAGCGCCGCAAATCGATCCGGTGAATCACCGAGCCTCGAAAAAAGCGGCAGATGCACACCCGGCCAAACAAGGTGTATTCGCATGAGCAGCGACATCGCCATCCCAAGAAATACACTGAACAGCGCCAGCCAAAGATAATTCAGCCCAATGGTTTTGTGGTCCGTACTGAAGATGTTCCGCGACAGTAAGCCGCCCTGCGGCGAATCCTCCTGATTTACTCCCCGGTCGTCGGTAGCCATGTTGTTTGTGTCGCGACCCACTTGCTCAGTTCGCCCAGTCCGCCGGGCGCGAGACAAATAGAATACATCGGTAGGGAAAAGGCAAGGGATGCTTCCCCTTACACTTCCTGCCAATACCGAAGAGATGGGGACATCGATCCACTTGAGTCGTCACTGGGCTTGCCTGTGACTCGACCGGAAGAAGGCTTTGGTGACAGCTTCCATGTCTACAGCAAAGATTCATGTCTACAGCAAAGATTTACGAAGCTACGGCGCGGCGACGCGGCTCAGGTAGAAACGGAAGAAGGCGTCGGGATTGGAGTCGAGGCAGACTTGGGCGTTGGGGAGATTGGGGGCGTTGGGTGGGCCAGGGTCGAGGCGAGTAAAACCCAACTCGTCGACGCGGATGTGCATGGGTTGGACAGGACAGAGGCTAGGACTGACGAGGAACGCGATTGTCATGGGATCGAAGAGCGTTGGCGTCTCCTGGCCCCACTGGTGGTACAGCAGAGTAAGGGCGTCAGTGATGGGGGTGCCCTGGTTGAAGAGGAACGCGCGCTTGACTTCGTCGAGCTTCAGTTGCGTGGAGTCGAGCGGCATGACGTACAGGCGCACTCCGGCGGCAAAGAGTCTTTGCGCTGACGGTATGTCGTTGAGGATGTTCCATTCGGGCTGCGGCGGTGTGGGCGTGCCGAAACCGACATCGCCGTAGCCGCGCTTGATGGAGCCGCCCATGATAATAACGCGCTTTAGCTTGCGAAATGTATCGGCGTCCTTGTCGATCGCGGCACCGACGTTCATGAGGGGGCCGATCGCGATCAGCGTGACTTCGCTGGGGTTGTGTCGGATTTGTTCGAGCAGAAAGGTGACCGCATCCGGGTGGGACGGCTTGGCGTAGCGGTTGTTTACTGCATAGCGGCGCTGGGTGAAATTGGATTTTGGCGGGGTGGGCGCTCCGGCAGCTACGGGGATCTCGGGTCGGCCGGCTTCGGCGAGGAAGCGGTCCAGCAGCTTGGCGCGAGTTTCGGTATCGCCGAAAGTTGTGGTAATGCCAAGGATTTGCAGCTCCGGGCTGCGCAGAGCCAGCGCGACCGCGAAAGCGTCGTCAATGTCGTCGCCAATGTCCGTATCAATGATGACTTTTTCAGGAGGGGCCTTATGGTAGATGGGAGGCGGCGGCGGGGCTTGCGCCGAGCAAATCGGCAAAGCTGCATTAGCCGCGCAAAACAGAATCGAGAGGACCGGCGCTCTAAATTTAGGCATGGGCGAACGCTCGAGCTAGGTTTGGCACGGCGCTGAAAAGAATGAGCAAATATTGCTGGAAACTTGGTGCGGTCGAGAGGACTCGAACCTCCACGCCTTGCGGCGCTAGCACCTCAAGCTAGTGCGTCTGCCAGTTCCGCCACGACCGCGATGACATCCATCGTAAAGGCAATGCTGCAGGGTGTCAAATGAGCGCTTTACGAAGGAGGAAATGAAGGGTGGCGGCTTCCCGGCCTCGGGATAAATGCCGCCGACTCTACAAATGCTCTTTACGGTTTTTTCGGCTGCGCGGGCTGCGACGCTGCCGGAGGTTGCGAAGCCGGCTGCGAATTGGATTGCGGCGCTGCCGGCGTGGTCGCGGGTGCCGTTCCGGGCGTTGTCCCATGCGTGGCCGGAATTGCAGGTGTTGTTGCAGGCGCGGGCTTTGGCGCAGACTTCGACACGCGCTCAAGGATTGAGCTGCCGGTGCCTTCCGCCTTGTCCGCACGCAAAACTAGAGCCAAGGCGCAGAGCATGAACATCACGGCGCACCACGTCGTGGCCTTCGAAAGGACGTTGGCCGCGCCGCGCGGACCGAAAGCGGTCTGGCTGCCGGCGCCGCCGAAAGCTCCGGCGAGATCCGCTGCCTTGCCGCTCTGGAGCAGCACGACGATGATCAACACCAGGCAATTCAAAACGAAAAAGCTCTTGAGCAGCCAGCCAGCGAAGCGGAAGCCGACTACTGCGATTGCCACGCCAATCAGCAGCGCGAGCACCCACTGCATTGCAGTTTTTGTTTCCATTCCTGCCCTCTATCAAAAATGAAATCGTCAAAATCGGCCGGCCTGAAGGCCGCCGCTACTTGAAATTCACCAACGCGGCGAACGACTTCGGATCAAGGCTCGCTCCGCCCACCAGCGCGCCATCCAATTCTTCCTGCGCCATCAGCCCCTGAATATTGTCAGGCTTGACGCTGCCGCCATAGAGAATTCGCAGGGCGGAAGCGAGATGGACGGAGAAGTTCTCCCCCGCGCATCGCCGAAGCATGCGATGGGCATCGGCGGCAATTTCCGGGGTTGCTGTACGGCCCGTGCCGATGGCCCAAACCGGTTCGTATGCAACCAGAATACGGGAGAACTCTTCCGGGGTCAACGCGCCGGGGCCGCCATGGAATTGGCGGCTAAGAACTTCTTTGGCAAGGCCAGCATCACGCTCCTCTTGCGTTTCTCCGAGGCAGACAATGGGAGTGAGGCCGCTGCTCAAAGCAATCAAGGTTTTTTTGGCGACGTTGTCATCCGTCTCGCGAAAAAGCTGCCGGCGCTCGGAGTGGCCAATGATGACGTAGCGGCAACCGGCTTCGGCAAGCATGGGAGCGGAAACCTCACCTGTGAATGCGCCCTCTTTGCTCCAGGAGACGTTCTGGGCAGCGATGGCGACGTGGGAGCCTTTCGCGCATTCGAATGCCGTGGATATGGCTGTGAATGGCGGGGCAACTACCACGTCGCAATGCTTTGAGTTAGCAACCAGCGGGAGGAAGGAGGTGAAAAACGCGCGAGTATCCGCTAGCGTTTTGTACATTTTCCAATTGCCGGCGATTACGCGGCGTCGCATTAAGGCCTCCAAAGAAACAAAAGATAGCGCAGGGACGCTGGGAACGCAGAGGGTTCGCAGAGAAAGATAGGAGTCATTTGTTGGTGAGGGCCTCGACGCCGGGAAGTTTGCGTCCGCCGAGAAATTCGAGGGAGGCGCCGCCACCCGTGGAGATGTGTGAAATTTGATTCGAAACACCAGATTGATGGACGGCGGCCACGGAATCACCGCCACCGACAATAGATGTGGCACCGGCGATGGTAGCGGCAGCGACGGCCTTGGCGATTTCAAGAGTGCCTTTTGCGAAGGCAGGCATTTCGAATACTCCCATGGGGCCGTTCCAGACGATGGTTTTGGCGGATGCAATTTTCTGGCGATAGGTTTCGATCGTTTTGGGGCCGATGTCGAGGCCCATCCATCCGTCGGGAGTATCGTGGATTGAAACTGTTTTTGTGGAGGTGTCGGCTTTGAATTCGGCGCCGATGATGTGATCGACGGGCAAGAGCAGCGGGAATTTTTTCTCCTGCGCTTCGGTGCGAAGGCGACGAGCAAGGTCGAGCTTGTCGTCCTCGACGATGGACTTACCGATAGGATGGCCTTCGGCTTTTAGAAAAGTGTAGGCCATGCCGCCGCCGATGAGCATGGCGTCGGAGATTTTCATGAGATTTTCAACGACTTCGATTTTGTCGCTGACTTTGGCGCCGCCCAAAATCGCCACGAAGGGTCGTACGGGATTTGTCACCGCATTGCCTAGATAGGTGAGTTCTTTCTCCATAAGTAAGCCGGCGGCGGATTGTTTGACGAAGCGCGTGATGCCGACCACGGAAGCATGCGCACGATGCGCGGAGCCGAACGCATCGCAGATGAAAAGGCCGTCGCAAAGCGCCGCCAGTCGCTTCGAAAAAACTTCGTCGTTTTTTTCTTCCTCGGGATGAAAGCGGACATTTTCGAGGAGAAGAATGTCGCCGTCAGCGAGTGATTTACTCTTTGACTCCGGAACAGCGCCTACACAGTCGGAAGAAAACCGGACAGGCCGGCCGACGAGTTGTTCTAGCATCTTCGAAACCGGCAGGAGCGAATATTTCGGATCGGGGCGACCCTTAGGGCGGCCGAGATGCGAAGCGAGAATGATGCGGCCACCTTTTTGAATGGCGAGGCGGATTGTGGGCGTCGACTCCCAAATGCGCGTGCCATCGGTAACCACGCCATCTTTGATCGGAACATTGAAGTCTACGCGGATGAACACGCGCTTGCCGCGAAGGTCGAGGTCGTCGATGGTGAGTTTGTTCATGGTCGAAGTTCTCAGAATTCAGCGATCAGTATTCAGCGAGAGAAGAAATACTTCCTAACTATCTTTTGCTCTTGCCGAGAACTGAATACTGATCACTTAAAACCTTCCTCAGAATTTGGAGGCCAGGAGCTTGATCAAGTCGCGGCACCGGCAGGAGTAACCCCACTCGTTGTCGTACCAGGCCAATACTTTGACGCAGCGGTCGCCGACGACTTTGGTGTATTCGGAGTCGACGATGGAAGAATTCGAATTGCCTTTGAAATCACAAGAAACGAGTTCTTCTTCAGTGTAGCCGAGGATGCCCTTCATGGGACCATTTGCTGCGCCCTTCAGAGCAGCATTGACGGCATCTTTGGTGGCCGGCTTATCGACGAAAACGGTGAGGTCCACGACGCTGACGTTCGGAGTGGGTACACGCATGGCATAGCCGTCAAGCTTGCCCTTTAGTTCGGGAATAACGAGGTGAAGGGCTTTGGCAGCGCCGGTTGAACTAGGAATCATGTTGATAGCGGCGGCACGGGCGCGGCGGAGATCCTTGTGCGGGAGATCCAAGAGTTTCTGGTCGTTGGTGTAGGAGTGGATGGTGGTCATGGTGCCGCTGTGGATGCCGAAAGTGTCGTGCAGAACTTTGGCGACAGGAGCGAGACAGTTGGTGGTGCATGAAGCGTTCGAAATGATGTGATGTTTCGCAGGATCGTACGTCTTGTCGTTCACGCCGAGGACGAAAGTGGCATCGGGACCGTCCGCAGGCGCGGAGATGATGACTTTTTTTACCGGCGCGCGGAGGTGCTTCTTGGCGTCCACGCCCTTGGTAAAGAGGCCGGTGGACTCGATCACGATGTCCGCGCCGACGGAGGCCCAGTCAATCTCGGCGGGATCTTTCACCTTGAAAACTTTAAAGCCCTTGCCTTCGACGGAGATGGTGTCCTCAGTATGCGTGACGTTATGGGGCAGATTGCCGAGGACCGAGTCGTATTTCAAAAGGTGCGCCAGCGTCTTTGAATCCGTGATGTCGTTAACAGCGACGAATTGAATGTCCTTGTCGTCGAGCGCGGTGCGCACGATGTTGCGACCGATGCGGCCGAAGCCGTTGATGCCAACCTTGATGGGCATTACTTCCTCCGATGGAGTGTCAGATAGTGCGGCTGCGCAGGAGCGCGAGACGACCGCGGGTGAACAGAAAATGCTATGGGTTGCGCGGACAAAAGTCAACGCGCAGAAGCACATACTCAGATTTACCCGCTATAATGGCGGTCCGCCATGGAGTGGACACTTGCAACTGGCCTGCGCTGGCTGTTCGACTCGGAGCGCGGCGCTTCGGACCGCCTGCTTCCCCGCTGGATTTTTCTGCGCGCTCTTGGCCTCATCTATTACTCGGCGTTTTTCTCGCTGGTATTTCAGATTCGCGGATTGATTGGGCCGCACGGAATTCTTCCTGCCGGCGAATACCTGCAGGCGGTGGCGGAGCGATTTGGCCACGCGGCTTACTGGTATGCGCCGACGCTGCTGTGGTTTTCGAGCAGTGCTCACGTGCTTGCCGGAATTTGCTGGGTGGGGATGATTGCGTCGCTGCTGCTGGTTTTGAATTTGTGGCCGCGCGGGATGCTGGCAATTTGTTCCGTGTGCTTTCTTTCTTTTGTGAGTGCGGCGCAGGAGTTTTCCGGCTACCAATCGGATGGAATGTTGCTGGAGGCGGGATTTATCGCGATGTTTTTCGCGCCGGCAGGTTTTCGGCCGGGGTGGGGGGAGGAAAGCAGGCCATCGCGCGCAAGCCTGTTTCTGTTGGTTTGGGAAGGCTTCCGGATTTATTTCGAATCGGGTATTGCGAAGATCATGGGCGGCGACCCGCAGTGGCGGAACTTCACGGCGCTCGACGAGTATTACCAGAACGGCCCGCTGCCGACGTGGATTGGCTGGTATATGCAGCATCTGCCGCATGGGTTTCATGCGGTGATGTCGTTTGGAACGCTGGCGCTGGAACTCGTGCTCGCTTGGATGATGTTTTTGCCACGGCGCATTCGAATCGTTTGTTTTTTCATCGTAACACCGTGGCAAATCGGGATCATTCTTTCGGCGAATTACACGTTTCTGAATTACCTCGTACTTGTGCTGGGGTTTCTGTTGCTCGACGATCGGTTCGTGTTGCCGTACTTGCCGCGATTCATGAAAGAGAGTTATCTCGCCACCAAAGAGGCCAAGCCACTGGCCGCTCCTATTCCAGAAAACAAATGGCGAAAGAAATTTCGCGAGCAATTCTCAGCCCTGAAGCTGGCATTGACGGCCGTGATGCTCACCTGGATTTTCTACGTGACGCTGGCAGAAATGGTTTGGATGGTGAAACCTCTGCCGCTGCCAACTTCGCCGGTTTCGGCGCTCGAGCCGTTTCGCATCGCAAATCGCTACGGATTGTTCGCGGTGATGACTCGCGGGCGCTTCGAAATCGAGTTTCAGGGCTCGGACGATGGACAAACGTGGTTGGTGTATCCATTTCGATTCAAACCGCAGGATCCAAGCAAAGCGCCGGGGATTTACGCGCCATATCAGCCGCGGTTCGATTGGAATTTGTGGTTTGCGTCGCTCAGTTCGTGGCGGCAGGAGCCCATCGTTCTTCGAACGGAGCAGAGTCTGCTGCGCGGCGATAGCGACGTGCTGCTGCTTTTCGCGGGGAACGCGTTTCCGCACGCTTCGCCACGCCAAGTGCGCGCCGTGATCTGGCAATATTGGTTCACAACGCCAACAGAAAGACATTCGCAAGGGCTGTGGTGGAGAAGGCAGCAGCTTGGGCTCTACGCCCCGACACTTGAACGGGAATCAGACGGAAGAATTGTGGTCTTGGAGTGGCCACCTGTGACGCAACCTCGAGAATGAAGATTGAAGGATAAGGATTACTGCGGAAACTGTTTGATGCTGGTGACGCGCTCACCCTGGAAGCGGACAAAGACGGTTTTCGAGGGGGGCTGGCCGTAAATCCAGTCTTCGATATCGTTGCCTTCTGAATCGCGCTCGCGGACTTTGTGGTCCGGCTTGCCGATAGCGGCCACGAGCTCTTCACGGTCCATGCCCACTACAGGCTTGCGGTCCTGAATGGCCTTCTTCATTTCCGGCGGCAGTGTGTCGAACCATTGCACCGCCGCGGAACGCTCTCTCGCAAAATTCAAGAAGGGCGAAAGAAGCTGCTTCAATTCGTCAGGAGTCAGGTCCGGCAGCGACTTATTGAAATCCAGGAAAATGGTGCTGCCCATGCCGGGCTGCATCCCCGGCGGGCCAGGATCCTGATTCGTGCTTGTCTGCGTCGGGGGATAACCCGCGCCACCGATGCCGATTTGGAGGTGATCGCGCCAATGTCTTTTGCCGCGGCCACCACCGTTCACATCGACGACGATTTGATGATCGCGAAATTCGAGCTTGGTGATTTGCACGTTATCACCGGTATTGACAGCCGGGCCGTGGGTAGCAACGGCGCGATCGAGCTGTTCGGCCTGCAGGGCTTTCCCCACACTGAGGTGGAAGCCTTCTTTGCCCGCGGGCAGGGGCTTGATGGCTTTGGCAAATTCGCCGGAGACGTAGCGGATTAATTCGAGTTTGGAAGAATCCTGTAGCGTGGTGCTTTTCGCTGCGGGCGGGCTTTTCGACTGCGATTGGCTCTGAGACTGCGGGTTGTCCGAAGCTGCGCTTGGGAAAAGTGGAATCTCGTCATCGGCGGGAAAGCTGGGTGTGGGATTGGCGGGCGGGCGAAGGCTGTTGACCCGCGGGACATCCGCGTCGGCAAAGAGCAATAACGTCAGCGATAGAGCGAGCCAGTTCGACATACACGGGCGGGCCCGAGAGGTCTGGACCCGCTTTCCCTATTCTACGATGCTCCGAGGCCGCTGAACAGGTGCCTCGCACAAGACGGGACGCACCCCCCTTCCTGCCTCTTATCGGGCGGAAATGTGCTATTGGGCTTGCATTGTCGCCAAAACCTTAGCGGGAGACGACTTGGACGCCCTGGCGGTCAATCGTCATTGGTAGAACTTGGCCACCGGACTCGTGAATGGCCGTTTCCACGCGTTCGCGGGCGTCTGGTTCGACGAGCAAAACCACGCAGCCTCCACCACCCGCGCCGCAGACTTTGCCCGCAAGGGCGCCGTTGCGGCGGGCGTTTTCGATGACGCGGTCGATGGTCTTCGTGGAGATGGTGGGCAAGTTTCGCTTGCGGAAGGACCATTCCTCGCGCATGAGGCGGCCGGCTTCCGGCCAGTCGGGTTTCTCGAACGCGACACGCATCTCTTGAGCCACCTCGGAAATGCGCTCGAGGCTGTTCTGCACAGCACGCTTGCCGCCGATCTGCGCTTTGAAAACTTCCCAATTGTTGATGCCGTGCTGGCGGGGCTTGCCGGTGTAACAGACCATCACCCGGCGCTCGAGTTCGTCGAGATTGACGCGCAACTCCACGCGATGCTCGCCGCCGGGCGGCAGTTCGATGGCGGCGGCGCCGCCGAACGCTGGAGGGTAATGATCTTGGGTTCCGGTGGGAACATTGATGACGATGGCTTCCGCGTCGCGGCTGATGTGGATCCAATCCACTTTGCTCTTCCCTGCTCCCGTGAAGCGGTCGAGCGCGGCGCAAATGGCCACGGCCATGGCGCTGGAGCCGCCAATGCCCGCGCCGGCGGGCGCTTCGGAATCGGTCGTGAGGGTGAAGCCCCCGGGAGGATGGAAAAACTTGGTGATTTCGGCGAGGAGCGGGAGGCGATAGCGCTTGGCTTTGATGAGAGCAGCGAAGGAGGCAAAACTTTCTTCGCACTTGATGTCGCGAGAGACCAGCTTGATGCGTTTGTCGCCGGCGGGATGCGTTTCAATGACGCACGAGGCGTAAAGCGAGATGGCCGCGTTCAGCGTGACGGCGCCTGGATGAAAGAGATAGAGCGGCCAGATGTCGAGCGTGCTGCCAGCGAAGTCCACGCGCGTCGGTGCTTTGGATTCGATGATCATGAGCGAGAGTTAACTCGATTCAATGAGATTTTCAGCCGAGCCAGTTTGACGGATTAATGCGGCCACCTCAAGCAATGTCTGGGGGATGTCCACGGAAAGGCAATGACGTCAGTACACGGGAAAGCGCGAGAACCGGCATTTGTGCCGAAAGAGAGAATCAGCTAGCGCCAGCCGAACCGCCGCGTTTTCAATCCGGATAGTTGACACAGCGGGTCAGCCTATTACCCACCGGCGCCGGCGGCGCGGTTGCGGGCGATGAGCTGAGGGCCGTCCTTTTTCTCTTGCGCGAGTGCGGGATTGGGCTCGAAGCAGCGGCGGCAGCGGGCTTCGTACGCGCCCATCGCGCCGACAACGATCAACTCTTCGCTTTCGACAAGGCGCTGGGTGTGGACGGCGGGATTGCCGCAGCGGACGCAGATGGCGAGGAGTTTGGTGATCTCTTCGGCGATGGCGAGGAGGCGCGGCATCGGTTCAAACGGGCGGCCGCGGTAATCGGTGTCCAGGCCGGCGACGATCACGCGTTTGCCGAGATTGGCAAGCTTGGTGCAAACGTCAACGACTTCATCGCCAAGAAACTGTGCTTCGTCGATGCCGATGACTTCGGTGCGCGGCGAAAGTTTTTCCATGATTTCGGAGGCTTTGAAGACGGCGTCCGAGGGAATGCCGAGTCCGGAGTGCGAGACGATCTCGTTGGCCGCGTAGCGCTCGTCGATGGCGGGCTTGAAGATTTGCACGCGCTGGCGCGCGATCTCTGCGCGGCGCAGCCGCCGGATCAGCTCTTCGCTCTTGCCGGAAAACATCGGGCCGACGACGACTTCGATCCAACCCATGTTGCCTTTGACGATGTCCACGGTTACTCCTTCAATTTTCGTAAATGCATCTGCAACGGCAGCGCCCCTAGACTCGCGAACCAGCAGCGGCTGCGGCGCTGTACATCTTGGCATTATAGAATGGGGCGAAGGCGGCAATCACGGCAACACGAAAAGCTTCCTGGCGCGTAATGAAATTGGTCGAGAGCACGCCCCAGGCGCCTTGCGCGTCGCGGATGCCCGCGGCGCCGGCGAAGCGGTCGATCGCTGAGGCAAGCTCGACGCCATTTTCGAGAACTTCGCGGGCCAGTGCTGCGGGGATCTCGATGCTTCCCGAACGGCCGTAATGACCTCGCACGCCATCGGAAACATAAGCCCAGCTTTCCAGGAAGACGCGGCGATGCCCATTTTGCCGCAATTTCGAATGCCGCAGCGCCTCGTCAGTCGAGGCACCTTCGTGTACAACGTCGAGGCCGCCTTCAAGACCGACGAAGTATTTCCAAGACGCTCCGCTCTCGCGGGCCATTTCAACAAGAGCTTCCGCGCGCTGGCGGGCGCCGCGCATCAATTCGTCGCGTGACGCGGGCGTATGGCTGACGCCGCTTTCCACTTCCACGCCGACGACTTCGAATTCCGAATCGTGACCAAGAGCCGAAGAGAAAGACTGAAGAGCTTCAGTGACGGCGTTGAGCTTGGGGCCGCGCTTACTGCCGACAGCGATGATAATTTTGTGCATTCGGAAAGAGTGTGAAGCATGATTCTAACGGTAGTCGGGCGAAAATTTCACTCACAATTCGCGAGCCTGAGGAAAACTCGTGAGGAAAATTCTCAAGGGGCTCCCCCGCTTGTCTCAGTCAACTGACCCGATAAAAACTCCGAAAGCGGGAACGGAAAAATGATTCAGCTGCGTTGACTCAGCGCCAATCTCCGGCGCGGCGAGCAAGGGATTCGCGGAACCCCCCTTCACTCCATGAGCGGAAAGATCGAACTTGATGGTCCTAGGCTCGGCGCTCATGTTGAGGACAACGAGAATCGCCTCGCCTCGGCCTGGCTCCTTACGCAAAAAAGAGAGAACATTCGTATCTTCCTGATTCAATGGTAGATAGCGTCCGTCGCGCAGCGCCGGTTCGTTTCGCCGCAAGGCCAGCAAGCGCTTGTAAAAAGCCAGAATGGACTTCGGGTCCTGCGATTCGGCCACGACATTATATATGGAGGCGCTGGGCGGCACGGGCAGCCACGGGCGCTGCGAGGCGCTGAACCCAGCATTCGTAGACGCGTCCCACTGCATGGGCGTTCGTTCACCGTCGCGGCCCTTCTCCTCCGGCCAGCCGATTTTCCCAATGGGATCCTGCACGTCTTCTTTACGCGCCGGTTCCGTGGTGCGCATGCCGAGCTCTTCGCCGTAGTACATCAGCGGCGTCGCGCGCGTGGCAAGCAGGAGCGCAGCCATCAATTTTGCGATTTGATCGTTATGCACACCGTCGCCGTAACGATCCCACTGGCGGGGCTGATCATGATTGCTGAAAAAATAGTGCGGTTGCCCGCCAACGGCGTTCCGGTCAATTTCGTTCAGCAACCGGCGGAAATCCGGCGCGGAGAGTTTGTTGACGTCGGCAATCTGGAAATCCATCGGCAACTGAACTTCGTCGTTCTTGGCACCGTACATTTTGGCGAGCTCGGCGATATTTGGCTCGTCGGCTTCGCTGATCATCACCGGATTGCCGGGATACGCGTTCACTACTTTCCTCATTTCGCGCAAAACTTCGTGGACTTCCGGCAGGTTGTCCGTGTATTTGTGCGCGATATTCGGGTCACCGTAGGCATTCTTCCCTGGGAGAATCGGATCGTCGTGTAGATTGGGATCTTCAAACAAACGAGAGACCGCGTCGATTCGAAACCCCGCCACGCCGCGTTTCAGCCAGAAGCGCATGGCATCGTACATTGCTTTGCGCACTTGCGGATTGCGCCAGTTCAGGTCGGGCTGCTCGGTATAAAAATGGTGGTAGTAATACTGATTGGTGGCGGGGTCAAGCTTCCACGCCGAATGGCCAAACCAGGATTGCCAGTTGTTGGGAGGCTGGCCCATCGCGTTGCCGTCGCGCCAAATATACCAATCGCGCTTCGGATTGCTGCGCGATGAACGCGATTCCTTAAACCACGGATGCTGGTCCGACGTGTGATTGGGAACAAAATCCATGATCACGCGGATGTTGCGCTTCTTCGCCTCGCTGACCAAGTGATCGAAATCCGCGAGCGTGCCGTAGAGCGGATCGATGGCAGTGTAATCGGAAATGTCATATCCGAAATCGATCAGCGGTGATGGATACATCGGGCTGATCCAGATCGCGTCGATGCCCAAGTCATGAATATAATCCAGCCGCGAGGTAATCCCGTTGATGTCGCCGACGCCGTCGCCGTTCGAATCCTGAAAGCTACGCGGATAAATCTCGTAAATGACCGCGTGCTTCCACCAGGGGTCCTGCGACTTCTGCTGAGCTTGCTCATGTTTCGAAGATTGTTGCGGAGGTTGTTGCGCCAGACTCGTACCCGCGTCGAGCCACAGGACGAGCGATAGGGTGGCAAACAAAAACTTAGCGCGATTCAACACGGCGATCTCCCTGTTTGTGCTGCATCTCAATGAGGTGTCTCAAGTTTTGGGTTTTCATGAATCTGTAATTGCTCAGCCAATTTCAGTTCGCGTTCCGCCTCTTCCGTGCGGCCCAGTTCACGATAGGCCTGCCCGAGAAGATGGTGGGGCATCGGATTATTGGGGTCCATGGAGATGGCCCGCTGCAAGGCGCGCACGGCAAGCGCAGTCTCGCCTTTTTTCTCCAGGACCTTTCCCATCAAGATGTACGGCCCCGTGGACGTGGCATCCAGCCAGATGGATCTTTGCAGCAACTTCTCCGCTTCTTCATACTTCTGGAGACGGCTGTAAGCGTCCGCCAGCTTGTAGTACACCGCCGCTTCGCCGGGATTCAGTTCCAACTCTTTCTGAAACTGCTCGACGGCCTCCGGAATGCGTGACTTATATAGATAGAGCTCTCCGAGCAGCATATGGACGCGCGGAAGTTTCGGGTCGAGTTCCGCAGCCTTTTTCGCATACTCTTCGGCCACGGGAGCAAAATCCTGGCGCAGCAGCATGCGTGCGGCAAACAAATACGCCGCCGCGGAATCGGCCGGTACCCCGAACATCCGCGCAAAAGCCTTGCGCGCGTTCGGGTAATCCTTCGTCTGCAGGTAACAAATACCAAGGATGTACGAGGCATCTACGTTGGCGCTAGGATACCAAGTTTGTACTTTTTCGAGCGGGGCGATCGCTTCTGCCGGACGTCCCGCGAGGTAATAGGAAAGCCCCATCAACTGTACCGCCTCGTTGTCTCCGGGATCTTCCTCCAACGCTTTCTTAAAGCTTGCGGCACCCTTCAAATAATCGCCTTTCCGGTAGTTGGCAATACCGATTTGGCGCATTACCCCCCGCCGCGACGGCTCCGCGGCGGCAATGCCCTCCAGCAACGCGAGCGCCTCATCGTTTTTTCCTTGCTGCATCAGAAGCGTGGATCGCTCCAGGCTGGCATCTTGCGGTGCCGACGATGCGCCCTGCGTAAGCCCATCTTTTTTCGACGTGCCTTGAGAAGCCGGCAAGCTTACAGGCAACGCGCCGCACAGCGCCAGAGCGCCAGCCAGCAGACGATGAGAATAAAGTCGAAGCAGCGCCATGTGGTACTTCCCGGCAACAATTACAACACGCTCAGCGCAAAAAAACGGGGGAGTCCGCCGTGGCGGACTCCCCGTCGGGGTGGTTGGGGTGTCCTCGTCCTTGTTAGAAAGAGAAACGCAGTCCAAACGTCAGGAGCCGCATCGACGTGTTGTTTTCGATGTTGGTGATTCGTCCGGCATCGCCAGCGCAATCGATACAAGTATTGCCTTGGGTGTAGTTGAAGCCCAGAACCGGGTGGTTAAAGATGTTGTTGGCATCCATGCGGAACTCCGCCTTGTAACGTTCCGTGATGCGGAAGTTCTTCGCGAGCGAGAGATTTGACGTAAATAGGTGTGGTCCGCGGAATGGGTCGTACCCCCTATTTCCGAGTGTGCCGCAAGCCGGACGTGAGAATCCCGGTATGGTCGGCCTTGCCACGTTGCATTGGTTGGGGTCAGACTTGCATGTACCCGGGGTAAATAAGGTGAGTCCGGGGATGGTACAGGTCTTGGTTGGGTCAGTAGGGTCCGGAATAGTGGTAAAGACCGGAGTGAACCAAGTAAGGTTTCCGTTCGAGTCCCGCTTCTTGCCCAGCTTAAGTGATCCAGAGCCAATGTTGGGACGGCAGATGCTGGTATTCTCGTCCTCGCTGCAGGCACTATAGCTGGGCGTCCACGGCAGCCCCCCGCTCCAGTTGGTGATGCTCGTCAATCTCCATCCGCCGATGAGAGCGTCCGTCAAAGTGTTGGCGCCGCTCATGTACTTCTTGCCTTTGCCGAACGGCAGTTCATAGAGGATGTTTGTTACCCACACGTGATTGCGGTTCACGTTCATGGGGCCATAGCCAACTGAGGGATCGACGGAGTAATAGTTGTTGTCATGGAATCTTGCCCGGGACCAAGTGTAATGCGAGACGAATTGCAGTCCCTGGGAAACTCGCTTTTCGACTTTGAGCTGCAACGCATTGTAATTGCTGCTGGCATCCATGCCAAAGTAGTTGTTCAGGTCCGCCGAGCAGCAAGTCAGCTGATCCGACAATGGAACATTGGCCAGGCCACAGACTCCCTGCGAGACAGAGCAATCAGGATAGATGTAATGGTTGAAGAAGGGACGTGCGTTGTCCGGACTCGCAGTGCCATACCCGGTGATGCTTCTCTCATTGGCGTTATATGCCGGTCCGTCACCCGCGAATCCGTGCGTGCCCTTATTTCCGACGTAAGCCACTTCCACGGTAATCGTGGAGGTCAACTGGTGCTCGACCGTTGCGTTCCACATATCTATGCTAGCGGGTCGTTGCACCGTCGGACGAATTCGCGGATCCACGCTGTTTGTCGGTCCACGCAGAGGAATCGTGCCATTAGCACGGGGAGTCGGGAACTGGGCCGGTGTCGGTCCCGTGGCCGAGTCCATCTGATATACAGGAACGTTGTCGTTGATGGATGCGGAGTTGAGGTCATGCGCTTGGATCGATTGGTGAACAAGGACGGGGAGGTTCTGCGTCACGGCATGGCCAAAGTTTGAGCCGAATACTCCTATGTCAAAACTGCGGCCATAGCCAATGCGCACAACAGTTTTTGGCCGCAATTGATAAGCAATGCCTATGCGCGGCCCGAATGCGCCGATATAGTTTCTGATGTTGCCGTTTGATCCGATCGGGCCGAAACCGTTCACCCGGATGACGCCTTGATCGAGGTTTGCAAAACCTCCGTTGCCCTTGGCATTCACGGACTCCGGGAAATAGTCCTCCCAACGCATGCCATAGGTGATTGTCAACTTGCTGCTCATCCGGAATTGGTCCTGGGCATACAGGAAAAAGCGCTTCTGACTTTCAGCCGCATTTTGGCTAACGCTGGCGAAACGCTCGAATTTGGAAACATTACCGAATAGAAAAGAAGCTAGATCCAGCCCGCCCGCGTTGCTCCCGGAAACCGGGTCGTAAAGCGACGTTTCTTTGTGGCTGAAGACGAGTTGCCCCGTTCGATTGGCGTCGCTTGGGAAGCGCAGGTTGTGCGCAAAGCGAAGGTCTGCGCCAAACTTCATGGCATGGTTGCCACTGATTTTGGTCCAGTTGTTCACGAACTGGTATTGGTGCTCGTTTTCAATCAGCGGGCAGTTGCATCGTGAAGGATCCAGGCCGTCGCCAAAATTGGTTAGCGTTCTTGCATCAGAATCAAACTGGAAAGCCGGTAGGCCTCCGGTGGACGTATCGCTAGTGTTTAGTCCGTTCAGTCCCAATGCTTGCGCCGCCGCGACGCTCGCGTCCGGCTTGATGGAATGCGGGTTGTACTTGAACCAGCCGAACCGGAAGTCCGTCAGCAGTGTCGTGCTGATCGCCTTGTCGAATCCTGCCGCTAGGCTGTGGTTGTGGATGATGGAGCTGCCGCTCAAGCCCCCGACTCCAGTACCTAGGCCGCCCAGCCCGATACCCAGAACCGGTTGGCCAGTTAGGCTATAGTAGGCCCGGGTGTAACGGCCAAAGATGTGCAGATTTCCGGGGGCCTGATAGTCTCCCCGCGTGTCGAACGCATTCCCGTGGAATGGTCCGGAACCGTTGCCGAAGAAGTTAAAAGCCGTCACGTTCCCGTTTACTGGCTGTGGAAAGAGTTTCAATAATTTTACAGCAATCGGAGAGAGCCGGCCCACGGGAATCAAATTGCCTGCGAAGGCCGTGCGTCCCGCACCCGTATTGGCGTTTCCTGTCGCTGGGTCATAGACTTGGCCGCCTCCCTTGATCCCTGCCGTGAGGTATTCGCTCAAATCGCACATGCCCGTTGCGGCCGTGCAGGTGCTGAGAACCTTGGATGTGGGTATCACAATGTTATCTGTGATGCCATTGGACTGTCGGGTTCCTTGATAGTCGGCAAAATAGAACAATTTGTTCTTGATGACTGCCCCGCCCACAGAGCCGCCAAATTGATTCCACTTCGAACTGGGCAGTCCCGCGCTGGGCGACTGGGTGAAGGGGTTGCGCGCCTGGGTGGCATCGGAATTCCTGAACCAAAAAGCACTTCCATGGATGTCATTGGTGCCGGACTTGGTTGACGCCACCATTAAGCCCGCGACGGACTTTCCAAATTCAGCGTCATAGTTCAGCAGCGTAATCTTCGCTTCTTCCACCGAGTCCAAATTGGGATTGATGATGATGATGCCCAGGATCGGGTCTTGATTGTCCGTTCCATCCAGTTCATAGCCCGTGCCGCTGAAGTGCTGGCCCTGAACGAAAGTCTGCTGCGAGCCTTGCGGGTTCTCCGTGGCGGCGTGGCCCCAGCCGATTTGCTGCGTCCCGGGAGCGGAGAGCAGCAGCGACTGAAAGTTGCGGTTTACAAGAGGCAGTTTCTCAACGTAGTCCGAACTAAAATCCAGCGAAACATCGGCACGGTCGGTCTTCAACTGCGGAACCTCACCGGTGACTTCCACCGTTTGAGTAACGGCGCCAACCTGCAACTGCGCGTCGACGCGCGCAGCCGTGTCCACCTGCACTAGAACGCTCGCAATGTCGTTTACCTTAAATCCCGGCGCCTCTACTTTGACCCTATAGGTGTCCGGAATGAGGTGGATTACTGAGAAATTTCCACTTTCATTCGTGCTGGTCTGGTCAGTGGTGTTTTTCGTGATCGAAGTCACCGTCACCGTTGCCCCAGCCACCGCGTTCCCTTGCGGGTCAGTCACGGTGCCGATAATGCTTCCGTACACGGCTTGTCCTACCGTCGTGCTGGCACCGAATCCCAGCGCGAGACAGAGAACTGCAATCAACCCCAGTGTTGCTTGCTTTCTCATTACACCCCTCCTAAGCTCTGCATAACCCTGAAATCTTTCTTCAAACTGGAATGCAATCACTTGCCCCCAGGCAGCTGATACATTGCGGTCGTCGAGAAAATTCGGCAGAAAACAGGTATGTGTGGCACCTAAAGGCTAGGCACGCACATACGTCACAATTTGAAATTGGAAACGGCAACCCGCCGAAACGACCTCAGTGAACAGCCCCCAAACTCCTCGACCAAAATCTCGCTACGTTAAGCCCGACCACCTCCGCCTTATCAATCGCCAAAACGCCGGATAGACAAGTGCGGACACCTAAACAGGAGTCGGCCTGTATTTGTGATGCCTTGTATCAGTTTTTTGAGTAACAGGGTAAGTGTCCGAGGGTCTGATACGGTTACGCGAAATAAGCTGTGCTTTCACAAAGGGATGCGCTAGGGTTACTTTGATGTTACAATCCGCAATCGGTGGTCGTCGTGACTGAGAAAGCCCAACAGCTAACTCAAATCGAAAAACTGCTAGGCAGCCACTCCCTCCACGGGTCGGAGTCTCTCTGCAAGCTGCTCCGCTATTTGGCTCACCATTCCCTCGAGCATCCTGGTACTTCCCCCAAGGAGTACCAAATTGCGACCGAGGTCTTTGGGCGGCAGCAGGACTTCGATCCTCACGTCGATTCCATGGTCCGCGTGCAGGCGGGCCGCCTGCGCACCAAGCTGGCCGAATACTATGCCTCTGACGGCGTAGACGACCAGATCATGGTGGAACTCCCCAAAGGCACTTACGCCCTCACTTTCCATCCGCGTCCCCACGGAGCGGCTCGGAACCACGCGAGTACTTCTCACGAGGCACCAGCCAGTGCGGAGGCCAATGGCCGGACCTCTCGTGCCGGGATTGTCACCATCGTGGCACTGTCCGTCGTGCTTGCCTCCATCGTCGCCGTTGCCACCGACCGCTTTCTGAATCGCAGAGTTGCAGAAGCCCGGGTAGCCAGCGACAGCCCTGATATGCCGGTTGCTTTTCACGTTTTCTGGAAGGGCTTCCTCACCGGTCCGCAGGAGCCGTGGGTCATCTTCAGTAACGCCGCTTTCGTCGGTCGGCCGTACGTTGGCATGCGCTATTACAATCGTGCCAAGGATTCCGGCGCCGTGATTCTGGACCACTACACCGGAGTCGGCGAAGTGCTGGCAGTTCACGCCCTCGATAGCGTTTTCGGAAAGCTTCACCAGCAAATTCGCGTCAAGCGCGGTAGTCTGTTTTCCCTGGACGACGCCAAGAACAACGATCTCATCTTCATTGGCTCGCCTTCGGAAAATCTGACGCTCTTGGAGTTGCCGAACACGGAGGAATTCACATTCAAACAGATCACTTCTGGGCCGCGCACGGGCACCATGGAGATCATCAATTTTCATCCGGGATCGGGCGAACCAAAGGAGTTTCTTCCGACTCCACCTGACGAGAGCTTGACCGAAGACTATTCCGTCATAGCTCTAAAGAGAGGATTGAATCCCGCACATTCTGTCCTGATTCTGGCAGGGGCTACCACCATCGGCACGCAAGCTGCTGTCGAATACGTTTGCCAGCAAAACTCTCTGGAAGAGTTGCTCTTGCGCCTCTCCGTTTCCAATTCCGGCGAACTAAAGCCGTTCGAAGCGGTAATCCGAGTGAAAGTCACCAAGGGCGTCCCTGTAGGTTCGGAACTTGTCGCTCTCCGCAAAGGCCCCTCCTAGCCTGAACTCTAAATTATTTTTATTTTTTTCCGGATACTGGCGGCGTTAGCCGGGGATCCAGAGTTACAGCCTGTTTGAATTCCTTTCCCGCTTCTTCGATCTTGCCTTGCTGGCGCAACGCCATGCCCAATTGAAAATGCGCCGCGGCAAAGTTAGGGGCGGAGTTGATCGCGGCGCGAAATTGCGAAATAGCTCCTTCGACGTCGCCGGCCTGGAGCAACCGGCGCCCTGAGTTGGTGGAGAACAGGGCGGCTTGCTCGCTGGTTTTCTGCTTGGCAAGCTCGGCACCCGCTTTGCTTTCCGCTGCGGCCCCTTCGGTATCTCCAAGTTGGCGAAGCACAGTTGCCAGTGTGGTGTGCGCGCCGGCAAAGCTCGGCTGCAGGCGGATGGCTTCGCGCAAGGCGGTCACGGCGTCTTGCAGCTCACCCTTCTGTTTCAGGACTGTGCCCAGCGTGTAGTAGGCCTCCGCGTAACCAGGCTTGGCGCGAATCGCCGCGCGCAGCTCTTCCGCTGCTGGCGCGAAATCGCCCTGCTGCCAGAGCGTCACGCCCAGCGTGTAGTGCGCATCCGCTTGACCGGGATCAAGTTCGCTGGCCTTACGAAACTCAACGATTGCTTCCGGAAGTTTGTCTTTTAATTTGAGCGCGAGTCCGAGGTTGTAGTGCAGCGTGGCGTCCTGCGGTGAAAGCTTCAAAGCTTTGAGAAACTCGGCCATGGCCGAATCGAAATCTGCAATCTGTAAATAGGCGGCGCCTAGATTTCCAATGTATCCGCTATCCTCCGAACGCAACCGGATTGCCGCTTGAAACTCGGCGACCGCTCCTTGGCCGTCTCCAGTTTGCAGGAAAGCTAGTCCCAGATTATTGTGGCCGTCAGGATTCTGTGGTTGAAACTTTGCCGCCAGATGAAACGCAGCGACAGCTTGCTCCATTTCACCGTTGCTCTGGAGCAGTAGACCCAAACTGCTTTGGGCGTCGGGATAATCCGGCTTCAAATTGACGCAAGCTTGCAGTTCACGAATCGCTGCGTCGGTCTGTTCCTTGCCGCGTAGAATCTGTCCGAGGTAATAATGTCCGTCGGGGCTCGCGGGATTCAGTTCAAGCGCAGTTCGCAGATGCTCTTCCGCTTCCGCGAGTGCACTTGCATGATAGCGGAGCACGCCGAGATGCAGATGCGCTTGCACAAAATTGGGCTGCAGGCGGAGAGCTTCGGAAAATTCCGCGGCGGCGGATTCCAGATCGGATTTTTGCACCAGCACGGTGCCGAGTTCGTCATGCAACTCCGCTCGTTGCGGCTCCAATTCGATCGCGCGGCGCATTTCGGTGATGGCGGCATCGGGGGCTCCGGAAAAATCGAGAACTCGGCCCAATGTTCGATGCGTCTCGGAGTCGTCCGGAGCCAGGCGCGTGGCCTCGCGCGCTTCAAGCAGCGCGGTTTTCAAGTCTCCTTTTTGCGCCAAGGCGTTGCTGAGATTCAGGTGCGCCTGTGCGAACTCCGGTTTCAGTTTCACCGCGGTCCGAAATTGCGCAATCGCAGAATCGATGTCTCCTTGCGCGAGCAAAACCCAACCGAGGGAGTTGTGCCCTTCCGGACTGCCCGGTGCAAGGTGCACAACTTTTTCGAACTCGGCGCGAGCGGACACCAGATCGCCCCGCTGGAGCGCTGTCATGCCCTGCTGGTAAGTAGCAGAAGCGCGTGAAGCAATGTCGGACTCCGAAGATTTCGTGGTTTGCGCTGCGCTGCCCGCGGCCACAGCGCAAAACAGAAATGGCAAGGCCGCACAGAGTTGAAAAAAAATGTGCCGGCGATGGAAGAAATTCAATTTCACGCGTAAGAGTCCCGCAGAGAGTGCATGAAAATACTAACATGTTCACCGTCGCGCGCTTCTCTGCAAGCCGGCCGGTTATTTCCCTCTCCAGAGTGAGCCGTGTCGCGCCAGACCTTGCTATCATTGGAAATTGATGACGCTCCATTTCTCTTTTCTCCGGCTTCCCTTCTCTCTGGGTCTTTGCGCTTGGCTCGCCATGCAATCCACCAGCATTCCAAATTCCTTCGCCGGAAAATCCGACAGCCCAAACGCCAAGCCCATCGTGCATTTCACCGACGTGGCGCAGAAAGCTGGCCTCACCGCTCCGGTCATTTTCGGCGGTGAGAACACAAAAAAATACATCATCGAAACGACGGGCACTGGCGTGGCCATATTTGACTACGACAATGATGGCTGGCCGGATATTTTTGTCGTAAACGGCACGAAGCTGGAAGCGTTGCCGACTTCCAAGGCGCCAACGAGCCATCTGTATCACAACAATCACGACGGCACATTCACCGACGTGACGGAAAGAGCCGGGCTGACGCACAGCGGATGGGGCCAGGGCGTATGCGTGGGCGACTACGATAATGATGGCTTCGAGGATTTGTACGTCACCTACTACGGAAAAAATGTTCTTTACCACAACAACGGGAATGGCACGTTCACCGACGTCAGCGAAAAAGCGCATGTCGCGGGCAGCGGAAAAATGTGGGGCACCGGCTGCGCATTCGTTGATTACGATCGCGACGGCAAACTTGATTTGATGGTCGCGAACTACGTCGACTTTGATTCCGCCACTGCGCTTGCGCCGGGGGAGCGGCCTTCGTGCATGTGGAAGGGCGTTCCGGTGATGTGCGGGCCACGCGGGCTGCCGTGGGCGAAAAATATTCTGTATCACAATCTAGGCAACGGCGTGTTTGAAGATGTTACGACGAAGGCGCACATCGACCAGACCAACGGACATTACAGCTTCAGTGTTTCCACGCTGGACTATGACGACGACGGCTGGCCGGATATTTTTGTGGCTTGCGACAGCACCTCCAGCATTCTTTATCACAACAATCACGACGGCACGTTCACCGACGTCGCCGTTGTTGCCGGCGCCGCGTTCAATGACGATGGGCGGGAGCAGGCCGGCATGGGTTCCACGGTGGGCGACTATGACGGCGACGGCAGACTCGACATTTTCAAAACTAATTTCTCAGACGATACCTCCACGCTTTACCGGAACAATGGCGACGGCACGTTTGACGACAAAACTTTCCCTGCGGGTTTCGGACTCAACACGCAATATCTCGGCTGGGGTGTGATGTTTCTTGACGTAGACAATGATGGCTGGCCGGATCTCTTGCTGGTCAACGGGCATGTTTATCCGGAGGTGGACAGCCAGCATCTTGGCAGTAATTTCCAGGAGCCGAAAATTCTTTATCGCAACAACGGCAACGGAACATTTACTGATATTTCCGCGAATGCGGGGCCGGGGATTACCGCGGTAAGTTCTGCTCGCGGATTGGCGGTCGGCGATTTGTGGAATGACGGCCGGATGTCCGCCGTGATCAGCAACATGAATGCGCCGCCGATGCTGCTGGTGAACGACGTCCGCAATGCGAATCATTGGATCGCGTTCCGGACGATTGGAACGTCGTTTTCCTCTGGACCGGGCGGCAGCAAATCCAACCGCGATGGAATCGGCGCAAAGATCATGGTGAAGGCCGGCACGCGCACGCTGGTTGACGAAGTTCGCAGCGGGTCCAGCTACGTCTCCAATAGCGATATGCGCGCGCACTTCGGCCTCGGGTCGGCTACCAAGATCGAATGGGTACAGGTCCGCTGGCCCAGCGGTTTGGTCGAGCGCTTTGAAAACCTGCCTGTCGATGCGATTCATACCCTGAAGGAAGGAACCGGCGCAGCGATCAATCCTCCTCCTGCTTCGGCCAAGCCCTGATTCAAGGGAATAGTGGGCAGGACGGGAGAGGTCCTTCTCTCCTCCGCCGCGGCGGATTTCAGGATAGAAATCCTTCTTGGCATTTGAGAGAGAGCCTTCGTCGTCCGCCACGGCGGACTTCTCAGGCCAGGAATCCTTAACGGATTCCTGGTTAACAATAACCGGCCACCCCCTCCCCTGTTTTTCATAAGTGTTCATTCTAAAGGAACTTAAAGTCGTTTGTTTTGATACACTTTTGGAAGTGTTGATTCTACAGGTACTTAGATGCCTTGTAGCGTTGAAGGACCTGAGAGGCCCCCTCCCCCTATTTTTGGAACGATATGATTTAAAAAGAGTTAGAGGGTGGGGGTCTGCAAACGATATGATTCGATGGGATTTAGGAGGCCGAGATGAGAGTGGATAGAAAGATGCGAAAGCGGCGGGTTGCAGAATGAATCGGCGAACATGGCGCCCGACTATCAAACACTCTTGTATCACACGGTAGCATGTTTGTCAATAGCCATTTGAATTAAATCTGGAAGTGGTTTAGGGAGAACGAGATAGCGCGAGGTGGTTCCTCTGCCGTGAAGTTGCCTCTAAACCCGCCCACGCAAAACCGGCGTATGCGGCACCCAGAATCGTCTTGCTATCCATCGTCTGTGCCACGCGCCCAAGCTTACTTTTGGCGCGTACCTTTAACATGGTCGTCAGTTAGTACGCCCTCGGTCCTGATAAAGCTGATCGGACAAGTGGTTTTCACATGTCCGGTTAAACTATGCTGAGCGGGATTTCTTCCATTCCAACGGCGGCATTTCCAAGTGTCCTGCATTCTGAAGATACGTCCTAGCATGTGCTGCCGCTCTGTCTTTTCCGTGTTCGATATCATCCACGGGCTCGGAGGGCGCAATCCAATTCTTTTTCGTTACGTTGTAAACAGATGCTTGCACTCCCTGCGCGTTGTGCTCCGAGAATAGTCGCAGGTGTTCGCGACCCACTCTGACTTCGGCCCAAACACCTTGGTCCAACATTGAGGAAACTCCGGAAAGAAGAGATTTCGCTGCACCTCGTCTACTAGCGACTAGTTTATTGCAAAAGCCCAGTTGTCCGGTAATGCGACTAACCAGGACCTGACCAGAAACCTTGGAAAACCAGTATTCATTTCCGTGATAGATTTCTTGGCATGAGGGCCGTTTTGAGTTGCGCCCTAAGTCTAGGTTCGCTAGTGGTGCTCTTCTGTGGGCTACTTTCAGGCCAAGTGAAGAGAAACCGTGCAACAGTGACCATCGAAGTGACCGACCCAACTGGGATGGGCATTCCTAACGCGGAGGTCAGATTTTCACCTTCACCAGAAGCCACTTCCGGTCAATTGAAGACAGCTAACGATGGTAAATTCACTCTCAATCTAACACCGGGCAGCTACACTTTGTCCGTGGTTTGTGCCGGTTTCAAGACATCTTCCAGGCGCATCACGGTGCGAGATGTAGACGAGATTCAGACAATCCCGGTTGGGTTGCAGATAGGAGATACCGGGTCTCCCGGTGTGTATCTCGATGCGGTGACACCATCCTCTCAAGGCATCACGACGGTCATGTTTCCTAACGCTCCCAAGAAAGCGCAGACTGTCGACTGCTTTCGTTCCCTAAGGCGTGGGATGTCGATGGAGGCGGTTGTGCAGAAGTGTGGTAGACCAGACGACCAATTGGGCAGTGGCACTTACATTTTCGTGTGGCGTTTGGCGGACGGTTCAACCGTCTCAATCGGGACACCGTATCTGGAGAAAATTTGTGATGTCCGGTATACCGACCCGAAGGGAAAGAGTTCAGTTCTGCTCCACTGCAAATGACTCGGCCATTGTCGGGCCGCTGCTGCGCTGTCGCTCACAAACTAAGTCCTGATTAACGCTGCCAGCTCAAGCGGTCGATGCAACACCATCTAATCAGTTGATCCGACAATACTTCCCCTGGGGAACCGATCTGT
>Ga0137403_10001508_pt1 | contig 29186 bp, 25 predicted proteins | sample CZOMad2_1_16fung_FD_122057 | JGI IMG/M metagenome (GOLD analysis project Ga0137403, IMG submission 122057) | Vadose zone soil fungal communities from Angelo Coast Range Reserve, California, USA - CZOMad2_1_16fungal (Hybrid Assembly) | ecosystem: Environmental > Terrestrial > Soil > Vadose zone... | reverse complement strand
GATCGGTGGGGCTCCGGGCGGCGGTGTTTGCCTCGGCGGAGGACTTTTTGCAGGCCGATCAGCGGCAGGCCACGGCTAGCCTGATCGTCGACGTGCGGATGCCGCGGATGAGCGGCCTGGAACTCCAGCGGCAGTTGGCCACGGCCAATTGTCCTACGCCGATCATCTTTATCACGGCCCATGGCGATGACGAGACGCGCGCACGGGCGCTGCGGGAGGGTGCGGTGGCCTTTTTGGACAAACCCTTCAGCGATGAGGTCTTGCTCCGGGCGGTTGAGTCAGCGCTGCCGTCTTCAAGCGGAGGAGAAGGCTCCTATCACTGATACATTTGACCAGGTTGCAAGCCAAATGGCGATGGGGATTGAACATATGTTGGACGATGACCATAGGGAGGAGATACCTGCCATGTTAGCCAAGGCCAACCTCTGTGTCGAAAATAGGTTCCAAAAAGCGCACCATGGTGACGAGATTATCGGCGAGAGCCCTGCCCTCAAAGAGGTGTTGCGGCAGGTGGAGGTCGTGGCACCCACTGCCGCCACCGTCCTTCTGCAGGGGGAAACCGGCACAGGCAAGGAACTCCTCGCCCGCACCGTCCACCAGCAGAGTTTCCGGAGCGACCATCCCTTCGTCACGGTGAATTGCGCCGCCATCCCAGCGGGGCTGCTGGAGAGTGAGCTGTTCGGCCATGAAAGAGGGGCCTTCACCGGGGCCATTGCGCAGAAGACCGGGCGTTCTGAGCTGGCACACCAGGGCACGCTCTTTCTGGACGAGATCGGTGATATTCCATTGGAATTGCAGCCCAAGCTGCTGCGGGTGCTGCAGGAGCAGGAGTTCGAGCGCTTGGGCAGTACACGCACCCGGCACGTGGATGTGCGCCTGGTGGCGGCGACCAATCGGGAGCTGGCGCAGATGGTGGACGCCGGGCAATTCCGCGCCGATCTCTATTACCGCCTGAATGTTTTTCCCGTGACGATTCCGCCGCTGCGCCAACGTCCAGAGGATATTCCCCTCCTGGTACATCACTTCGTGCGCCACTACGCGCGGCACCTGCACAAGCATATCGACATGATCCCCGCCGAGGCGCTGGACGCCCTCACGTACTATGATTGGCCGGGGAATGTGCGCGAACTCCAGAACGTCGTCGAACGGGCCGTCATCCTGTCGCCCGGGCCAGCCCTTCGTCTGGCATTGGACGAGCTGCCGCGGAGCCGACCTGCGGAAGGATCGCCGGTGCGGGTCCGCACCCTCGAAGAGGTCGAACGCGAACACATCCTCGGGGTCGTCCGAGAGACCAATGGGGTGATCGGGGGCCCGCAGGGCGCCGCGACACGCCTCGGCCTCCGACGTACGACATTGCTCTACCGCATGGAGAAGCTCGGCATCTCGCGCCAGCCGCAGTGACGGCATCTCGACACCTGTCGAAGATTTTCGTCACCGTCTGACAGCTCGATTCTTCCAACAGCCCCCCACCCCACCCCTCATACCGCTCATGGCCTCATTCAGCGCACCTTTTGGGATGGTGGAGGGCCGGTTCCTGATTTGGAACGGAACATGCTCTAGTGCTGCTTTGTCGCCTTCTACATGCTGGAACAGGAACGGCATGATCGCCAGCTCAGTATCTACAAATTCAAGCGACAGTTCGGGTTCCAAGACCACTCCTATTCGTACGCCCGCAGCCGTCCTTCATTCCAAGCACTGTGGCGCGTGTCATGCGTGATGAACCATTCAAAGGGAGGCAAGACCATGATCCCATGCCAGGTCAATGGCGTGCAACGCTCGTTCGATGGCGATCCGGAGATGCCGCTGCTGTGGTACCTCCGCGATCAGTTGCAGTTGACCGGGAGCAAGTATGGGTGCGGCATCGGGCTCTGCGGCGCCTGCACGGTGCATGTGGACGGTGCCGCCACGCGTAGTTGTCTGATGACGATGAGTAGCGCCGTGGGCAAGGACATTGTGACCATTGAAGGCCTCAGTACCAACGGCGACCATCCGGTCCAGCAGGCCTGGAAGGCGTTCAACGTCCCGCAGTGTGGCTACTGCCAGAGCGGGCAGATCATGCAGGCGGTGGCCTTGTTGAAGGGCAAGCCGAAGCCCACGGACCAGGACATCGATGCGGCCATGCAGGGCAATATCTGCCGGTGTGGGACCTATCAGCGTATCCGCCAGGCGATTAAGCAGGCGGGGGGGGTGCAAGGATGAGCGAGGTGCAACTCGTCAGCCGTCGTGGTTTTCTAGGAAGCCTGTTTTCCGCTGGAGCGCTGATACTCGCCGCGCAGCTACTGCCCGTGAAGGCGCGCGATGCGCTCGCAGCGGCGGAAGGCTCCGAGTCACCATGGTACCCCAGTGTGTACCTGGGCCTTGAGCCGTCCGGCACGGTGATCATCGTCGCGCATCGCTCGGAGATGGGCACGGGCATTCGCACCGCGCTGCCGACGGTGGCGGCCGATGAATTGGACGCCGACTGGCAGCGGGTCAAGGTCGAGCAGGCGATCGGTGATCCGAAGTACGGCGATCAGAATACCGACGGGTCGAAATCGATCCGCGACTTCTATGACCCCCTGCGCCAGGCGGGCGCGACGGCCCGGCTCATGCTCGAACGCGCCGCCGCCGCTAAGTGGGGCGTGCCGGTGGCGGAATGCCAGGCGCGTCATCACCAGATTGTGCACGCCGCCAGCGGCCGCAGCCTTGGCTACGGCGAATTGGCGACGCTGGCCGCGCAACAGCCGGTGCCAAAGCCGGAAGAGCTGCGCTTCAAATCGCCGTCCGAGTTCCGCTACATCGGCAAAGGCGTGCCCATCGTGGACCTCGATGCCATCTGCACGGGCAAGGCCACATACGGCATCGATGCCCAGATGCCGGGGATGGTGTATGCGGCGATCGCGCGGTCGCCGGTCATCGGTGGGAAACTGAAATCATACAACGACCAGGACACGCGTCAGGTGCGCGGTGTGCAGCAGACGGTGGTGATCCCCCCAGCCAAACCGCCGTATGCGTTCCAGGCGCTGGGCGGTGTGGCGGTGATTGCCGACAGTACTTGGGCGGCGATGCAGGGTCGCCAGCAGCTGAAGGTCGAGTGGGACCCTGGCGAGAACGCGAGCTACGATTCGGAGGCCTACAAGAAGTCGTTGTTCGAGACCGCAGAGAAACCACAGAAAGCGGTACGCAACGTCGGCAACGTGGACGCCGCATTCGCGCGTGCCAGCAAGGTCCACGAGGCCGAGTATTACGTGCCGCTTCTGGCGCATGCCCCGATGGAGCCGCCGGCAGCCGTGGCTGAGTACAAAGATGGCAAGGTCGTAGCCTGGGCGGCGACCCAGAATCCGCAGGCTGTGCAGGCGACGGTGGCCAGTGCCCTGGGAATCGACAAGAAGGACGTCATCTGCCATGTGACGCTGCTCGGCGGTGGGTTCGGGCGGAAATCAAAGCCAGATTATGTGGCCGAGGCGGCGATCCTGTCGAAACAGGTGGGCAAGCCGGTCAAGGTAGCGTGGAGTCGTGAGGACGACACCCATTTCGACTACTATAATGCCGTCGCCGCCATGTACATGAAGGCAGCGCTTGGCGCTGATGGGAAGCCAACAGCATGGCTGCAACGGTCGGTCTTTCCGCCCATTACGTCCCTCTTTGATGTCGATGCCGTCTACGGTGACCCTGCGCACTTGGGACAAGGGTGGATCGATGTCCCATTCGATATCCCGAACCTGCGCGCCGAGAATGGCCCGGCAAAGGCCCACGTCCGTATTGGTTGGTTGCGATCTGTGGCCAATATCTACCATGGGTTCGCCATCCAGTCCTTCATCGATGAGCTCGCGGCCGCCGCGGGCCGCGATCGGGTCGAGTATTTCTTGGAGGTGCTGGGCCGGCCACGCAAGATCGATTTCCAGGGTGAGGGCACGATCAATGCGGACTACAACTATGGGAAACCGCTCGACCAGTATCCGGTGGATACGGGCCGCCTGCGGCACGTGATTGAAGTCGTGGCGGAGCGTTCCGGCTGGGCGAACAAGAAGCCCAGCAAGGGACATGCATGGGGCTTTGCGGCGCACCGCAGCTTCCTCAGCTATGTGGCCGCGGTTGTGGAGGTCGAGGTCGACGATCAAGGGCAGGTGCGCATCCCGCGGGTGGACCTGGCGGTCGATGCGGGCCGCGTGGTGCATCCGGAGCGTGTGCAGGCGCAGTTTGAAGGCGCCGCGGTATTTGCCACGGGTGTAGCCCTGATGAACGAGATCACGGCAGTTCAGGGCCAGATCCAGCAGTCCAACTTCCAGGATTACCCGGTGCCGCGGATCAACGAGGCACCTTATGAAACGCATGTGTACCTCGTGCCGAGCAACGACTTGCCGGTCGGAGTAGGCGAGCCGGGCGTGCCGCCGACGATCCCGGCGATCTGTAACGCGCTGTTCGTCGCCACGGGCAAACGCATTCGCCAACTCCCGATCAAGAACACCAAGTTGATCTGATCCCAGCGTCGCCTGGCTGGGACGGGGACAGGTCTGTCGGAGGTTGAGAGATTCCGAAACAGGAGGAGAGAGTGATGCTGAAGAGAGACACGTGTGGAGGGGGCCGCTGTGCGGGCGTCACCGCCACCCTGAAGCGTGCGGTCAACCCATGGACGCCATGCCGGTCCCGCGCCCGGCTTGTCACGCTACTGGCGGTCTTGGTGTGCGTCGGCGCCGCAATGGCGGGCACCCCCGCGAGAGCCGCTGAGCAGGACGCGGGGGCACAGTCGTTTCAGGTGCACTGTGCCATGTGTCACGGGCCAGACGGCAGAGGCGACACGGTCATCGGCAAGAGTGCGGGGATCCCTGATTTGCACTCGGCGGACGTCCAGAAACAATCGGACGCGGACCTGGCCGAGTTCATTGCAAACGGGAAAGGCACGATGCCCCCGTTCAAGAACAGCCTGAGCAGTGAGCAAATCCATGCCGTGGTGGGGCATGTCCGCGCCCTGGCGCAGCAGCACTAGGCCCCTGAACCGAGGTGCGGTGCCACAGAGAGGGAGAGAAACCATGACCAAGCAGGAGCCGTTCAGCCCCCGCACGGCGACGACGCAGTCCCGTCTCCGCGGAGCAGAGGTGACCCAGAGTGTGTGCCCTTATTGCGCCATCGGGTGCGGTCTCCTTGTTTTCACGAAGGCGCGAAAGGTCATCGACATCGAGGGCAATCCGGAGAGCCCGGTGAACGAGGGCCGCCTCTGCCCGAAAGGCGCGAATACTCTCCAGCTCGTGGCCAATCCGCACCGTTTGACCAAGGTCAAGTACCGGGCGCCGTACAGCGACCGGTGGGAGGAGAAGCCGCTCGCCTGGGCAATGGATCGCATCGCCCGGTTGGTCAAGGACGCACGGGACCGCGACTTTGTGGAACACCATGTCGAAGGACTAACAGTCAACCATCTCAAGACCGTGGCCTCGCTCGGCGGGGCGACGCTCGATAACGAGGAGAACTACCTGATCAAGAAGCTGTTCACCGGTGGCCTGGGCATTCTCCCCATTGAGAACCAGGCCCGCCTCTGACACAGTTCGTCCGTGTCCGGTCTGGGCACCTCATTCGGCTTCGGCGCCGCCTCGAACCATCCGCGAGACCTGGCCAACAGCGATTGTATTCTCGTCATGGGCTCGAACATGGCGGAGTCGCACCCAGTCGGCTTTCACTGGCCAGTGCAGGCTCAGCAGCGCGGGTCCGTGCTGATCCATGTCGATCCGAGGTACACGCGCACGTCGGCGGTCGCCGACGTGTTCGTCAAGATCCGCCCGGGGACGGACATTGCCTTCCTCGGCGGCATCATCCGCTACATCTTTGAGAACGAACGCTACTTCAAGGAATACGTCGTCCATTACACCAACGCGGCGACGCTCATTGCCGACGAGTACCGGCACGAGGAGGATGCTGGCCTGTTCGCGGGTTTCAACCCCTCAACCGGCAGCTACGACCTCATTCCAGGCGCCTGGGAATACATGTGCGAGCCCCGCCCGGATGGGGCGCGGGGCCTGCCGCGAACTGATCCGACGCTACAGAATCCTGTGTGCGTCCTGCAAATCCTCGAGCGCCATTACGCTCGCTACACTCCCCAGGCCGTATCCCGGGTCTGCGGCTGCCGTCCCGAGGATGTGATCAAGGTGGCGGAGCTGCTCTGCCGGAACTCCGGCCGCGAGCGGACGAGCGCGATCGCCTACGCGCTGGGGTGGACCCAGCATTCGACGGGGTCGCAGATGATCCGTGCGGCGGCGATCATTCAGCTCCTGCTCGGCAACGTCGGGCGTCCGGGCGGCGGCGTTCTGGCGCTACGGGGGCATGCGTGCATCCAGGGTGCGACCGACATCCCGGTCCTGTTCGACATGCTGCCGGGCTACCTACCACAGCCGCGCGCGGTGCTCGGTCACGCCACCTTGGCGCAGTACCTGAGCAACGGCAAGAGCTATCTCGCCCGTCGCGGCGACGTTCCGAACGGGCTTTGGCAGGAGGATGTCGTCCGGGGCGCCTGGTCCGACATGCCCAAGTTCACCATCAGTTTGCTCAAGGCATGGTATGGCGAAGGCGCTACTCAGGAGAACGATTACCGATACGCCTGGCTCCCCAAGATCGACGAAGACCTCTCCGAGATGAGCTACTTCGTCAAGATGCACCAGGGCCATATCCGGGGAACGTTCCTCATGGGGCAGAACCCGGCGGCGGGCGGGCCGAATGCCCGGCTGCATCGCGACGCCCTGCGGCGGCTCGACTGGCTGGTGATCAGGGACTTCTTCGAAACGGAGAGCGCCAGCTTCTGGTACGCCGATCCGGAGGTGACGGACCCGAAAGCCATCCCGACCGAAGTCTTCCTCCTGCCGGCAGCGTCGGTTGTCGAGAAGGACGGCTCGTTCACCAACACCGAGCGCATGATCCAGTGGCATGACCGGGCTGTGCTCCCACCGGGCGATTGCCGCTCCGATTCTTGGTTCGCCTACGACTTGGGGAAGCGACTCAAAGCACTCTACAGCGATTCGATACGCGAGCGTGATGCGCCTCTGCGACACCTCACCTGGGACTACGATGGCGGTGACCTCGGGATCGAGGGCGAACCCGACACCGAGAAGGTGCTGCGCGAGATCAACGGTTATCACCTCGGCGAGCGGCGGCAACTGCGTGGGCCGGCTGAGCTCGCCAGCGATGGCTCGACCGCCTGCGGCTGCTGGTTGTACTGCGGAATTTTCCCGGAGGAGCGGACGAACCGCGCTCGCTCGAAGGGCAATCAACTGCGCGGAACGTCGGTCTACGGCGAGTGGGCCTGGACGTGGCCGGAGAATCGCCGCATCCTTTACAACCGCGCGTCGGCCGATCCCCAGGGCCGGCCGTGGTCGGAGCGGAAGAAGCTGATCTGGTGGGACGAAGCGGCGCAACGATGGACCGGCCATGATGTGCCGGATTTCGAGATCGATAAGGCTCCTGGCTACCGTCCCTCAGCGGATGCCCAGGGCATGGCCGCGATCGCTGGTGATGCCCCGTTCCGGATGCACCCGGACGGTCGGGGCTGGCTGTACGTGCCCTATGGCCTCAAAGATGGTCCCTTGCCGGTGTTCTACGAGCCCCTCGAATCGCCGTTCCTGAACACGTTGGTTCGTCAACAGTCCGATCCCTTGACGGTCGTCCCGGCGGACCCGATGAATCCGATCGTCCCCCCCGGCGATCCCGATTACCCGCTGATTGCGACCACCTACCGGCTGACCGAACACTACCTCAGCGGACCGATGAGCCGCTTCGATAGCTGGCTGGGCGAACTCCAGCCGGAAATGTTCGTGGAGATCAGCCCCGAACTCGGCGGCGAGCGCGGCGTTGCCAACGGCGACTGGGTGGTTGTCAGCACGCCGCGCGGGGAAATCGAAGCGCGGGCGCTGGTGACACCCCGACTGAAGCCCGTCATCGTCGATGGCCGCCCTGCCCATACCGTCGGCATGCCGATCCACTGGGGCTATGCCGGTGAGACTGTCGGGGCGATCGTCAACGACCTTTCACCGCTCTCTCTCGACCCGAATGCCGACATCCACAGCGCCAAATCCTTTGTCTGCCAGTTGCGCCCGGGTCGGCTCCAGCACCTGAGTCCTCCCACGCCGCTGCCTATTGCACCCATCCCCACCACGGAGGCTCCGATCCCTGATACCCCGGCTGCCGCGCAGCCGGCGGGGAGGTTTAGACATGGCCAGTAGAGAAATGGAACTGTCAGGGTTGCCACAGACCGGCGACCCGCCCCGCGGCCCGTTATCGGCCATACTGGGACGCCTCATCGATCCGTTCCGCCGGGGTGCTCCTCCGGAGCCCCGTCCACCCACCGGCTTCTTCACGGACACAACGGTCTGCATCGGCTGCAAAGCCTGCGAGGTGGCGTGCAAGGCATGGAACGAGCTCGCTGCGGATGGGTTTCACTGGTCCGGCAACAGCTACGATAATACGGAGACGCTGTCTGCGACCTCCTGGCGGCATGTGAAGTTCATCGAACAGTTCCCCGCGGATCACTCGCCTTCGCAACCTGTTCCCGAGGCCCCCAAGCCGTCTGGCACGGGGTTCTCCCTGGACGTGTTGCTCAACGAGACCAAGGAAGGCCGCTGGCTCATGATGAGCGATGTCTGCAAACACTGCGTCACGGCCCCCTGCCAGCAGGCATGCCCGACCGGCGCTATCATCCATACCGAGTTCGAGAACGTCTTCATCCAGCCCGATATCTGCAACGGCTGCTCCTCCTGCATAGCGGCATGCCCCTTCGGTGTCATCACTCGCAGCAACGTCGATGGTCATTCGCATAAATGTACGCTCTGCTATGACCGCCAGCGGGACGGCCTCGTCCCGGCCTGCGCCAAGGCCTGTCCCACCCAGTCGATCCAGTTCGGCCCGATCGATGAGCTCCGCGAGCGGGCCCACAGTCGTGTGGAGGAGCTTCACAGCCGAGGTGTCACGGATGCTTACCTGTATGGCGACACCCCGAGCAAGAGCTACTCCGAGTTGAATTCGTTCTACCTCCTGGTCGATCGTCCCTCGGTGTATGGCCTGCCGAATAACCCGTTCAATCCATGGCTGCACATGAAGGGGGATTACGTCCGTGCGATCGTCAGTGGACTGACAGCGATCGCCGCACTGGTCACGGTGCTGTTTCTTCTAGGGAGCTGAGATGCAGACCGATTCCGGACTACAGACCTCCCTCACCCTACCCTCTCCCTCGCAGGGAGAGGGTAGGGTGAGGGGCTCCAGCTATGCGACCGGGCCGGTGACCAAGGCACCCGCCTGGCATGGGCTCGTCGCCTGGGACATGTTGTTCAACGGCATGACGACCGGACTGTTCCTGGTTGCAGCGATCAGCGAGCTGGTGGCGCCGGATGTCTTCACCTCAGTGGCGAAGGCCGCTTATCCGGTTGCCCTTGCCCTACTGCTCGTTGATCTGCTGTACCTGGTGCTTGATCTGGGCGACCCGCTGCGCTTCCACCACATGCTGCGAGTGTTCAAGCCCAGTTCGCCGATGTCGCTCGGCACCTGGTGTCTGACGATTTACTCGTTACCACTGACCGTAGCCGCGGCGATCAGCCTGCTGCCGGCAGGGTGGATCACCCTCGAGTCGGTTCGCAGGCTGGCCGTGGTCATCGGCCTTCTGCCCGCCCTGGGTTCCGCAGTCTACAAGGGGGTCCTGCTCAGCACAAGTTCTCAACTGGGTTGGAAAGACGCGCGCTGGCTAGGCGGTTATCTCACCAACTCGGCACTCATACTGGGCTGCGCAGAGATGTTCGTCCTGTCCGTCCTGATGGGGCACGTGCGTGCGGCAGCCATTCTCCGTCCTGCTCTTGGCCTGTTGCTGGTGCTTAATCTGATCCCTCTGTGCTTGTTGCTTGCTGATCTCCGCACGACGCTGTTGCGAATCTACACCCACTGGGAACTCTATGGCGTCGGCGCCCTCTCACTTGGTGGGGGGATGCTGATCCCCCTATGTCTATTGCTTGTTGTGGACAGCTCTCTTTTCATGCTTGGCGCGGTGATGTGCATTCTGCTAGGAAGTTTGGTCATCCGCTTCGTGATCGTCAAGTTGCCTCATGCTTCTGCATGAACATGCAAGGGGATACCTAGACGTCCGGCGACAGCCAACTGGACCTTAGCTCCATCGATGCTGGCATAGCGCGCTTGGTTGGCCCCAACAACTGTTCGGGCTCTGAGGGGGCCGGTGCGCCTTACTTTCTTGCCGTCTGAAGGGACCCAGAAGGGCTCGGTCTACCGCACTCAGTTGTCTCGTTTGGCGAGCATGTATCGTTACCGCAACCCAGAGACAAGGATACAAGGAGGACAATGATGCGCATGTACCGTATGCTGCTGACAGTCGTAGTGGGAAGCGTCTGCCTGTTTGGGGCCCTTGGGTTTGCCGGTGACGCCCCAAAGCCTGATGGCACCGTGTCAGTGCAGGTCGAAGCATGGACGCCCCGTGGGGAAGGCTTCGGCTTCACGTGGGGGAAAGGAATGCTGAGCATGACCAACGGCACCAAGCAAGTGTTCACGTTGCAAGGTGTTGGGGTCCGAGGCAACGAGAGTGGAATTGCTGACATGGAAGCCCACGGGCAGGTCTTCAATTTGAAGAATGCCGCCGATTTCGCGGGCACTTACAAGCAGTCTCCGGGCGATGCTCCGGCCGGGACCGATCCTAAGGCGCTGGTCATGAAGAATGAGAAGGGCGTCGTCGTGGTCCTGGGGCTGAAGGTCGAGACGTTGACCAACCCGTATCTTACCCTGGACGCCTCGGATCAGGACATCAAGGTCAAGCTCGTACGCTAGCCGATCTCGATACTACCCGGCGCCGCAGTCGAACGCGCGGCAGCCGCCGCATGTGAGTGCAAGGCAACTGGGGGGAACCGCGCGGATAAAATCATCTTTCCGGAGACGATCCAGGCGTACATGGCCTACTTGCGCAAAGCCAAGGTGCGTACCTGCCAGGCGCCTAAGGCCGTCATTGCGTCAGCCCTGCAGACGGTCACCACCTCTGATGCCCGCGCTTGGTTCACTCATTGCGGCTATGCCTTACCATAGTTTGAGAACCGCTCTAAGACCTCATCCTCGTAACCTATGTGGTAGGGAATTACTGGAGGGCGAGCATGAACGACACCGCTGATCCCGCGGTCGAGCAATACCTCACGTTGCTCGACGTCGCGAAGGCGATTGCCTCCCACCGCCATCTGTCCGACTTGTTCCAGGATCTGACGGTACGATTGCACCGGCTCCTGGAGTTTCACTATCTCAGCGTGGTGCTGCACGATGCGGCGCAGCACGTGATGCGCCTGCATAATCTGGAAAGCTCCGCGCACGGTACGTTGCAACCTGGCGCGGCATTTGCCGTGGACGACATCCCGTCGGGCTGGGTCTGGCAGTCCCAGCAGCCGCTGGTCGTCCGCGACATCGAGGAGGACACCCGGTTTCCCCAGGTCATGCAGCATCTGCGGGAGCACGGCGTGCGCTCCTTCTGCTGTCTACCCCTGACGACGGCCCATCGCCGCCTGGGCGCCTTGGCGATCGGCCGGGCCGAGAGAGGTGCCTATAGCCCGCCTGAGGTCGCCTTCGCGCAACTAGTGGCCGCCCAGGTGGCGGTCGCTGTCGATAATGCCCTCCATGCTCAAGAAGCCCAGGCCCTGCAGCAGCAGCTCACGCGCGAGCATGAGCGGCTGCACCTGCTGCTGGAGGTGAATAACAGCGTCGTCGCACATCTGGACCTGCGGCCGCTGTTCCAGGCGATCTCGGCCAGCCTGCGGCGCGTCATGCCCTGTGATTACGTGGGGTTGGCGTTGGCGGATGGGGCGAGCCACCAATTGCGGCTCTATGCCCTGGACTTCCCCGCGGGCCATGGCTTCCTGCAGGAAGACATGCGGATCCCGATGGCGGGGTCGGCCTCGGGCAAGGTATTCCAGACGGGCAAGCCCTTGGCGCTCAGCGGTCCGACCTGGCTCGACTCTGAGCTGTACCAAGTCGGGGCGGTGGAGGGGTTTCAGTCCGGCTGCTTCCTCCCCCTCCTCAGCCGCCAGCGCGTCCTAGGCGTGCTGCAACTCACCAGACTCCAAGCGCAGGCCTTTACCCAGGACGATGTCGAGTTCCTCAGCCAGGTGGCTAACCAGGTCGCCATCGCGGTCGAGAACGCCCTGGACTATCGGCATGTCACGGAATCCCGCGAACGGTTAGCCACGGCCAAGCGCTATCTCGAGGACGAGCTCCGCACGGCACACCAGTTTGAGGAGATCATCGGGGGGAGCGCCGCGCTGCAGCAGGTGCTGCAGCAGGTCGAGGTCGTCGCCCCCACCAACGCCACCGTTCTCATCCAGGGGGAAACCGGCACCGGCAAAGAGCTCATCGCCCGCGCCCTGCATCAGCGCAGCGCCCGTCGTGATCACAGCTTCGTCACGGTGAATTGCGCCGCCATCCCGTCGGGATTGTTGGAGAGCGAGCTGTTCGGCCATGAGCGTGGCGCCTTCACTGGGGCTATCGCCCAGAAGCTCGGGCGCTTCGAGCTGGCACACCAGGGCACGCTCTTGCTCGATGAGATCGGCGATATTCCCTTGGAATTGCAGCCCAAATTGCTACGGGTGCTGCAGGAGCAAGAGTTCGAGCGGTTGGGCAGCACACGCACCCGGCGTGTCGATGTGCGCCTGGTGGCGGCGACCAACCGGGAGCTGGCGCCGCTGGTGGAGGCGGGGATCTTCCGAGAGGATCTATATTATCGGCTGAACGTGTTCCCCCTCACCCTCCCCCCATTGCGCGAGCGGCCCGAGGATATTCCCTTGCTGGTGCGCCACTTCGTCCACAGCTATGCGCGGCGCCTGCGCAAGCGCATCGACACCATCCCGGCCGAGGCACTGGACGCCCTCGCGGGCTATCATTGGCCGGGCAACGTGCGCGAGCTGCAGAACGTCATCGAGCGCGCTGTCATCCTGACGCCCGACACCGTCCTGCGGCTACCACCGGCCGAGTGGCAGCGGAGCCGGGCCGTGCGTGACGCCCCTTCCAACCTGCAGACGCTGGAAGAGGTCGAACGGGCGCACATCCTCCAGGTGCTGCGGGACACCCACGGGGTGATCGGCGGGCCGCAGGGCGCCGCGGCACGACTCGGTGTACGCCGCACCAGCTTGATTTACCGCCTGGAGAAGCTCGGGATTCCACGCCGGCCTGCGTGAAAGGTGCTGCCGGAGCTGCGGCAGTTCGAGCGGACGGTGTTGAGGACGTCGCTCTCGCGCGAGCAGGAGGAACGCTTGAAGAAGGCGCTGCAGCACATGAAGGCCTAAGGACTGCGACGGCACTGCGTTTATGCCATCACGGCGTACCAGCGGTGTTCGCGACAGCCCGCGAACGTCTCGTCAGCGCCCATCATCGAGTAGCACCGTGAGCTGCTGAGAGGCCAGCCCGGCTCATCCCCTTCTGCTTGTTCACTGACCCGCCGCTCGCGCGGGTCGGACTGAGCGAAAGCGATGCCCGCCGCCGCGGGGTCGCGGTACGTGTCGCGAACCTGCCGATGAGCGCCGTGCTGCGGACGCGGACGATCGCAGAGACACGCGGATTGATGAAGGCGCTCGTCGATGCGCATCACGACCGCATGCTCGGCTTCACGATGCTCGGCCCTGAGGCCGGTGAGGTGATGGCCGCGGTGCAGACGGCGATGTTGGCAGGCATGCCCTATACAGGACAGCGCGACGCCATTCTCACGCACCCGACGATGGCTGAAGGTCTCGTGTCGCTCTTTGCGAATGTTCCGTCTCCATCCGTGCCCTGAAGGCCAGGCGCGTGTTCGCCGAGGGGGCAGCACGCAGGGGCCGTGAACCCACCATCGTGAGCTTCCACACCACCTTGCTGCACCAGGGCATGATTATCGTCGGTGTCCCATATACGGAGCCGCGGTTGCCCAACATGGCGGAAATCACCGGCGAGAGTCCCTATGGCGCTTCGACGCTGACGGACAGCGATGGGTCGCGCCAGCCGAGTGACAACGAGCTGGCCAATACCCGCTTTCAGGGCCGGCATGTGACGCAGATCACCAAGGCGCTCGTCGCCGGCCGCCAGGCGGTCGGGTGATCACCCCCCCGTGCGAGGCGCGCGGGCATACCCCGGCCCGGCGACGCGTCGGATATACTGTAAAGCCCGGAGAAACGTTGTGGTCGAAATGGCGAAAAGCATTGTTCTCATTCTCAGCACGCTCTTCCCTATCGTCAATCCATTGGGGGGAAGCCCCATCTTTCTCTCGTTGACGAGGGAGTATTCAACATCGGCGCGGAAGGCGCTTTCGCGACGGATCGCAGGGCTATTTCCCGCTTCTCCCTGCGAGCCGGGCGATTGATGCCGGTGACAGCGCTGCCTGTCCTCCTCCTGACCAGCTCGGCCTCCCACGGTTCAATGTGTGCGACATCGGGGCGGTGGCATGCACCCCTCCACGCTGTATGCGGACCAGCCCCTCCCGCCACAACCGTTGACGAAGTATAGGGAGTTGATCACGGGGTCAAGTGTTCGATGACGTCAGCCATTGGGTGTTCGACAGACGATGTTCAGCAATGAGCCCCGAACTGGAAATGTGCGACAGACGCAGATGCTGCGAGACCCCAGGAGGTGATCGGCGGGCCGCACGGCGCCGCCGTGCGCCTGGGCCTCAAGCGCACCACCCCGCACTACCGCATGGAGAAGCTCGGCCTCCCACGCCAGCCGTTGTGACGGCATGCTGACACCTGTCGACTATTTTCGTCACCGGTCCCCCGCTCATCTGTCCCCACGGCCTCTCGCCGACCCTGCCTTGTGCACGTAGCCAATTGATTAAAAAGAGTATATGCAAAAAACCACGGGGCGACGCCCGGGGTGGAACGGCACTTGCTCTCAGACAAGGGGTTAGCGCCCACGCAGCATGGCCTGTCCGGCGGGCCGGGCCGCTTCGACGGGATTTTCATGACAGGAAATCCTCAAGGACCAGGACGAGCCCTTTGGCAGCGCAGCTCGATCGTCCAGGGCTGAATCGCCGGGGCTAATAGGGGAAGACATGCGGACCACCACTCTTTGGCCCCTGGTCGTGTACTCCGGTGCCGCGATTGTCCTGGTCACGAGCATGCTGGCGCTGTCGTATGTCTTGGGACAGCGGCATCAGGATAGCGCCACAGGCGAACCCTACGAATCGGGGATCGTCTCCACCGGTTCCGCACGCTTGCGCCTGTCCGTCGAGTTTTACCTGGTCGCCATGTTTTTTGTGATCTTCGACCTTGAAGCGCTGTTCCTCGTCGCTTGGGCCATCGCCTTCCGCCAGCTCGGCTGGGTCGGTTACATCGAAATGGTGGTCTTCATCGGCATTTTGCTCGCCGCCCTGGTTTACCTCTGGCGGCAGGGTGCGCTGGATTGGGGGACCGTGGGGCGCCCAATGCCAACACGTCGCGGGACAGGATGGGGGTAGACGATGCGATGGTGGGTCAGTAAACCGGTGCATTCAGCAGCGGCGCACGTAGGCGATAGCTCTTTCGAAGACGCGCTGCACCGCGTGTTCATCCTGTCACGCCTGCAAGATCTCCTGGCGTGGGGGCGGAAGAACTCGATCTGGCCCTTCAACTTTGGTCTCTCGTGCTGTTTTGTCGAGATGGCGACCAGCCTCACCAGCCGATACGATATCGCGCGCTTCGGCGCTGAAGTGATCCGGGGCACGCCTCGCGAGGCTGACCTGATCGTCATCGCCGGCACGGTGTTCATCAAGATGGCGCCGGTCATCCAGCGTCTGTACGAACAAATGATGGAACCGCGTTGGGTGATCTCCATGGGGTCATGCGCCAACTCCGGTGGTATGTATGACATCTACAGCGTCGTCCAGGGTGTGGACAAGTTCCTGCCAGTGGATCTCTACGTGCCAGGGTGTCCGCCACGGCCGGACGCTTTTATGGAAGGCCTGGTGTTGCTGCAACAGGCCGTGGGCAAGGAGAAACGCCCACTCAGCTGGCTCATGGGTCCGCAAGGTGTGATCCGTGCGCCCGCGCCGTCCCTGCGTGATCTGAAACGCCCCGAGCGCCAGCGGGCTACCGTTCTACGCTCGCCAGACGAGGTCTGAGTGATCACCTTCGGCTGCGAGGGGAATTCATCCGGCGATGGATGCCACGCTGGCCCGCGTTCGCATACCATAGTGATGGGACTTGACCTGTATGAAGGATCGCTCCAGCATCATCCAGGAACTGCAGAACAGGTTCGGCGCGGCAACGATCACGCCACAGACCACGCATGATGATGTCCCTACGCTCTGGGTCTCTCGGGACCACGTGCGCGATGTCTTGCGTTACCTGAAAACGGAAGTGGAGCGGCCGTACCGCATGCTGTACGACCTCACGGCCATCGACGAGCGGGTGCGCGCGCATCGTCCAGATCAGCCGGACAGCGATTTTACCGCCGTGTATCACCTCCTCTCCTACGAACGCAACGCAGACATCCGAATCAAGGTCGCGCTCCAGGGCGACTTCCCTGCCATACACAGCGTCGTCGATCTCTGGCCCTCGGCGAACTGGTATGAGCGTGAAGTGTGGGATATGTTCGGCATCACTTTCGAGGGCCATCCACACCTCAGGCGCATCTTAATGCCACCCACATGGGGCGGCCATCCCCTCCGTAAGGAACATCCAGCGCGCGCCACCGACATGGAACCCTTCCGCTTGCCAGAGGAGAAGGAAGCGGCTGAGCAACAGGCGCTGCAATTCCGCCCGGAGGACTGGGGGATGAGGCGCCAGGGAGAGGATACCGACTTTCTGTTCCTTAACGTGGGGCCGCAGCATCCAGGCACGCATGGGGTGCTGCGCATCGTGCTGCAACTCGACGGCGAGCAGATCGTCGATGCGCTGCCCGATATCGGCTACCACCACCGCGGCGCCGAGAAGATGGGGGAGCGCCAGTCGTGGCATACCTATATCCCGTACACCGATCGCATCGACTACCTGGGCGGGGTGATGAACAACCTGCCCTATGTGCTGGCGGTCGAGCAGCTGGCGGGCATCGAAGTGCCCGACCGGGTCAAGGTGATTCGCATCATGCTGGCGGAGCTCTTTCGCCTCGCCAGCCACCTGGTCTGGTACGGCACGTTCGCCCAGGATGTGGGGGCGCTGTCGCCGGTCTTTTATATGTTCACCGATCGCGAGCATATCTTTCGGCTCATCGAAGCCATCTGTGGCGGCCGGATGCATCCCAATTGGTTTCGCATCGGCGGCGTGGCCCAGGATCTCCCGCGCGGATGGGACGGACTGGTGCGCGACTTCTTGAAGTATTTACCCCCCAGGCTGACCGAATATGACCAACTGGTGATGCGAAACCGTATTTTTAAGGCGCGCACCCAGGGAGTCGGCAGCTACACGTTGGACGAGGCCGTCGAGTGGGGAGTGACCGGCCCCGGTTTACGGGCGTGTGGGTTTGACTGGGACTTCCGCAAGAGGCGGCCGTATTCCGGGTACGAGCAGTTCGAGTTCGATATTCCCACAGCCCAGCGTGGCGATTGCTACGATCGGGCGGTGGTGCGCGTGGCGGAGATGCGGCAGAGCTTGCGGATCATCGAACAATGCGTTAATAACATGCCGGCCGGCGCGTACAAGTCGGACCATCCCCTGACCACGCCGCCGCTCAAGGAGCGCACCATGCACGATATCGAGACGCTTATCGCGCACTTCCTGAGCGTCAGCTGGGGACCGGTGATCCCGCCGGGCGAGGCTTTCGTCGGCATCGAGGCCACCAAAGGCAATAACGGCTACTACCTGATCAGCAATGGCAGCACGATGCCGTATCGCGTGCGCATCCGCACGCCGTCCTTTCCGCACTTGCAGATGCTGCCGCTGATCAGTCGGGGCGGCATGATTCCGGACCTATTGGCGATCCTGGGCAGCCTCGATTTTGTGTTGGCCGATGTGGATCGTTGAGAGGGGCGACAACAATGCTGAGCGCAGAAGAGCGATGTGAGATCGAAGCGGAGCTTGCGCATTATCCGCAAAAGCAGGCCGTGTGTATCGAGGCAATGAAGATCATTCAACGGCATCGGGGCTGGGTATCCGACGAAGCCATCAAAGACCTCGCCGCGCTCCTGGAGATGACGCCCGACGAGATCGATGGCGTCGCCACGTTTTACAACTTGATCTTTCGGAAGCCGGTGGGAAAGCACGTGATCCTGCTGTGCGACAGCGTCACGTGCTGGATCATGGGATATGACCGTCTGCGCCAGCACCTCACGGCCCGCCTGGGCATTCAACCGGGCGAGACCAGCACCGATGGCCGCTTTACGCTGCTACCCATCGTGTGCCTCGGCACCTGCGACCATGCCCCCGCGCTGATGATCGATAACGACCTCCACCGCGACTTGGACTCGACGAAACTCGACGAGATTGTCACCAAATATCGGTAGGGGGGAGAAGGTGATGGAACAGCCGCTTACCAAGAACATCCGACCGGGGGAAGAACCGCTCGATCTCAAGGCATACGAGCAGGCAGGCGGTTATCAGGCGACGCGTAAAGCGTTGCAAGGCATGACGCCCGCAGAGGTGACCGAATTGGTCAAAGATTCCAACCTCCGAGGTCGTGGCGGCGCCGGCTTCCCCACCGCTCAAAAGTGGAGCTTTGTGCCCATGGGCGACGACGCTCCTCGCCGCAAATACCTGATCGCCAACGCCGACGAGATGGAGCCCGGCACCTTTAAAGACCGCCTGCTCCTTGAAGGTGACCCGCACCAACTCCTGGAAGGGATGCTCATCGGCGCGTATGCCATCCAGGCAGAGGTGGCCTACATTTTCTTGCGCTGGGAATATAAGTTGGCGGCTGAACGTTTGACGAAGGCTATCGCTGAGGCCTATGGCGCCGGCTATCTGGGCCATAATATCCTGGGATCAGGTTATGGCTTGGAGCTGCATCTCCATGTCAGTGCTGGCCGTTACATGTGCGGGGAAGAGACCGGCTTGCTGAACGCATTGGAAGGCAAACGCGCGACTCCCCGTTCCAAGCCCCCCTTCCCGCAGACGAGTGGCCTCTGGGGCAAGCCCACCATTGTGAACAACGTGGAGACCCTCTGCAACCTCCCCCACATCATCAACAACGGCGCCGAATGGTTCAAAGGCCTGAGCCACTCGCAAGATGGCGGGACGAAGATCTATGGAGTCAGCGGACGGGTCAGGCGGCCGGGAACCTGGGAGCTGCCGATGGGCACCACCATCCGAGAGATCCTGGAAGACCATGCCGGCGGCATGCGCGATGGCTGCAAATTCCGTGGCCTGCTCCCGGGTGGTGCCTCGACCGACTTCTTGGTCGAGGAGCACCTGGACGTGAAGATGGATTTCGACTCGGTGCAAAAAGCCGGGAGCCGACTGGGCACCGGCACCATGATCGTACTCGACGACCAGACCTGCCCGGTGGGCATGGTGCAAAACCTGGAACGCTTCTTCGCCCAGGAATCGTGCGGCTGGTGCACCCCCTGTCGCGATGGTCTACCCTGGACGGCGCAGATTCTCCAGGCTCTGGAGGATGGCCGCGGACAGCCGAGGGATCTACAGCGGCTCGCCCTGCATACGAAGCTGCTGGGGCCGGGGCACACTTTTTGCGCCCTGGCGCCCGGTGCGATGGAACCGCTCCAGAGCGCCCTACAATACTTTAAGGAAGACTTCGAACAACACATACGTGAGCACCGATGCCCTTGGAGATAGTGCATGGCGACGATCTTTATCGAACAGCGACCATATGAGGTGAAAGACGGTCAGAACCTCCTCCAGGTCTGTCTCTCCTTGGGCATCAACCTGCCCTACTTCTGCTGGCATCCAGCCCTGGGCTCGGTGGGCGCCTGCCGTCAGTGCGCTGTGAAGCAGTTCAGAGACGACAAAGACACGCGCGGCCGCCTGGTCATGGCCTGTATGACGCCGGCGACGAACGGCACGCGTATTTCGATCGACGATCCGGAAGCACGCGAATTTCGCGCCAGCGTGATCGAATGGCTGATGGTCAACCACCCCCACGATTGTCCGGTCTGCGATGAGGGGGGTGAGTGCCATCTGCAGGACATGACGGTGATGACGGGGCATACCTACCGGGAATTCCGTTTCAAGAAGCGGACCTACCGCAATCAGTATCTGGGCCCTTTCATCAACCACGAGATGAACCGCTGCATCCAGTGCTACCGTTGCGTGCGCTTCTACCGCGACTATGCCGGTGGGCGCGATTTCGACGTCTTCGCCGCCCACAACCATGTCTATTTCGGCCGCTCCGAGGATGGCGTGTTGGAAAACGAGTTCAGCGGCAATCTCGTCGAAGTGTGTCCCACGGGGATGTTCACCGACAAGACCCTGAAGCAACATTACACCCGGAAATGGGATCTGCAAACGGCGCCATCCGTCTGCGTGCACTGCAGCGTCGGCTGCAATACCATTCCCGGCGAGCGCTATGGCACGCTGCGACGCATACATAACCGTTACAATGGCGAGGTCAACGGCTACTTCCTGTGCGATCGCGGCCGTTTCGGCTATGCCTTCGTCAACAGCGACCGGCGCCTTCGCCACCTCTTATTGGCGCGCGCAGCCGAACAGCCCGGCCGCCAGCGCATCGGCCCTGCAGAGCCGACCACCAAAGAACAGGTTCTGCGCCATCTGGAGGGGCTCCTCTCCGGCAGTGCGCAGGTGGTCGGCATCGGCTCCCCCCGGGCCTCACTCGAAGCCAACTTTGCGCTGCGCACGCTGGTCGGGCCCGAATGCTTCTACCTGGGGATGTCTGAAACCGATTGCCGCCTGATTGCCGCCGTGCTCGAGATCTTACACAACGGCCCTGCCCGTTCGCCCGCGCTGTCCGATGTCGCGCTCGCCGACGCCGTGTTCGTGTTGGGGGAAGATGTCACCAACGTGGCACCGATGTTGGCTCTGGCGTTGCGCCAAGCGGTGCGTCGCAAGCCCATGAAGATTGCCGAAAAACTCCACATCCCTGCCTGGGACGACGCGGTGGTGCGGGAAGCCGTCCAGCAGGAAAAGGGGCCGTTGTTCATCGCCACACCTTACAGTACCAAGCTCGACGACGTGGCAACCCAGACGTACCACGCCGCCCCCGACGACCTGGCACGCCTGGGATTTGCCGTCGCCCAGGCGCTGAGCCCCGAGATCCCACCGGTGATGGGTGTGCCGGATGAGGTGCGCGCGTTGGCCGGCCGCATCGCCCAGGCCTTGCTGGAGGCGGAGAGACCGCTGATTGTCTCCGGTATTAGTTGCGGCAGCGAGGCGGTCATCCAGGCGGCCGCGAACGTCGCCTGGGCCTTGTGCGGCAACGGCCATGCCGCGGAACTCTGCTTCACGGTGCCCGAGTGCAATAACCTGGGTTTGGGCCTCATGGGTGGGGGCAGCCTCAACGCCGCGTTCAAAGCCGTGCACGCAGGCGCGGCGGATACTGTCGTCATCCTGGAAAACGATCTCTACCGGCGCGCCGACGCTGCGATAGTGGACGCTTTCCTGGACGCCGCCCAACATGTCATCGTCATCGATCATCTAGCCACGGCCACCACGTCGAAAGCCGACATTGTGCTCCCTGCCGCAACCTTCGCTGAGGGGGATGGCACCCTAGTGAACAACGAGGGGCGGGCGCAACGCTTCTATCAAGTGTTCGTACCAGAGGGCGACGTTCAGGAGAGCTGGCGATGGGTGCGCGAACTGCTGAACGCGGCGACACGTCCTGAGGGCCAGTCGTGGCGGAACATGGATGAGATCGTGGCGGCGCTGGCGGGGACGATACCCATCTTTCAAGGCCTTCCGGAGATTGCCCCACCGGCGGATTTTCGTGTGGCAGGGCAGAAGATCCCGCGCCAGCCAGCGCGGTACAGCGGGCGCACGGCGATGTGGGCGCAGCGGAACGTGCACGAGCCTCAACCACCCGAGGATGCCGATTCCCCGCTCGCCTTCTCGATGGAAGGCTATCCAGGGCAGCCGCCGGCCGCGCTGATCCCGCGTTTCTGGGCTCCTGGCTGGAATTCGGTGCAGGCGCTCAATAAATTCCAAAGTGAGGTTGGCGGCCCATTGCGTGGAGGTGACCCTGGCCGACGCCTGATCGAACCAGCAGCAGTCGAAAGGGTACCGTACTTCGTCACGGTGCCACGCGCCTTTCAGCCGCGTGACGACGAATGGCTGATCGTCCCCCTCTACCACATCTTCGGCTCCGAAGAGCTGAGTATCCTGGCACCTGGTATCGCCGAACGAGCCCCTCAACCGTATCTGGGACTGAATCCTGACGATGTGACCCGCTTGCAGGTGCATGAGGGGGATGAGCTCGAGCTGCGTGTGGACGGTACGGCATGCCGTCTTCCCGTCAAACTGATGCCTACCTTGCCCGTAGGAGTGGCCGGATTGCCCGCCAGCCTGCCCGGATTGCCGGGAATCGCGCTGCCGGCGTGGAGCAAACTGAGGCCTGGCAATGCAGACACAGTAGGAGCCAAGAGATAACGTGAACGAACCGATCCGATCGCTCGTCATAATCGTCGGCGTTCTGGCTGTTCTGATGTCCGTGAGCGCCGGCCTGATTTGGCTGGAACGCCGGCTGCTAGCGTTGTGGCAGGATCGCTACGGTCCCAATCGTGTCGGGCCGTTCGGATCGCTGCAAGTCCTGGCCGACATGATCAAGATCCTCAGCAAAGAAGATTGGATCCCGCCCTTCGCTGACAAGCCTGTCTTCGTGATCGCCCCGGCGCTGATCGTGGTGACCGTCTTGCTGTCCTTCGCCGTGATTCCTTTCGCGCCGGGCATTGCCGTGGTGGATCTCAACATCGGCTTGCTCTTTTTCCTGGCGATGTCGTCCATGGGTGTTTACAGCGTCGTCCTGGCTGGGTGGTCGTCGAATAACAAGTACGCCCTGCTGGGAGGGCTACGCGCCGCAGCGCAGATGTTGAGCTACGAAGTGTTCATGGGGCTATCGCTCATGGGCGTCGTGCTGCTCGCCGGTTCGTTTAACCTGCGTGAGATCGTCACTGCCCAGCAGCGCATCTGGTTTTGCATCCCGCAGATGCTTGGTGTGGTGATCTTCCTGATCGCCGGCATCGCCGAGACACGCCGCCTGCCCTTCGATCTCCCCGAAGCTGAAAGCGAACTGGTCGCTGGCTATCACGCTGAATATTCCGGCATGAAATTCGGCATGTTTTTCGTCGGCGAGTACCTCGGTGTCACCCTCATTTCGGCCATGATCGTGACGCTATTCTTCGGCGGCTGGCTGGGCCCGGTGCTGCCGCCGCTTGTGTGGTTTGCGCTCAAAACCCTCATCTTCATCTGTTTCTTTATCCTGCTGCGTGCCACACTGCCGCGACCGCGCTTTGATCAGCTCATGTCCTATGGTTGGAAGGTGATGTTGCCGCTGGCCCTACTGAACTTGGTGGTCACCGGTGGGGTGTTGCTGGCGATCGGCTAGATGTCAAGGAGAGACGATGATCAGTGTACTCAGAGGTTTGTGGCTGGTCTTTTTGCACGCATTCCGGAAGCGCGAGACCATTCAATATCCTGACGAGAAACCCTACCTGCCGCCCAGATGGCGCGGCCGTATCATCCTGTCGCGCGATCCCGATGGGGGCGAACGTTGTGTGGCCTGTTACCTCTGTGCGGTGGCCTGCCCGGTCGACTGCATCTCGCTGCAGGCGACAGAAGAGGCGACCGGCAGGCGCTATCCCGAGTTCTTCCGCATCAACTTCTCGCGCTGCATCTTCTGTGGCTTTTGCGAAGAGGCGTGCCCGACGTATGCGATACAGCTCACCCCCGACTTTGAGATGAGCGAATACCAGCGACAGAATCTGGTCTACGAGAAAGAAGATCTGCTGATCGACGGCCCGGGCAAGTACCCCGGGTATAACTTTTACCGGGTTGCCGGATTGGCTGTCGGCGGCAAAGACAAAGGTGAGGCTGAGAACGAAGAGCCTCCCGTGGATGTGCGCAGCCTGCTACCCTAGCCATGAACCGGCTTACGTGAGACTTACCGACCATGACTATCGTCTTTTACGTCGCGGCCGCAGTCGCGATCATCGCCACCCTCAGAGTCATCACTGCACTGAACGCGGTCCACGCCCTTCTATATTTCATCGTGTCGCTGCTGGCCGTAGCGGTGATCCTTTTCGCGCTTGGAGCCCCCTTCGTTGCGGCACTGGAGGTGATTATCTACGCCGGTGCCATCATGGTCCTGTTCGTCTTTGTCGTCATGACGCTCAACCTGGGTCCGCACGCCGTCGAGCAGGAACGCCACTGGCTACAACCGAGGATGTGGATAGGACCGGCGCTTCTGGCCATCATCTTGCTCGCCGAGCTGATCTATGCGATTGCCGGCGCCGGCCAGGTCTCCGGTGTCAGCTTGGTGGAACCGAGACAAGTGGGGATGGCGCTCTTTGGCCCTTACCTCCTAGGGGTGGAATTAGCGTCTCTGCTGCTGCTGGCGGGCCTCGTCGGGGCCTATCATCTCGGCCGTCGTGAGCCACCCAGGGACCCGGAATTTGGCCAAACCCCAAGCCTTGAGGCTGTAGACAGCCGCCTCCGGCAACCATGCTCAGCGCAGGTCATGATGGTACCTCAAGATGCGGCTCCTGCCGAAATCGAGTAAGGGCCAAAAAAGAGCTGACTGGGCGAGCGTTTTTAGGTTTCCTCCCCCCTTGCGGGGGAGGATTAAGGAGGGGGGTAAGCTCAGCATGCCCCCCCATCCCAGCCTTCCCCCACGAGGGGGGAAGGGGAACAACAGGGAAGGGTCAAGAGGAACATCGTCATGGCCTCGGTGCCGATGGAATCAGGATTGCTTATCGCGGGGGTCCTCTTTGCGCTCGGGCTGATCGGTGTCCTGGTGCGGCGCAATATCATTTTCATCCTGCTCTCCATCGAAATCATGTTGAATGCTGCGGGGCTGGCCTTCATCGTCGCCGGATCCCGTTGGGGACAGGCTGACGGTCAGGTGATGTTCATCTTTATCTTGACCATGGCAGCGGCGGAGGTCTCGGTGGGATTGGCGCTGGTGCTCCAGCTGCAGCACCGGTTTAAGACGCTGGACATTGATGCGGCCAGTCAGATGCGAGGGTGATGTGCTCGGACTTTTGTGGTTGATTCCCGTCTTGCCATTCGCCGGTTTCCTGGTGTTGGCGCTGATCGGCCCGCGCCTGTCGCGCACGGGTGTGGCAAGCATTGGAGTTGGCTCGATAGCCCTGTCAACGCTAGTGGCCCTGTTGGTCAGCAGCAGCTTCATCGCGTCCCCGCCTGCGGGGCACGCCTACGCCCAGACCCTCTGGACGTGGCTGCAGGTCGGCGGCTTCACGCCAGGGATCAGCTTGTACCTCGATGGCCTGGCGCTGGTCATGATGCTGGTGGTCACCTTTGTGAGTTTGCTCATCCACCTCTACTCGACCGAGTTCATGCGCGATGATGAGGGCTATAGCCGCTTCTTCGCCTACATGAATCTGTTCGTCGGCTCCATGCTGACGTTGGTGTTGGCAGACAATCTGCTGCTGCTCTACCTGGGTTGGGAAGGCGTCGGCCTGTGCAGCTATCTCCTCATCGGCTTTTGGTACACAGATCCGGCCAATGGACGGGCGGCCCGCAAGGCCTTCGTCGTCACGCGCGTCGGGGATACGGCGATGGCGGTCGGGTTATTCCTGCTCTTCAACCATCTGGGCACACTCCAGATCCAGGACCTCATGCAAAGGGCCTCGCAGGCGTGGCCGGTGGGTTCGGCTCTCGCCGTGGCGGCGTCGGCCCTGCTCCTGGGCGGGGCTCTGGGCAAGTCAGCCCAATTGCCACTGCACACCTGGTTGCCCGACGCCATGGCCGGTCCGACGCCGGTGAGTGCCCTCATCCACGCCGCAACCATGGTGACCGCCGGCGTGTACCTCATCGCTCGCACCCACGAGCTTTTCGCCCTGGCGCCGGTCGTGCAGTCGGCGGTGGCCGTGATCGGGGCGGCGACTCTCCTGCTGGCGGGGTGCAGCGCCCTGACCCAGTGGGATATCAAGCGTGTCCTGGCCTATTCCACGATCAGCCAGATCGGCTATATGTTTCTCGCGCTGGGGGTTGGAGCCTGGTCGGCGGCCATCTTCCACCTCATGACCCACGCCTTCTTTAAGGCCCTCCTCTTTCTGGGCGCGGGGGTTGTCATTCAGGCTCTCCATGAAGAGCACAATATGTTCGCCATGGGCGGCTTGCGCAAACAACTTCCAGTGACCTTTTGGACGTTTCTTATCGCATCGGCCTCGTTGGCAGCCCTGCCGTTGGTGACCGCCGGCTTCTATAGCAAAGATATGATCCTCTGGGAAGCATGGTCGTCGCAGGCCGGCAGCCCATGGCTGTGGGCGGCGGGAATGGCGGGTGCGCTGTTGACGTCCATTTACGCCTTTCGCGTGGTGTTCCTCACGTTCTACGGCCCGTCCAAGACCCAGGTGCGTCGAAAACCCGGCCTCCGCATGCAGCTCCCGTTGGTCATCTTGGCAGTGCTCTCAGTGGTGGGCGGCTTCGTCGAATTGCCCAGCTCCTTGGGCGACCTGCCGCTCTTCTCGGACTTCCTGCATACCGCCTTACCGGCGGCGCCCTCCATGCGGGGTGGGGTGAGCACCGAAATCGTGTTGCAGTGCAGCGCGGCGGCGGTTTCGCTGATCGGCATCTACCTGGCCTATCTGTTATGCCTGCGCATGCCTCAGTATGCCGAGAGCCTGCTCCGTACCCCCTGGGGTACGGCCTTACATCGCTTCTGGTTTGCGGGCTGGGGCTTTGACTGGCTGTACGATACGTTCGTTGTCGGGCCCTATGTCTGGTTCGCCCATGCTGCTAAGGACGAGGTGGTTGACTTCATCTACGGCGGGATAGCGGGTCTGACCCAGAGGCTCAATCGCCTCCTGAGTGGCACCGAGACCGGCAAGGTACGGTGGTACGCGACGGGTATTGCCCTCGGCGCAGTGATAATCATAGCCATCGCGGTGATCCTATGATACTGGTGTTTTCGATCTTCTGGTTCCTGGTGGGTGGCCTGCTAGCTTGGCTGGCAGCTCGTTGGAGTACGGTCTGGCCACGCTGGATCTCACTGATCACCCTCGGGATTCATCTGATACCCCTGCTGGTGCTGTGGGTGGACTATCTCGGCCCCGGCGGAGCGTCCAATCAGGGGCAGTGGCTGGCCCAGCTAAACCTGCCGTGGATCCCCCAATTAGGTATCAGCTTCTTTCTAGGGATGGACGGCGTGAGTCTGCTTCTGGTCATACTCTCCAATTTCCTGGGGATCATGGCCGTGGCGGCCTCGTGGGACGGGATACAGTACCGCGTTGGCTTCTTTCACTTCAACTTGCTGTGGATCTTAGCCGCCATTGTGGGGGTATTCCTGTCCCTGGACCTATTCCTCTTCTACGTCTTCTGGGAAATGATGCTCGTGCCACTCTACTTCCTGATCGGCATCTGGGGCCACGAGAACCGCGTCTATGCAACGCTCAAATTCTTCATCTTCACGCAGGCCAGCGGCCTGTTCATGCTGTTGGCGATTCTGGGGCTTTATTTCGTACATGGCCGCAGCACCGGCGTCTATACCTTCAACTATCTCGAGCTCCTCGGCACGTCGATGGCCCCCGCCACAGCCTTCTGGCTAATGCTAGGGTTCTTCATCGCCTTCGGCGTCAAGCTGCCGGTCTTTCCGCTCCACACCTGGTTACCCGATGCACACACAGAAGCCCCGACGGCGGGCAGCGTCGACTTGGCTGGTCTGGTCCTGAAGGTCGGCGCGTATGGATTCCTGCGTTTCCTGATACCCTTGTTCCCTCAAGCGGCTGTCGATTTCGCTCCCGTGGCTATGGCGCTGGCGGTCATTGGCATTCTGTACGGCGCCGTCGTGTCGTTTGGTCAGAACGACCTCAAGCGGCTCGTGGCCTATACGAGCATCAGCCACATGGGGTTTGTGCTCCTCGGCCTCTTCGCCTGGAACCAGTTAGCACTGCAAGGGGCCGTGATGGTCATGCTCGCCCATGGTATCAGCACAGGAGCGCTTTTCATCCTGGCAGGCGACCTCCAGGACCGCATGCATACCCGCGACATGGATCGCATGGGCGGCCTCTGGTCGACGATGCCACGCATGGGCGGGATCGCCCTCTTCTTCGCATTGGCCTCGCTGGGATTGCCTGGGCTGGGGAACTTCGTCGGCGAGTTCCTGGTGCTGCTCGGAACCTACCAGGTGAACACTCCGATGGCCGTCCTGGCAACGCTGGGTTTCATTGTCTCGACCATCTATTCCCTGTGGATGATCCAACGTGTCTTCCAGGGCCCGAATAGGGCGGGTTGGAAACTGCCCGATATGACGAGCCGAGAAGCAGCGATCATGGCTGCCATGATCGTCATCATGGTGTGGTTAGGCCTCTACCCACAGCCTGTGCTCGACACTGCCGCCCCCTCTCTGGATCACCTCCAGCGTATCGCCATCACGGCAGAGGCCACGCCACCAGCGCCGCCGACACAGGCTGCCCAGCCAGCGCTGGACGAGGATCGCGTCGTGGACCCGGCGCCGTCTCACGGAGGCCACCGATGACGCTCACCGAGCTCGTCACCTTATCGCCCTTCATCGTGCTGGCAGCGATGTCAGTCGTCCTGATGTTGGCGGTAGCCTTTTACCGTCATCACCTGCTGACCGTTGTCCTGACACTGGGAGGGCTGGTGTTGGCCTTCATGGCGCTGGCGGTGGCGTCGGCCACCACATCGCCTCAGGTCACCCCGCTCCTTGTGCTCGACCGTTACGCGGTCTTCTACATCGGGCTGCTCATCGCCGCGAGTTTCGCCGTCGCTGTGTTAGCGTATGGGTACCTGGAGGGATATGACGGCAATCGCGAGGAATTTTATCTCCTCCTGCTGCTGGCGACATTGGGTTCGGCGGTGCTGGTGGCGAGCAGCCATTTCGCCTCCTTCTTCCTCGGCTTGGAAATTCTGAGTGTGTCGTTGTACACCTTGATCGCCTACCCGCGCAGAAGCCAGGGCCACATCGAAGCCGGGATCAAATATCTCATTCTCGCCGCCGCCGCTGCTGCATTCCTGCTGTTCGGTATGGCGCTGGTCTACGCTGAGCTTGGGACCATGGAATTCGCGCGCATCGCCTCTTTCCAACGCACGCTGGGCCAGGGGAGCAGTGCCGTGTTGCTGACGGGTTTGGGCATGCTGGTCATCGGCATCGGGTTCAAGCTGGCGGTCGTGCCCTTCCACATGTGGACGCCTGACGTCTACGAGGGCGCGCCGGCGCCG